>Ga0222654_1000105_pt1 | contig 77714 bp, 62 predicted proteins | sample AntAcemetagen421_FD_179805 | JGI IMG/M metagenome (GOLD analysis project Ga0222654, IMG submission 179805) | Saline water microbial communities from Ace Lake, Antarctica - #421 | ecosystem: Environmental > Aquatic > Non-marine Saline and Alkaline > Saline | place: Antarctica: Ace Lake...
TCAATTGTATCAACGAGTGATTCATCTACGTTTATCAGTCTCTCTTCCCCAGTCCCGCGGGCAATGAAAATACTCGTTCTCCAAGATTACTTGCGCAGCGGCGGCACCGAGCGACAGTCCGTGCTCCTGGCCCAGGGCTTCGCTCGTGCCGGCCACGCCACCACACTTCTTACCTTTCGGCCCGGCGGTCCCCTCCAGCCCACCGCTTTGATTCCCCGGTTTTCTTGCGCCTCGCTCCAACGGATTGACCCAAAACTAGACTGGTGGGCCCCAGGATTAATCCGTCGAGCTCGCGCGCTGACTCCTGACATCATCATCTGTATGGGTCGCATGGCCAACTGCTATGGTCGATCACTCCAGTCCAACCTACCCGCAACCGCCGTGATTTCGACGCTGCGCACCGGAAAATTGTTACCCCGGCTTTTTATAAAATCACTGCAGACTACCCGGCACGTGATCGCTAACAGTCACGCCGCTCGAGACCAAGCATATCAGCGCCATGCGATTGCTCCGGAGCGGATTTCAGTCATTCACAACGCCTTGGTTTTTCCTCAGGCCACCTCTCAGCCTGAAACCCGCGCCCAGACGAGAGCGCAGTTCGGGGCCACTGCCGACACCCTAGTGCTGCTGGATGTCGCCATGTTCCGGCCCGAGAAAAACCAAATCGCCTTGGTCGATATCGCGAGCCGCCTACCGCCCGACCTCCCTTGGCAATTGTGGCTAGCGGGTAATGGCCCTGCCCTCGAGACCTGCCGCGCCCGGGCGGCCTCCCTTGGTCTCACCTCAAGAATTCATTTTCCTGGTTGGCTGGAAAACCCCCGCCCGCTCTACGCCGCCGCCGACATCGCCGTCCACGCCTCCCACCGTGAGTCCCTTTCCAACTTCCTGATCGAAGCTCAATCGCACGGCTTACCCGCCATCGCCTACGATGCTCTCGGCGTCAGTGAAACGTTCATTCCCGGAGCCACGGGTATCCTAATCCCGACCGACGATTCCGACCGCTTCCAAGCCGCCATACTTCGCCTTGCCCACGATCCGGATTTGCGGAGCCGCATGAGCGCTCGCGCTCGAACCCACGCGCTCGACAACTTTTCCACCGCCAGCCAAATCAAGGCCTACTTAGATTTGTTTTTTCAGCTTATCTCTTCAAATTCTAAACCATGACCAATCGCCGCCGCGTCGATCTCATCGAGAAATATATCCGCGATCATCGCTACGCCGACCTCCATACGCTTGCCGCCCGTTTCAATATCTCGCAGTCCACCGCCCGCCGGGCGCTGGACGAACTTGAGGCCCGCGGTGTCCTTCGCCGTCATCATGGCGGCGCATCGGTCATCGACTCCGACGAGATCGCCCGCGAATACGATTTCGTTTCCCGCGACCTCGTCCAAGGAAACGAAAAATTCGCGATGGCCAGTCTCATCGCCGAACGCGTGATGCCCGGCATGACCGTGATGATCGATGGCGGCACCTCCCCCTACGCTGTGGCCCGACTCCTCATCGGAAAACGCCTGCGCGTGATCACCAATTCCCTCCCCGTCGCCGGACTCTTCAGCGATGTTTCCTCGGTCGAGACCATCGTGACCGGCGGCACCATCAACAACCGCATCGGAGTCCTAGTCGGTCCCCACTGTGATGAAATGCTTGAACGCGTGCATGCGGATATCGCTATCCTCGGAGCTTCCGGAATTAACGCGCAGGGACTCTGGGCGCACACCATGCCCATCGCCGCCACGCAGCGTAAGATGATGACAGCGGCCGACCAAACGGTATTCGCCCTCGATCACTCCAAATTCGACCGCAAAGCCCTCGTGCTTTCGACCTCGTTCCACGAAAACCACACGATCGTGACCGACGCCGAACCCTCCCCGGAGATCGCCGCCGCCCTTCGTTCCGCCCGGGCCACCCTCGCTCTTTGTCCCCGGGTGCCATCATCGAGTTGAGTTTTAGGCAGACCTGATCTTCGTGAAGACGTGGTATCTAAAAACCGACCCGCCGCTCCCGATTGCATCCGCCTTCGCGGCGTCCGCCAAAATAACCTAAAGAACTTCGACCTAGATTTGCCTCTCGGTCGCTACACCGTGGTCACCGGCTTGAGTGGAGCCGGCAAAAGTTCACTCGTTTTCGATACCATCCACGCCGAAGGCCAGCGTCGCTACGTCGAGACGTTTAGCGCCTACACCCGTCAGTTCCTCGACCTTCTCGACAAACCCGACGTCGATTCGATTGAGAACATCCGGCCTTCCATCGCTATCGAGCAGACCAATACGGTAAAAACGTCACGCTCCACCGTCGGCACCATGACCGAACTGACGGACTACGCGAAGATCTGGTTCAGTCACGTGGCGGACTGCTTCGATCCCGACACCGGCGAGGCGGTCGAAGACGACACCCCCGCCATTATTTGGCGCAAAGCGCATCAAGCCCACGCCGAACAACCCGTCGTCATCGCCTTCAAGGTGACTCGACCAACCAAACTCAAGTGGAACGAGATTCTCACCAACTTACGCAATCAGGCCTACGTCCGCGTGCTTCTCCCCGGCCCCGGGACCAACGGCCCGCTCAGCACCAACCGGATCGATGACCTCATCGCCGATGACCAACCGTTGGCCAAGCTCGACCAGCTCTACGTCGCCCAAGATCGCATCACCCTCAATCAGTCCGGCAAAGCCCGTTTTCTCGAAGCCATTGAGGCGGCCTTTCACTTTGGCGCCGGACAGGTCTCTCTTTTTAAACCCAGCACCGCCGGTCAAACATTCGAGGCCGCTGGCCGCTATTCCCGCGGACTGCACTCGCCCTCGACGGGGCGCAAATTTCGCGCCGCGTCACCCGCCTTATTTTCGTTTAATTCCCCGCTCGGAGCGTGTCCCGAATGCCGCGGTTTCGGCCGCGTCATCGAGATCGACTTCCGCCTCGCGATACCCGACGTCACCAAGTCAATCGACGAGGGCGCACTCAAATGCTGGGAAGGCCAAGTCTACGGTGAATCCAAAAAAGATCTCCTCGTTTTCGCGCGCAAAAAGAAGATCCCTACCGACGTTCCTTTCTCCGATCTCTCGCCTGCCCACCAAGCATTCGTGATCGATGGCGAACCCGGCTACGGAGCCGAGGACAAGAAATGGCCTCAAGTTTGGTATGGGGTGAAAGGCTTCTTCAAATGGCTCGAAAAGAACACCTACAAGATGCATGTGCGGGTCTTCCTTTCCCGCTTCCGCACCTACAACCCCTGCCCCCATTGCCGGGGAACCCGTCTTCAACCGGAAGCGCTTTGCTGGAAATGGCAGGGTCACACGCTCCCCGCGCTTTATCAAATCCCGGTCAGCGACTTTCTCGCTCTCCTCGAAACGGCAAAAACCTCGTCCACCGCTGCCGGTGACCCTCCCAATCGCCAATCTGAGATCGCCCTCCATGCGATGGTGACGCGCTTGCGCTACCTCGAGCAAGTGGGCCTCGGCTATCTCACCCTCAATCGCCAATCCAAAACCCTTTCCGGCGGCGAGGTCCAACGCGTCAACCTCACTTCTTGCCTCGGCACCTCCCTCGTCGACACTTTGTTCGTCCTCGATGAACCCAGCGTCGGGTTACACCCGCGCGACATTGATCGCCTCATCGCGATCATTCGCACCCTCACCGATTCAGGCAATACCGTGGTGGTCGTCGAGCACGATGAGGCCATGATCAGCGCCGCCGATCATCTCATCGAGATCGGTCCTGAACCGGGAACCCAAGGCGGCCATCTCGTGTTTCAAGGCGACCTTGCTGGACTACTCAACTCCCCCGAGAGTATCACCGGCCGTTACCTCAGTGGTCGGGCGACGCTCGCCCCCCCCGATCAACGCCGACCGATCAAGCCCCGTGATCCGCACCTGAAATTTAAGGGTGTTTCCAAGCACAATTTGGCGAGCATCGATGTCTCGATCCCCTTGCACCGCCTCGTCTGTTTAAGCGGTGTATCTGGCTCTGGTAAATCTACTCTGCTCGATCACGTCATCTACCAAGGACTGCAAACCAATCGTCACCTGCAGACCGAAGATGTGGCGAAGATCCGCTCCATCTCCGGGGCCGATGCCATCGGCGAAATCGTGCTCGTCGACCAAAGTCCGCTCTCGCGCACGCCTCGCTCCAACCCCGCCCTTTACTGCGAAGCTTGGGACGGAATTAGGAGCCTCTATGCGAAGGAGCCTGCCGCCCTCGAAGCCGGATTCAGCCCTTCCAGTTTTTCCTTCAATGCTGGCGACGGTCGTTGCGATCACTGCCAAGGTCTCGGCTATGAGCGGGTGGAGATGCAGTTCCTCTCCGATGTCTTTGTGCCCTGCCCCGTCTGCGAAAGTCGTCGATTTAAGCCCGAGATTCTCGCGATCAAATGGAACGGAAAGTCCATTTCCGACCTCCTCCGCACCAGCATCACCGACGCCCTCCCCTTATTTGCCGACCATTTGCCCATCCACCAGCGTCTCAGTGCTCTGAATACGGTAGGCCTAGGTTACCTCACTCTGGGGCAACCCCTAAACACCCTTTCCGGTGGCGAAGCCCAACGCTTGAAACTGATTAAATATCTCGGTCACGTTTCCAAACTTACTTCCGCCAAGGCTAAAGCAAAATCAGCTGCTCCAGCGTCGCCCAAACTCGGAGCGTTGCTCCTGCTCGACGAACCCACCACGGGCCTTCATCGCCACGATGTTGGCCGGCTTCTAAAAGTTCTCCAAGCCCTCGTCGATCGCGGCAACAGTGTCGTGGTGATCGAACACAACCTCGATGTGCTGAAATCCGCCGACTGGCTCATCGAAGTCGGTCCTGAAGCCGGTGCCCACGGCGGCCAAATCATCGCCGCCGGCCCGCCCGAATCTATTGCCAATCTCCCCGCCCCTTCCGTCACCGCCACCACCCCTTACCTAAAATCCGCCCTCTCCCCTCTCCCCTCAGCTCCCCCAGCTGTTGGTCACCCCATCAATGACAAATCCTCGCTTATCGCTGCCGAGGGTAAGGTGGCCTACGGTCGAACAATCACAAATCTTGAGATCGTTGGGGCCCGCGAAAACAACCTGAAGAACCTTTCGATCAGCCTTCCGCTGCAGGAGCTGATCGTCGTCACCGGCGTCTCCGGGTCTGGCAAATCTACCCTCGCATTTGATATCATATTCGCCGAAGGCCAACGCCGATTCATGGAATCGATGTCGGCTTATGCTCGTCAGTTTGTTGAGCAACTCCCCCGTCCCGCCATCGATCATCTCGGCGGGATTCCGCCCACCGTGGCCATTGAACAACGCGTCACGCGCGGCTCTCGTAAATCCACCGTCGCGACCATCACGGAAGTGGCCCAATATCTGCGATTGCTTTTCGCCCGCATCGGCACGCAACACCACCCCGACACCGATCGCCAGGTTGAGCCTTTGACTCCGGCTCAACTCAAACAACTCCTCGCCCGCGTGCTAGCTAGCCCGCCAGCCAAACGCTCGAAACATCTCTACCTCTGCGCCCCCCTCGTCCGCGGCCGCAAGGGCCACCATGAGCCGATTGCCAAATGGATCGAACGCCAAGGCTACGAACTTATGCGGGCAGATGGCCGCGTGTTTCCCGTCTCAACATTCACGAAGCTCGACCGCTACCGCGAGCACGACGTGGAGGTCATCGTCGCCGACTTGAAGGAAGACTCGACCCCTGCCTCATCTCAGAGCGCCCTCCAGCTCGCGCTGCGCCTCGGCCACGGATCTTGTTTTCTGCTCACCCCGGCCGGGGAAGTCCTATCGTGGTTTTCGACCACGCGCACTGATCTCGAATCGGGGGAATCATTCCCCGAACTCGACCCCAAACACTTCTCCCACAACTCACCCCGCGGTTGGTGTCCCGCCTGTCGTGGTCACGGCCGCATCTTCGGCTGGATGTTAAAACCCAAAGAGGATCAAGAGCTCTCGCCCGAGATCGCCGATATTTCAGCCGATCTGGGATCACTTGATGATCACGATTCCAAGGTTTGTCCCGATTGCGAAGGCCAGCGCCTCAACCGGATCTCCCGGGCAGTTAAGCTTCCTTTCCTCGGACGCAAAGCGCCCATGTCATTGCCTCATTTGTTAGCCGGCACTGCCTCGGTGTTGCTCTCCCATCTGCGTCACCTTCGTTTGGATACCCGCGGTGAATTGATCCTTCGCGATATTCTTCCCCAGATCGAAGAGCGTCTTAAATTCTTGGATCACGTCGGCCTAGGTTACCTCTCACTCGATCGACCCACCTCCACCTTATCCGGCGGCGAAGCTCAGCGTATTCGATTAGCTTCTCAGCTTGGCACCAATCTAGCCGGCGTGCTCTACGTGCTCGATGAACCCAGTATCGGACTGCATGCCCGCGACAACGATCGCCTGATCGAAACCCTCGAGGCGCTGCGCGACAAAGGAAACTCTCTCCTAGTCGTCGAACACGACGATGAGCTCATGCTTCACGCCGACCGCATCGTCGACCTTGGCCCCGCGGCCGGCGTCCATGGCGGTGAACTACTCGCGTTTGGCACCCCGGCCGAGATCCAGGCCAACGATCGCTCCCTAACCGGTCTATTCCTCAAAAAAGGTATCGCCCACCCCACCCGTGGTCACTATCGGACGCTCCCGCCCAAAACCAGCTCATCTCAGACTGACTGGCTGGAGCTCACCGACGTTCGCTTCCGCAATCTCAAAGGCTTCGATCTTCGTCTTCCCCTGGGCCGTTTGATCATGGCGGTTGGCCCGAGCGGCGCCGGCAAATCCACTTTGTTCCGCGACGTGCTCCACCCCGCCGTTTCCGCCGCCATTAACACTAAAAAGCTTCGCATCACCGGCCGCGCCCTCCAGAAAAATGGCACGATAGTTTCGGACGAATCCGACTCCACCGCCGTGCCTTTCGGTGAACTCACCGGCGCAATTCCGTTCAAGACCGTGATCGAGGTCGACCAATCTCCCATCGGTAAAACACCGCGTTCGACTCCGGCGACTTATCTCGGAATTTTCGATCTCATCCGCCAGTTTTTTGCCTCGCTCCCCGAGTCGAAACTCCGCGGCTACAATGCCGGACGCTTTTCATTCAACACCGCCGGCGGTCGTTGCGAAACCTGTTCCGGCGCGGGCCGGATAAAACTCGAAATGGCCTTCATGCCCGACACCTTTTTGCCCTGCGATGATTGTAATGGCGCCCGCTACGGTCCGGAACTCGCTGACATCACCTGGAACGATCGATCCATCGGCAACGTCCTTCGACTGACCTTCGACGAGGCGGCCGAGTTTTTCTCCTTCCACAGCCAACTCGGCGCGATCTGCCAACTCATGGTCGACTGCGGTTTAGGCTATCTCACCCTGGGTCAAAGTTCCCCCTCTCTTTCGGGCGGCGAGGCGCAACGTCTCAAGCTTGTCGCCGAACTCGCGCGCGGCCTTGCGTCCTACACCGAACGAACCCGTGGCACCCTCCCTCACAATCTCTACCTCCTCGAAGAACCCACCATCGGACTGCATCTGAGCGATTGTGAAAAACTTATTCGACTCCTCCACAACCTCGTCGAACAAGGTCACACGGTAATCGTCATTGAGCACCACCTAGATCTTATCGCCGAGGCCGACTACGTCGTGGAACTTGGTCCGGTCGGAGGTCCCGCCGGCGGCAAACTCATCTACCAAGGTGACCTTGCGGGCTTGCTCAAACGTAAGCGCTCGCCGACGGCCCCTTATCTGAAGACCAAACTGAAAGCCCCACCCTCAACCTAATTCAAAATCAATGCGCCAGCGCTCGCAGCAACGCCCTGCGCAACTGCTTAATAGTTATCGGCTTGATTAAGTAACTCGAAAGATCGGCTAGCTCCTGCGCTCGCGAAATAAGATCTGAGCTTAAGGATCCCGTCATCAGTATCCGTTTCATCTTCGGAAAGTGCTCCCGGGTCCTCATCAGGAAATCCAGTCCCATTCCTCCCGGCATCAAGTGATCGGCCAAAACCACGTCGAAGGCGCGCAACCCCAAATGTATCTCCGCCTCGGAGGTGCTCCGGGCCGTCTTGACTTCAAATTCCCCTTCCAAGGCCTCTCTCACAAAACCCATAAACTCAATTTCGTCATCCACCACCAACAGCCAGGGGAGAGTCGTTTTACCGGAATTGGAAATCGTTTCGGTCATACCTCAGTCAGAATTATTTCAGCGATTGATCGTGCAGTTTCACGGCATCCATGGTGACTTTTAGCAGTTCGGAAAGTGACACGGGTTTCAACAGATAGCGGAACAGCGCGGCTTCATTCACACTTCTGAGCAACATTTCGGGCTTCATGTAGCCCGTCACCAATAGACGCTGCATGTGGGGATACTCTTCGCGGGCCCGAACCAAAAAACTCATCCCATTTCCGCCCGGCATCAAATGGTCGGAGATGACCACTTTGAAACTCTTTTTTCGCAGTATAAATTCAGCTTCCCGGGCCGAGTTCGCGGTCGTGCAATCGAAGGTCGACGATAACGCGGCCACAAAGACTTCGAGCAGCGCCGCCTCATCATCGACCAGCAAGATGGAATCACGGTGCTTTTCTGTCTCTTCGGGCGTCTGCTCAGCTGAACTCATTACTACCTAAAGCTGAAATATTCGCCCACATTGGCAAACCCAATCCGGTCTCACAGTTTTTTGACAGTTTTTTTGCTTTGCCAGTCCCGCCCTTAGTTTGAACCCTCTTTTACGCAAAAGCATGGACAATTCTGATCTTCATTCGGCTCTCAGGAATGGCTCTCTCAGCGCCGAGGAGTTGCAGAAGCTCACGCCAGCAGCTCTCTCCGCGCGCAACGCTTCGGGCAATACTTTGATGCATTCGATCGCCCGTTACGAACGATTGGCCGATCTCCCCGCCGAACTCCTCACTTCCCGCCACTTTTGTCTTCGCAACGATTCGGGCTACACTCCCCTTCATCATGCCGCGATGAGTGAGCGATTCAGCGACGTGCCGGTGGAGATTTTTACTCGCGCCAATCTGCTCAGTCGCAGCAACAGCGGCTACACCGTCTTCCACGTTGCCGCAGCTTATGGTCACCTGAGTATCCTGCCCGTCAATCTGGTCAACATCAACATGCTATTACTCACCAATGACTTGGGACAGAATCTTCTGCATGAAGCCGCCGAACAAGGAACATTGGACAAGCTCCCCGCCGAGTTTCTCAAACCAGAATTACTCTCCACGGCCAATGCCAGCGGAGAAACCGTCTTTCATGTCGCCGCCCTCAATGGCCACCTCCCGCAGATTCCGCGGGAGGCCATCGATGCAAAAATGCTCCTCCGTAAAACTCGCTCCGGAGACACCGTCCTCCACGCCGCCGCGATCTCCGGTAACTTGGGCCACATTCCAGAAGAATTCCTGGTTCCGGCAAACCTCACGATCGCCTGTAAATCGGGATTCACCCCCATTCACGCCGCCGCCGAGACCGGACAACTCAGTCATATCCCACCTGAGCAAATTACCGCAGCGCTCCTCACTTTTTGCAACGACAACGGTGACACCCCCCTTCACGCCGCGGCCTATGAAGGTCATATCGACCAAATCCCGGCCAACCTTCTGACCCAGTCGCTGCTCGAAGTTCGCAACTACAACGGTCTCAGCGTCCTGCGAATGGTAGTGGATCGTGGCCACATCGATCAGCTTCCCGAAGCGCTCCGGCCGAAACCGCCGGGTCCGATCAAACGCACCTTGGACAAATTAGGGTTCACCCGCCCCCCGTTCTAGTCGACACCGCGGAACCCAAACCGCTGTCCACCAACGACAATTTCACCCCGTCCTCCGAGGATGGTGTCTTTGGGCTTCCCTCACCCAATCTGGTTCTCTTCACTCTGGGCTGCGCTGTGTCCGCTGACATCAGCCCCATTTCCACTCTCTCATGAATACCACGATTACTGCTATTAACGCTCGCGAAATCATCGATTCCCGCGGCAATCCGACCGTTGAGGTCGACGTCAAACTCGCCGACGGCACCCTCGGCCGCGCCGCGGTTCCGTCCGGCGCCTCGACCGGTGAGCACGAAGCTCACGAACTTCGCGACGGAGACGTAAAAGGCCTGCGTGGCGCGAAAGCCAAGGCCGCCAAAGGTCGCTACCTCGGCAAAGGCGTGCAAACCGCTGTCGGTAACGTCAAGGGCCACATCGCCCCCGCTTTGATCGGCTTCGATGCCTGCGACCAAGTCGGCGTGGATACCACGATGTTCAAACTCGACGGCACCAAGAACAAGTCGACCCTTGGCGCCAATGCCATTCTCGGGGTGTCTCTCGCCACCGCCCACGCTGCCGCCAATAGCCTGCGCCTGCCTCTCTACAAGTATCTCGGTGGCCCCAACGCCAAGGTTCTCCCCGTTCCCATGATGAACATCATGAACGGCGGCGCTCACTCCGACGCGCCCATCGATTTCCAAGAATTCATGATTCGTCCCGTGAACTTCCGGACCTTCGCCGAAGCCCTCCGTGCTGGCGCCGAGGTGTTCCACGCCCTCAAGAAGGTGCTGAAGGCCAAGGGTCTCTCAACCGCCGTGGGTGACGAAGGTGGCTTCGCTCCTAATCTCGCGTCCACCACCGATGCCCTCGATGCCATTGCCGCCGCCGTCAAGGCCGCCGGTTACAAGCTCGGTAAGGATATCATGCTCGCCCTCGACGTCGCTTCTTCCGAATTCTACGACAAAAAGAAGAAGAAATATGTCTTCAAAAAGTCCTCCGGTCAGGAGTTCTCGGGCGATGAGTTCGTGGCCTACTACGAGGACCTCGTCGCCAAATACCCGATCGATTCCATCGAGGACGGTTGCGACGAGAACGACTGGGAGACCTGGAAGAAGCTCACCGTGGCCCTTGGCGACAAGGTTCAGCTCGTCGGCGACGATCTCTTCGTCACCAACGTCGACTTCCTCAAAAAGGGTATCGCAACTGGCACCGCCAATTCGATCCTCGTGAAGGTCAACCAAATCGGCTCCCTCACCGAGACCCTCGACGCCGTCGAACTCGCCCACAAGAACAACTACACCGCCGTTATCTCCCACCGTTCCGGTGAGACCGAGGACGTGACCATCGCCGATATCGCCGTCGCGACTAATGCCGGCCAAATCAAGACCGGCTCGGCTTCCCGCAGCGATCGGGTCGCGAAATACAACCAGCTCCTCCGTATCGAAGAAGAGCTCGGCGCTTCCGCGATCTACGCCGGTAATCTCTGAGATTAATTCAGCCACTTCTTTTCCCAAGCCGGTCCCATCAGGGGCCGGCTTTTTTCGTCCAAAAATTCAGTTTACTTTACTAGCGATTAATCGACGACGATCTCGGCAACTCTCGCTCTCTGTCCCAAGCACGAAATCTGGCAAGTAGCGTAACATTTCGGTGGCAAAATCAACCAGTTCCTTGGCGCGAATAACCGTAATATGAGAATCACCTATCGCGACCGTGTGGCTACAAAGCATCCCGGAGGTCAATAACCCGGTGAACTTAGTGAAGGCAGCTGAAGCGCCGGTAGTGCGTAGCCGGACAACTGGTTTCTGCTCACTCGCCACCCCATAATAGTGCTGGTAATCCTGATACGGCACCGCGGCGAGATACTCGGCCAAGTGTAACATTGTAATCGTCTCAAAGTCGGTTCCGATCATCACGATCTTTCCGTCATTGTAGAGTGATCCGACGGGAGATGACGGAGAAAAACTATCAAACCGCCGATGGCTTGCCGCTAAATTCTCCGCACCTTCTCCCCAGACGGTAAAACTCAGCCCCGGATGATCAATGCGATGAGTATCAGGCCGACGACGAAACAGTTCCGCCACTGCTCCCATTTCTTTGGAGCAGGATAAATCCTGTTGGTAGCGTCGTGATGACGGCGGCGGAAGAGAGGGCTCAATCGGGCCCAGATCACACTGGTAGGTGAACGTCGGCATCATCAGTCGTCCGCTTACACCCACCGCGGCGGTGAGGGTATCCACCACCGTCGAGGCGCCTCCCGTCAGCCATCCCAGCGAAGACATCGAACAATGCACCATGGCCTGATCCCCAACTGCCAATCCAGCCGAGTTGAGCGAGTCCACCAAGTTGGCGCGAGTGATCTTCGGTCTACCCCATCGGTTATGTTTCCACCCCTTCACCGCTAATTTCATCAATGGATTAACCAATTTGCGCGAAACTCGTCGGATCAGTTGTGATTTCGATCGCCCCAATCGGCTCACGAGACGAGCAGCGAACCGAGCAAAACCCTGCGAGCCGCCGCGAGGCATTAATGGCTCCACTGAGGCCAAATAATAACTGGCAATGACCGCATCTCGATAGCAAGTGATGCGCCCGTCACGGATACGTTCCACCGCTTTGCACTCCTTTCGAAGTAGACTCCGTTTGAATGATTTTTCCTCCGCGCTGTCCAGATGCTTCGCCGTCCAGCTGTTCCCGTGCTGTCGGTAGAAATAAACAAGCTCGTCGGTGTGGATCATTGGTCCAAATGTAGCCAGACGTAAACGCAGTTCATAGTCTTCGGCCCATATGACGCTGGGATCATATCCGCCCACAGCATCGTAAGCCGCTTTACGAATGAGCGCACCTCCATCTGGGATGAAATTAGCCTGAAACAGACGATAAGGGCAAAAAGGGGATGCGTAGACTTTAAGGAGGGTGGCTAGGTCTTCTGCGACACTGTGCACCGTGCCGTAAATGACTGAAGCTTTGGGGTTTCTTTCCGCCAATGCCACCAGAGTCTCTAAACGCCGAGGACTGGCCACATCGTCACTATCTGAAACAATCAGATATTTTCCCCGGGCCTTTGAGATCAGCGACCGAGATACCACACTCACCGAACCACTATTTTGCGCGCGGATGGACAGCCGAATTCGAGGGTCACGAATCGCATAGTCTTGAGCAATAGACCGACTCCGATCAGTCGAAGCATCGTCGCAGATCAAGAGTTCGAAATTCACGTAGTTTTCCGCCATGATCGACTCAATCGCTTCCGCGACAAACGCCTCGCCATTGTAGAGCGGCATCAAGATTGAGACTAAGGGGCTGTTCATTCGGGTTCAGGAGGAGAAAATCAAATGCGCTTAAGTCGACTTGGACAAAAACAGAGGGGGCGGGAAACTCGTATCTCGCCCATAAACTTCTGACCCGATTCGAATGCAGTCCTTTCTTCGAAGCGAGCGCACTTCACTCCATTAGACTGAAAACCTATTCCGTGGGGCTCAGGCCTAAAGCTCCAATCAAGACGATAATCCACGCTTTCGCCAAGTCGGACATCTTCGCCGATTCGACTTTTTTCGCCTCCAAGCCAGGAATACTGCAACCTTTGGCCATCCGTTGGGTTGTTCCTTATATCATGACTCGAAAACTATTCCTGCTTCCGATCCTTTTAGCCACGACGTTGAGCTTATTCGCCAATATCGAACGCACCTTCGAAAAATCATTCACGATCTTCCCCGGCAACGAGGTCGAAATCGATCTCCCCTCCGGCAGTATCGAAGTCACCGTCGGCGACTCTGATCAGGTAGAAATCATCCTGTTCCAGAAATTCAAAACCAACCACGAATCTGAAGCCGATGAGTGGTTAAGTCGCTTTGAGATCTCCGTCGAACAGAACTCGGACGCGGTCCGACTCATCGTCAAAAAAGAAGATCCCGCCGGTTTCCTCAGTTTTTGGAAAAAATGGAACAACCAAGTCAATTTCTCCGCCAAAATTACCGTTCCCGCCCAGGTCGACCTCCGTCTCGATACCGCCGGGGGCCAAATCCGAGTTAGCGGTGATATCGACGGCGACATCGATGCCGACACGGCTGGTGGCAGCATCAAAATCGACGGTGCCACCGGGCACGCCAAACTCGACACCGCCGGTGGCAGTATCACCGCCGGTTCCGTCTATGGCAGTGTCCATGCCGATACCGCCGGTGGGAGCATCACCATCAGTTACGTCGGCCCCGACGCCTCTCGTGTCTACGCCGACACCGCGGGTGGCGGTATCACTATCGGACTCGACGCCTCCGGTAAATACAGCGTCGAAGCCGACACCTCAGGTGGCAGCGTATCCATCGACCATTCCGGCTGGGTCGCGGAAAAGAAGAAGCACAGCTACGCTCGCGGCGATATCAACGGCGGTGGAGCCGAAGTCCACGCGGATACTTCCGGCGGCAGCATTCGCATCCGCGAAGCCCGCCCTTAGCCACCGTCTCGATAGTCAACTCCGGCGACCAACGATCACCGGATTTCGCATCACAAGGCGACGATCACTTCAGCTTCACCCACTGGGGGGCACTGCCCACGCGCGCTGAATTAGCCACCACCGTGTCGGGAGAGTCCTTACCCGCTTTGACGACAAATGCCCGCCCTACGGGAGCGCCCGGGGTGAAGGACTTACCACTGGCCCGAACCGTGTAGAGAATTTCGTCGGTCTCCGCATCGATCAATTGGACAACGGGATCCTCAATCGCGAACGACAACTCACCCAACTGTCCCCAGGATGGCGGGTTGTAATTGTCAAATTGAGAGATGGTGCGCGGCCACCCGGGGTATTGCTCCGCGTTCGGATCAGTGATGTCCACGTTACGCGGCCAACATTCCATGGTAATGAGTCGGGTCGCGGTATTGATCCGCACGATGCCATAACCGGCCGCCCGCGTGTTTAACAAATTGCCTGAGGGCTTTTTCTCCGGATTGGCTGCGGCGAAGTTGGTGACCTTGTTGGCAAACCCATCCAAATAATCGCCGGTATAATCGAATGCTCCAACTTCGCGATTCGCGCCTACCTCAAGTGGTTCCCACCAACGCAAATACAGGTTAGCGATGGAAGGCACGCAGAACGACCAGATGGCATCGCGGTGCTCGTCGATGCCGTGTTGGAAGATCGTCGCGAGGTGTTGGTCACCAGCATAGTGGAAAGCGAATGCCTTACGCAGGGAGCCGAGGGCCCGATTGCGACCCGTTTGGGGCCAGCCGTTGGAATCCATGTCGGCATGCAGTCGCCCGTTGGCGGCGCCATGAATATGGGCGCCACCAGTAAATATGGTCGCCGAAAGCGCCACTTTCATGTCTGCGTCCTGCCAGTCCTGTGCCCAACGATCGATGAATTTGAGCTGACGATCGCCCAACAGGATCGCCCCCTCCACGTCAACACTGGCGGGATCGTATTCAGGATTGCGGATATGGTCGGGGCGCGGTCCTTGCTTCGGCACCCGGCCGGCCGGGCCAGTCTTGAACTTGCGATCCTCCAGTATGGCAAAATCAATTCCACCCCAGTTTAAATTTGTGAACCACACGCCGATGCCTTGTCCGATCTTATGCGGATCGACGGGATCCGGTAGATGGCTGGTCTGGGCTCGCTCGACTTCCTTGACGTATTCCCCCGGACGCGAATAGCCCCCATCCGAGGCCCCGCTGAGTGTCGAAATCTTGCCACTCTCTCCCCACAGATTCGGCTGTCCGGCATCATGATCATCGGGGAGGCAAATCGTGGGACGATCCTTAATGATTTCTCCAAAATCGCGTCCAAATTTCAACCAAGCGGCATAGTGTTTGAAATGGTCGTAAACTTGGTCGCCGGAGAAAAAGAGCACATCCGCGTCAACCCGTTTTACGTTATCGATGAGGTCTTGCCGGGAAATATCGCCGCCATGACTGGGCTGGATTGAATTACCGGTGAATCCCGCCACTATCAGCTCGTTCTGATCAATGGGGTTCCGACGAATGGTGCCCTCGTAGGTGGCCGTTGCACCGTGGCGCACCCGATACCTGCGAGCCGTCGAATCATCCCAATTTTCAACCCGAAACGGTGCCGTCCAACCTGGATTAACCACCGATGTTTTGGCCACCTCGACCCAGTCATCACCGTGCATCATTTCCAAGCGGACGGTTTGGGTCTCACCGTCAGGAATCGGATAGAGTTGAGCGGTCAGCTTAAGCGTCCGATCAGAAACCGTGTAGAGGGCAAAACAGATAATATCCTCCGCCGCCACTTCCGGGATGGTGAGCACCGCCCGGCCTTTGCGGGCACTGGGCACGGAATTGTTTTGAGCTGGGGCCGCGCTCGCGAACAGAGCACCGACGCAGAAAAGAATGAGGCAGGTCCTTAGGCGCATGAGTCTGTGCTATCTCCAGACGATAGATTGAACAGCCTAAAGGCGCCGGCTCCCCGCCTTAGGTCGGCCAATCGGCCTTCGATTCTCCTGAAACGTTCGGAGAAGTCTGCTCTGCCGGTAGAGTTTCATCAGGATATCGCCAAAGCATAAACAAAAAGAGCGGCAACAGAAAATGCGGAGCCCGCAGCACTCCTTCGTGTAGATATTGATCCGCACCCCAATAATTCAGATCCAAAGACATTCCGGCCACCGGCCGAGCAATCGCCGTCAACAATCCCCAGCCCACCGCGTAGAGCGCCGAAGCTTGTCGAACCGCCGGAATCAGAATTCCTATACAAACGATGAAATCGAGCACCCCCGCAATCCGCAGAATCGCATTCGCCGTCTCAAACTCCACGCCCAGAATCAACGAGGTCATGGCATGGAAATTTCCCGGGGTCGGCAGCCACCCGATCGCGTAATAGCCGTGTCCGGCAAACGTCGCGATAACTGCGATGATGACCAATGTCACCGTCGCCCGGTGCCGGACTCCCCAAATGAGCGCTACGACCAATACGACCGGACTCAGCATCTGTCCTCCCTGTTCGAGAAACATCGGAATCTGGCGCTGAGCGGACAGAAATTTTGCATAGGACAAAACAGTCAGCAATCCAGTGGCCCCCACAAGAACCGTCATTTGCACCCTAGCCCCGCGACGCACCGAGACGGTGACGACCGCACAAATCAGATAAACCCAGCCGATCCACTTCAACCAATTTTGCACGAGGCCATCGTTAGCCCCCGAACCCACGAACTCCTCCCATCCCATCCCCCAGCTCTCTGCCAGCGCGTAGGTGTTTTCATTCCAAAACAGGATTCCATAAGGACCTTCCCAATAAAGTTGCACCCAGGCCCAACCGAACAGGCAGAGTCCCGCACTCAAGCGAAGTATCCAGATAAGTAACGCGTCGGACCGGGGAAAAGTCATGGCAAGTCGAAGCGACACTATCGGCCGATGCGCTTCAACTAATCAACGTTCGGGTCGACGAATCATTCCACCCGCAAGATATACCCCCGGAGGTATTCACTCTCAGGCATGGTCACCAACACCGGATGGTCCGCCGGTTGGTGGCAGAACTCCACCACCTGCACTTGGCGCTTGGCATCCGTCGCCGCCGCGGCCACCACTCCCCGTAACTCCGCTTCACCCATGTGATGGGAACACGTGTAGGTCGCCAATAGACCACCTGGCTCCAAGCACTTCATCGCCCGTAAATTGAGTTCTTTGTAACCACGCAGAGCCCCGGCCATCGCCTTCTTCGATTTTGCAAACGGTGGCGGGTCGAGCACGATGACATCCCAGCGGGATTCCCGATTATCGGTAAACCAGTCGAACACATTAGCCGACTCAAATGTCACCGCCAAGTCGTTGCGTTCCCCGTTTTTATTCGCCTGTCCGATCGCATCAAATGCGCTGTCGAGGCCGAGCACTTCCGTCGCTCCGGCTCTGGCCCCGTGCAAGGCAAAGGCTCCTTGATTACAAAAAGTATCGAGCATCCGGACCTTTCGCCCCTCCCCCACGAGCCGAGCGACATGCTGCGCTAGCCGTCCATGCTGTTCTCTCTGGTCGAGATAAAAACCCGTTTTCTGGCCCGACATCAAATCCAGCCAGTAATCCATCCCCTCAATCGTCACCCATCGCGGCTCCCAAATAGTTCCACTCCGCGTGCGCACATTCCGCTCCAACCCCTCCAGCCGCCGGATCGACGCATCATCCCGATGAATGACTTCCCCGGCTCCGGTTAACTCCACCAGTAGGGTCCCAATCGTCTCACTCCACTGCTCCATCGCCAGCGCTTGAACCTGCATCACCAACGTATCGTCGAACTGATCGACGACCACGCCAGGCAAGCCGTCCGACTCCGACCAAACTAACCGCCTAAACCGTCCCTCGCCCTGCGCATCCCGCCTCGCCACCGCCGAGGTCAAGGCCCCGCGCAAATAAGCTTCATCTAGCGCGACCGTGGTCGCAGCTAACCGCCGCCACACAATCTGCGACCGACTGTTGTAAATTCCCGAGCCCAGCATCCGCCCTCGTCGATCCCGGCACTCCACCACGCGGCCGTCATGTGATTCCGGGAGCAGCGTCTCCACTTCATTCGCAAAAACCCATGGATGCCCCTCTAGCACTCGGCCCTTGGCGTTATTCTTAAGTTTCAACGTAGCGACATCAGACATTCGCGCATCATCACCACCGTCTCCGTCAAAGGAAGCCAAATTACATCCCTCTCCTCCGGGCCCATGATCGCGGAGCCTCGCCTAACGTCCCATTTCAGATGACCGAACAACTTCCCAAGTTCTCCCTATTCCTGCCTGATAAATCCCAAGGCGAAGCGGTAGCGAAGCCATTCGTGTCCATGCGTGGTTAAAAAAGCCCCGCCCGCCTCCACCCTTGACGCCTGCCCACCGCCACCGGACGCTGCCCGGTTCCGCTATGTCACCAGCCCAGGAAATCGCCCGCCGCCGCACCTTTGCCATTATCTCGCATCCTGATGCGGGTAAAACCACGTTGACGGAGAAGTTTCTTCTCTATGGCAACGCCGTGCACCTCGCGGGCTCCGTCACCGCCCGCAAGAACCAACGCTCCACCACGTCCGACTGGATGGCGCTCGAGCGCCAACGCGGCATATCGGTCTCCTCCACCGTGCTCCAATTCGAGTTTAACGGCCACGCGGTCAACTTGCTCGACACCCCCGGCCACAAAGACTTTTCGGAAGACACCTATCGCGTGCTCACCGCCGTCGATGCCGCGCTCATGGTCATCGATTCCGCCAAAGGCATCGAGCCGCAGACTCGCAAGCTGTTCGAAGTCTGTCGCCGCCGCGGCGTGCCGATTCTCACCTTCATGAACAAGTGCGACCGCCCCACGCTGGATCCCATCGCCCTCCTCGACGAACTCGAAGAAGTCCTCGGACTCGCCCCCGTTCCCGTCACTTGGCCGCTCGGCAATGGTCCTTCGTTCAAAGGCGTCTACGATATTCAGCAAAAACACGTTCACCTGTTCCAGCGCACCCCCGGCGGAGCTTATCGCGCCCCTGAAAACATTTCGGGTCTCACCGATTCCGCGCTGCGCGACACCCTCGATCCCGACGACTACATCATGGCCGTCGAGCAACTCGAAATGCTCGAAGGTGCCGGTCACGAATTCGATCTCGCTGCCATCCACGCCGGCAAACAAACCCCCGTCTACTTCGGTTCGGCCGTCAATAATTTCGGGGTCGAACTCCTCCTCGAAGGTTTTCTCCGCGACGCCCTGCCACCCACCACGCGAAATTCCGTTTCGATGTATTCGCCCGGGTTGCCCGCTCACACCGAGGCTCGGGAAATTCCCGTCACCCACGAAAAATTTTCCGGGTTCGTCTTCAAGATTCAGGCCAACATGGACCCCAAACACCGCGACCGCATCGCCTTCATCCGCGTGTGCTCCGGCAAGTTCGAGCGCGACATGGTCGTGACGCACCAACGCACCGGCCGCAGCGTCCGGCTCTCGTCCGCCCACAAACTCTTCGGCCAAGACCGGGAAACCGTCGACCTCGCATGGCCGGGTGATGTGATCGGTCTCGTCGGTCACGATTCCTTCGGCATCGGCGACACCCTGACCGAGGATCGCACCATCGCCTACGACGAAATCCCGCGCTTCGCCCCCGAGGTATTTGCTTGGCTGACGAACCCCGTTCCTGCCGATGCCAAAAAATACCGCGCCGGTCTGGAGCAACTCCTCCTCGAAGGCGTCATGCAGTCGTTCGACGTACGCCACGCTCCCCCCGGAGCAACCCTCCTTGCCGCCGTCGGACCACTCCAATTCGAAGTCGTGCAAGCGCGCCTCGAATCCGAATACAAAGCCAAATCCAGAATCGTGCCCGCTCCCTTCGAGCAACTCCGCTGGCTGCAACCGCATCCGCTGTTGGACACCCCTGAAAATCTCCTCATGCCCGGCGGCGTCAACCTCGGCACCGACAAACTCGACCACCCCATCATCCTCTTCCCCAACCAATGGACGATGGATTACTTCACCGACAAAAACCCTGAAATCATCCTGCACGATCAACCCATCGAGCAGCTCAAAAAATAGGTCAGCGTCTCTCCGATTGGCTAGGAAACCCCACGTATTGATCTTGATCGAGTCGTCCCGGGAGTCGGGTCGAAAGCTGATCTCCGGCATCGCCGACCATGCCCGCCATTTCCGTCCTTGGCGCATTCAATGGGAACCACGGGGCCTACAGTCAATCGCTCAGCTCTCCGCCGCCAAACAGTTTGCCGGGCTGCTCGTGAGCAGATTTTGCAAATTCCGTTTCAATCTCGCGCTCGAAGATACCGGTAGTCTCTTTCCCTTACGAAAAAAAACGCCGTGGCTGTATCGTATTAGTCGATACCGACGACGGCCGGATCGGACAGACGATCGCCCGAGACTTTCTAAAACGACGAGTGAATCAGTTCACTTTATTTGGGCCGCGTGACCGCACCTGAGTCGGCGCGTCCTCGATCTGCTCGACGACATAAACAAGTGGGGGTCGCGTAAACAGGGGCTAGGTGAAGTGCATGTATTCAAGGTCGAGCCTGACGACGAACGCTACGGCCTCGTGAATATCAACTGCGTAGAACTCAACGAGATTCTCCGCTTCGACGACGGCTGGCAACCTCTCCTCGATGTGCGACGTGAAGGAGTAGTTCACCACTACCGGCGAAATACTCCTCACGAGAGTCCACCCCGGCTCCGGCAAAAGTCCGCCCGCGCCGCAGGTGAGTGCGTCATTGCAATGGACGTTCCCCCCTGGTCAAATCCACTCATTGCGCCCGGCCAGTAGCGGGATTTATCCGAAAGATTGTCGGTATTGAGGAGTAATGACTAAGCGACACCACATCTACGTCCTGCCATTTCAACAACCACCTTTTATTCATGAAACTTGGATCATTTCCTTATCTCAAAAAATGAGGGAATTTGAGGCAACCTTTAGGGTAAATACCCTAGGTTATGAGTCAATTCTGTGACGAATTCAGATTCATCACTATCAGGTTTTTATCCGCCTAAATAGTGGTATTTTTCCGCCCCCGTGCTTGGCTTAAGTTAGGGAAAATAAAAATGAGTGGTCCGTATTTTTAATACCTCCAACCGTATAGATCTGTTTCAGCAAAATGAAAAATCTACTTAGAATACTCGCCTTAAATCTAATCGGGGTGAGCGCCTTCGGCCAACCAATCATTACCGAGTTCATGGCGTCAAATGACGAAACTCTCCCAGACGACGATGGTGAATATTCGGACTGGATTGAAATTCATAATCCCGGCGATTCAAGCGTAAGTCTCGCCGGCTGGCACGTGACCGATGACGAAGACAATAAGACAAAATGGCAGTTTCCTTCGCTCACCCTCGAACCCAACGCGTATCTAGTCGTCTTCGCCTCCAGCGAAGATCGCCGCGATCTCAATGCGGCGCTCCACACCAACTTCAAGCTGAGTTCGGCCGGCGAATACCTCGGTTTGATTCAACCCGATGGCCAAACGGTCGCCACCGAATTTAATCCCGAATATCCATCTCAAACAGAGGATATCTCCTACGGCACGACGCAGCCTACGGTTGAAAATGAAGTCGCTAAAATTGGCTATTTTTCCACCGCCACTCCTGGCACGCGCAACGGAGGAGCCGAAACTTTGCTCATTCTCGATGCGGTGTTATTTTCCCGTGTATCTGGCCCATTCATCGGTTCACCCGAGCTCACTCTGTCCGGGGCAGGCACCGGTCAAGTCATTCGTTACAAAGTAGTCAGTCCGACATCAATCGGGGGAGAATTCAGCAATCCGACCAGTGAAGATTCGCTCTACACTCAACCCATTCCCCTCCCGCCGTCTGCGATGATTCGGGCCGCGATTTTCGCGGAAGACGGCACCCAGCACGGACCGATGATCACTCATCATTTTGTGCAGATGGATACCACGTCGATAGATCGCATCGATCTTTTTTCCAGCCAGCTCCCTCTATTTGTTTTCGATAATCACGGATTCGGCCCCATGGTCAAAGACGGGACTGATCGACCAGCTTGGCTCTATGCATTTTCTCCCGCCCCCGGCCAGCAAACCACGATCACTGAAACGCCGACTTGGTCGAGTAGCTTGGAGTTGGAGGTCCGAGGTCAAACGTCCTCAAACTTCCCCAAGAAAAGTTATAAATTCGATTTGATCGATAACCTCGGATTGAAGATCGAACTTAACTTCCCTGGTCTCGGGAACTTCAACGAATGGGCCATTATCGGCCCTTGGAACTATGACCGCTCTTACATCCGCAATGCCTTTGCCTACGGTCTGAGTAACTTGATGGGCCGGTGGGCACCTCAAACCCGCCTGGTTGAAGTTTTCTTCAACTCCGACGGCGATCCATTGGGCGTCGATGACTACGCTGGAGTTTACGTCATGATAGATTCGCTTGAGGTCGAACCCGGTCGTCTTGATCTCACGGAACTCGATAAATCTGACAACAATGGTGACGACATAACCGGAGCCTATGTCATCGAAATCGATGAGCGCGACCCCAACAAATACGATTGGGAAACAGAAAACGGCTACCCCGGCACCTCCACCTCGCGCGTCCTCATCGATTCCCCCAAACTTGACGACATCTCTCCAGCGCAAATCGATTACATCAAATCATACGTTCAAAGTATGGAAGATGCTCTGATCGCCGGTGAAGACACCGATTGGCTCAATCGCTCCTATCTCCAATACTTGGATCGTGCGTCGTGGATTGATTATCACCTGATCAACACTTTCGTCAAAAACACCGATGTTTTCTGGCGCAGCGTGAAACTCTTCAAAGATCGTAATCGCCGCATCGTGGCTGGCCCCGTGTGGGACTTCGATCGTTCCATCGACTCCGCCGATCCGCGCGATAACGATCCCGTTGCCTGGGATGCTTCCTCCAACACTTCGCAAGGCTTCGGCGTGCGCTATTGGCAAATCGGTTGGTGGGGTATTCTGAATCAAGATCCAGAATTCATGCAGGGGTGGTTTGATCGCTGGTCACAGCTCCGGCCGGGCGTCTACTCGACGAGGGCGTTAAAAAATCAAGTCAATCAACTCGCCTCCGAGATTGGCGATGCCGCCGCCGCTCGCGACACCGCCCGCTGGCCCACCAATGTGAGTGAGCAAGGCAGTTTCGACGCCGAAATCGCCAACATGAAACTGTGGTTAAGCCGCCGGGCAGATTGGATAGATTACCAATACGTCCATGCTCCGACTTTAACCCCAAATCCCAATGGCTCCACCACGGTCACTCCCGCTCCTTCCTCTCAGTTGATCTATACATTACAAGGTGGAGACCCTCGATTAAAGGGAGGCGGCATCGCACCGGATGCGTCGATATCGACTACTCCCATCACTTTTCCCGCCGATTCTCGCTTTCGAGTGCGCGGTTACGATCCAACCCACGAAATCTGGCCGGGCACAAAATGGAGTCGCGCCCTTCCTGGTGAGATTGGCCCCCCCTTCCAACCGGCCCCCCGCTTAGTGAATCTATCGTCTCGAGCGCGAGTGGAAAGTGGCGACAACGTGCTGATCACCGGCATCACTATCAACGACGCCGACGACAAATGGATCCTCTTTCGAGGCATCGGCCCCACCCTCGCCGACTTTGATATCGCCGATCCGCTCAACGACCCCGTGCTCACCATCTTTGACGATTTCGGTGAAATGGTCGCTCAAAATATCGGCTGGGATACGGGATCAGATTTAGATGAAATTTCCGACGCCATGGATCAAGTCGGCGCTTTCCCCCTGACCAGCGGATCCGGGGACTCTGCCCTGCTCCTGAAACTGCCCGTCGGTCGATATTCGGTTCATCTGGATAGCGCGACTGGATCCAGCGGAACTGCTCTGGCCGAGGCCTACGAGATCGACGAATTGGGTGCATTAATCAACCTATCAATTCGCGGACTGGTCAACAGCGCCAGTGATCCCCTGATCGCCGGATTCGTAATGAGCGGGACTCAGCCCAAACGCGTTTTGGTGCGAGGCGTCGGACCGAGTCTGGCCAACTTTGGCGTCGAAAACGCGTTGTCTGACCCCGTCCTGCGCATCGAAGCCGCCGGACAAACCGTCGCCAGCAACGACAATTGGCAAGATCACGATCAGAGCCTGATCAAAACCGCAAATCAACTTGTCGGCGCATTCGCCTTGGACCACGGATCCTCAGACGCCGCAATCTTGGTCACTCTACCTCCGGGCGTCTACACCGCCGTAGTGACCGGAGCGAGCGAATCATCCGGCCCGGCTCTCCTCGAGGTCTACGAGTTAGACTAAACGCTCCGCGTCTCTTTGACCCACTTTTCAAGCTCCTGCCTCACAGCCGGGGCTTGTATTGTGTCAAAGTCTCAATTGGCTGGGAATCTCCCATCGAATCATGGCTACTCCTAAAATCTTCATTGGCACCGATAGTGGTGCAACCACTTCCAAAACGGGCGGCGTCTGGACCGACGGCACCATCATTTCCCACGAACTTCGCCAAAGTTCGACCAACTCCTCCTCCGGCACCGACGCCGTGATCGCCGGCTGGGTCGATGGCGTGAAAGGCTTCCTCGCCGACAATAATCTCACGTGGGATCAGATCGAAGGCGTCGGCCTCGCCCTTCCCGGCCCCTACCAATCTTACGGCGTCCTCGATAAGTCATCCAACCTCCCCGATAGCTTCACGAGTTGGAATTTTCTCCAAGATTACACCAACGCCCTCACCGCCGCAGCCGGGCGGCCCATTTCAGTGATAGCCGGTAACGATGGCGATTTCGGTGGCGTAGGTGAAGCCCACGCCATTCGTGGAACCGAAAAAGTTGGCGTCCTTCTCCTCGCTCCCGGCTCCGGCCTCGGCTGCGCTTACGTCAGTGCGGACGGACTCCCCCTATCCGGCGACAACTTTGCCGGCATGGAAGGCGGTCACATGCCTGCCGCTCTCCACCTCCTCGGCAACCCTCCGGTCTACCAATGCGGCTGTGGTCGCGATTGGGGTTGTATCGAAGCTTACACGACGATCTCTGGTCTGCCTCAACTACTCCGCGACACCCTCAAGCGCTACCCCGACCACCCGCTCGCTACTTCTGACGAGCCCGAAAAACAAAAGTGCTTCAGACTTCGCGATCTCGCCCAAGAGGGCGACGTCCTCGCGCTCGACATATTCGATTTCCAGGCCAAAGCCCTCGGCCTCCACGCCGCGCGGCTCATCATCGCCCTCGATCCTCGTTACGTCGTAATCGGTGGTGGACTCATCGATCCCGGATCGACCACGCCTGCGTTCCGCGAGCGTTATCTCAACGGCATTCGTGATGCCGCCAGCACCTATCTTTACCCGGCTCAAAAGCGGAATATCAAATTTGTGCCCGCCACTCTCGGCGAGCTTTCACAGTCGATCGGCGCCGCCTTGGTCGCGCTCAATACCGCTCGCGTGAGTTGATAATTTCTAGCCCCAGAAAAGATCAGCTTCCGCCCCACTTAGATCCTCTTGTTTAATTCGCTCAGACTCCCGTGTATTGTAGCCTTTTGCTGCCTCGCCACGGTTGCGTGTGCCGATGTGTTCAAGGGCGCCATCGTCGTCGATGCCCGCGACGGCTCGGTCTTGTTCGAGGACAACGCAAACTACGTCGGCCCTCCCGCCAGCGTCACCAAGCTCATGACTTTCTTGGTCGTGCACGATGCGCTCAAGGCTGGGGAAATCTCACGCCAAACTCAGGTCACCGTCTCCGCCGCGGATTCCCGCATGGGTGGCACTCAAGTCTGGTTGAAGCACAACGAAGTCTTCACCGTCGAAGAGCTCCTGTATGCGCTGATCATCCAGTCAGCCAACGATGCCGCTCACGCGCTCAGCCACACCGCCTCGCCCGATCGTGCCACCTTCGTCGCCCGCATGAATGCCCGAGCCCGACAACTCGGCATGACCGACACGATCTGGCGCTCACCTCACGGTCTGCCTCCGTCTTCGCGCAAGCTCTCTGAAACCGATATGACGTCGCCGCGAGACTTGGTAAAATTATCTCAAGCGCTGCTACGCGAGACCGATATTCTCCGATTCTCAACGGTTGAAAGTCGCGAGTTCGGCCAAGGCTATCGCCCTAAACCCGTGATGATGCGCACGCACAATAACCTCGTTGGGAAAGTTCGCGGGGTTGACGGATTGAAAACCGGCTTCACGCGCGCCGCGGGTTTCTGTCTCGCTGCGACCGCGGAACGCGATGGCCGCCGCTTGATCGCCGTCATCATGGGTAGCCCGTCTTCTAAGGAACGCGATATCCGGATGGCCGAGCTGATCGAAAATGCGTTCACCAAGCTCAATCCCTCCCCCGTTACAGCTGCCCCCGAGCGTCCCACCGTGACGCCCGCCCCCCCCGAACCTCTCCCCGAAATTCCCGCTTTAAGTATCATCACCATTGATGCCGACCCCGATCCCGATTCCTCGACCGCGGCCAATAAGGAGCCGCCCACCGTCCAGTTTGTTTATCCCTAGGGGACAACGCCAAGCCTCCCCTCCAAGGAGTCCAAACGCTCCCTCGTGACGGTGGTTCCAATTGAACGATAAAGGGGCTTAATCGGGAAATGAGTTCGAGGGAATTAGGCGGTAACAGCAGTTTTCTTCTAATTTCTTCCCATGATATCTGTCACTCCCGCTTGCCTGCCCCAACTCGATCCCGGTTTCGTGCCCGCGAAATTATGGAATCAAGCTTACCATCAGCTCGTTCAATCGGACCTCAATAGCATAGAGGTTCGGATTTCGATCGAGCGTCCCAACGGCACTGCTTGGGTGCATGAAACCAAAATCCTACCGGCGTCCTCTCCTCACGATCCAGCGACTTGGCCCTATTGCGAACGACTCGTCAAATTCCTCCTCTGGGCCTGGGGTGGCTCAAGGGTGCGGATCGCGGGCGCTCCCACTATTGTAGCCCGACTCCAACAGACCTATGCCGCCACGGGTTCGAGGAAATTTGACTACGACTTCATCGGCCGCGCCTGCTTCGGCGAACCCTTGCAAGTTTCTGTGGCCGACTTCGATGAGCTGCAGGTCCGCGCCCCCGCCCACTTCGATTCCGCCAATCCCCTTAAAGGCAACCGCATCGGTTTTGATCTCGGCGGGAGTGACCGTAAGTGCGCCGCGCTGATCGACGGTAAAGTAGTCTTCTCCGAGGAAATTAAATGGAATCCTTACTTCGAAAGTGATCCCGAATACCATCGGTCCGGCATCGCCGACAGTATCAACCGCGCCGCCGCTCATCTCCCCCACGTCGATGCGATCGGAGGGAGCGCCGCCGGCATCTATATCGACAATGAACCTCGCGTCGGCTCACTCTTTCGCGGCATCAAACCCGCTGACTTCGATCGCCGAATTCGCTCCGTATTCAAAGACCTGCGACGAGAATGGCACGATATTCCATTCGATGTCGCCAACGACGGTGACGTCACGGCCATCGCCGGAGCCATGGCCATCAACGACAGCGCGGTGCTCGGTATCTCCATGGGCACAAGTCTTGCCGCCGGGTTTATCAATGAACAAAACCACGTCACCGGCTGGATCAACGAACTTGCATTCTGTCCCGTCGACTACCGCTCCGACGCTCCGGTCGACGAGTGGAGCGGCGACCACGGTTGTGGGGTGCAATACTTCTCCCAACAAGCCGTCGGACGTCTCATCCCCTCCTCCGGATTAGGTATCGATCAATCACTCGGCCTGCCCGAAAAACTGGAAGCCGTGCAAGCGCACATGCAATCCGGTGACGACCGCGCGGCCGCTATCTACCGCACCATCGGCACCTACTTCGGCTACAGTATCGCCCACTACGCAGATTTTTACGACTTCCGGCACCTTCTCGTGCTCGGCCGCGTGAGTTCCGGAGCCGGCGGAAACATGATTCTCGAAGAGGCTCGCCGTGTGCTCGAACTAGAGTTTCCTCCGGTGTTGGCGGCCGTCACTTTCCAAACCCCTGACGAAAAGACCAAACGCCACGGTCAAGCCATCGCCGCCGCTAGCCTCCCGCAGCTTTAACCCTTCCTTCCCTTTTCCTACCCCATGAAATTATCCCAGCCCAATCACGACCTGTTCATTCCCGACGCTTGCCGCCAAAGCGATGCCTTATCCCGCACGACCCATCTGGGGATTGGAGCCCATCAGGACGATTTAGAATTCATGGCACTTCATGGGATCCTACAGTGTTTCCAAAAGGCCGATCAATGGTTCAGCGGCATCACCTGCACCGACGGCGCCGGTAGTTCCCGCTCCGGACCCTACGCTCAATACACCGACGAGGAGATGAAGGCGATCAGAGTAAAGGAACAGAAGACCGCTGCCTCCATCGGTCAATTCGGCTTCATTGCGCAACTCGGCCATCCCAGTCGCAACGCCAAGGAATCCGTTCATCGCGCCGACTTAATCGATGACATCAAGTCGGTGCTGATCGCGACTAAGCCCGATGTGATCTACACCCACAACCCTTTCGATAAACACGCCACTCACATCGGTGTGTTATTGGCCACCCTCGCCGCCATCCATGAACTCCCCCTGGACGACCGCCCCAAACAAATCTTCGGTTGTGAAGTCTGGCGGGCGCTCGATTGGTTACCCAATTCCGAAAAAACCATCCACGATGTGAGCGCCCACCCGAATCTCGCCGGCTCCCTCAACGGCATCTTTGATTCCCAAATCGCCGGGGGCAAACGCTACGATCTCGCCGTGGAGGGGCGCCGCCGCGCCAATGCCACCTTCTTCGATTCTCACAGCGTCGATACCGTTGACCGTGTCCACTACGCCATCGACCTAAGTTCGCTGGTTTCTGGTCAACAATCTTTGCGCGGCTTTATGGAGGAGAAGCTCAACTTTCTACATGACGAGATCTTCGAGCAACTCGAAGATCTCTCCGCCTGAAGGGTCCCGCTAGTTTCGCCCCTCTCCTCGTTTTAGATTTCTCCCCATGGCTCAAGCGCTCAACTTCAAACAGGAGCTCACCGCCTGCTTCGGTTTTCCCGTCGCAGAGAATCCGACTCAAGCCATGATCGAACCCGCGTATCGCGCCATGGGCCTCGACTGGCGATACCTCACCCTTGAAGTCCGCCCCGAAAATCTCGCGGCCGCCGTCCAGGGCGCCCGCGCCTTCGGCTTCAATGGCTTCAACTGCACGATCCCTCACAAGATCGCCGTGATCGAACATCTCGACGGATTGGGTGAATCGGCCCAGCTCATGGGCGCCGTCAATTGCGTCGTCAAGCGTGACGGAAAACTCATCGGCGAGAATACCGATGGGAAAGGGTTCGTCTCTTCCCTGCGTGAACTCACGGACCCCACGGGGAAACGTTGCGTGATCTTCGGCGCCGGCGGCGCCGCCCGTGCGATCAGCGTAGAATTGGCCCTAGCTGGATGCGTTGAAGTCATCATCGTCAATCGCTCCGCAGATCGAGGTCTTCCGCTGGTGGATTTGCTGAATCACCAAGTGGCCGCCATCTGTTCGACAAATTTCACCGCCAGCTTCGTTTCTTGGACCGCTGACTACGACATTCCCGCCGGAACCGATATTGTCATCAACGCGACTTCGATTGGCCTCTATCCAGGCACCGACGCGAGACTAGCCCTTAATCTGGCGACCCTACTGCCCGCCATGATCGTCGCCGACGTGATCCCCAATCCGCCCGAGACTAACCTAATCAAAGACGCTCGCGCCAAAGGCTGTCCTGTGATCGACGGCCTGGGCATGCTCGTCGCCCAGGGCGTCATCGGCATAGAATATTGGACCGGCCGAACCCCCGACGCCGCCGTGATGCGCGACGGCCTAGAAGCAGTGTTCAATGCCCAATAGAAGGTTTTCGGCCCCAAGGTAGCGTCTGACCGCTCGGCCTCCCGGCCCTCGCATTGTTCTTCAATGGCCCAATCCGCACCTGTTTCCCCTGCCCTACGGCGCACGATCTAGGATCGCACCATTCCGGCTACTCTCGCGCTTCGTCGACATTCGCTCATTTGCGGTGGACGCACCGCGTCCCCCCTCGACCTCAATGTTCGTGCTGCACGACCAAGGCCAATAACCCCAGAACGAAAAATAACGCCGATAACATTCCGGCTTCGTAACGCTCAAACCGATCGAGTCTGAACCGGTCCATGCCCACGAGTGTGAGCCACGTAAACAGCGTCATGCCCGCCAAAGTCGCCACCGCCAGAATCGCACTCAGCACCCAGAACCCCCGCCAGCCAAACTGAACTCCCGTCAAATAGATCGGCAGAAATCCTTCACATGGCGAAAGCGTTAACATCACAAAAAGCCCACTAATCGCCGCCCAATTGCCGCGATCCTTCTTGACCAATGGCGTGTCCTTCAATTCCGCATCCCAGTGGGTGCTCGAATGATCATGCTCGTGTTCGCGCCCACACTCCGCACTCGGCGCGTGTTGGCTACCCGGCGGATGATGGTGGCACACACCCTTCCCGCTCCACTGCCGCCATCCAAAATACATAGCCACCGCAATCAAAACTCCCGCCGTCACCGTCGGTAAGACGTGGCCCAACGACTCCTCCAGTTCGAAGCCAAACCAAGCAATGGCCAGGCCAATCAACCCCGTCAGTAACACATGCCCCAGACCCGCCAACGCCGTCACCCCCAGCGTATGCAGCTTTGACCATCCTCGGGCCTTGCCCACGAGCACAAATGGAACCCAATGCGTCGGGATTGCCGCATGCAGAAACGCTACGGCAAATCCCGTGATAGCAATAGAGGCGAGTGCGGTGTCATTCATGGGTTAGTCTAAGATAGTATCATCTTGCTCGAAGGACACCTCACGATTCGGAGCAATCTCGCGCTGTCGAACAAGAACTCGAGCAAAGTCGTCAATCGCCGCTTCAAATCATCCAAACGATACAACCTTAGTTGTATAGCGCATCCTCGAAACAAGCTGGGCTTGAGTCTTAGTTTCCCCTATGAAATCGCATGAAACATGACGCCGCCAACTTCCTCGCTTTCAAACTTTGATCCCGCCACCTCCTGCCGGATGGCTCAGAATTGGCTAGCATCGCGATCCGCCGAGTTAACCGCTACCCTAACCGACTGGGCAAACTGCAACACCGGCTCGGAAAACCACCCCGGAATCCTGCATCTCGCTGAAATCATTAAGGATTACGCCTCCTTTCTTCCCGTCCGTCCACAAACGCTTCGGGCTCCTTCCACGGGCCAACCCTGCGCCCTTTTGTGGCAATATTCTCCTCCCGACTCCGCTCGTCCTCGCGTGTTGTTCAGTGGCCATATCGACACCGTTTTCGGGCCGACTCACCCCTTCCAAGCCTGTCACCTATCACCCGACGGTAAACGCCTGCATGGCCCTGGTGTCGCCGATATGAAAGGGGGGGTGGTCATCCTTTTTGCCGCGCTCGAAGCTTTCCTCCGCTCCGATTTTAAAGACGAACTCGCTTGGGAGGTGTTACTCACTTTTGACGAAGAGGTGGGGTCTGATCAAAACACCGCCCACCTCATCGCCGCCGCTCAACGCAACGACTTGGGCATCGTTTTCGAATCTTCACCCGACCACTCCGAGCTTATCCGCAATCGCATGGGAACCGGCAAGGTAGAGATCCATTGCCAAGGCCAAGCCGCCCATGCCGGTCGCAATTTCCGCGATGGACGCAACGCCATCCTCGCCCTTGGCCAATATCTGGCGCAGGTCGCGGAACTGAATACCACTCTGCCCGGCTGCATCGTGAACGCCGGCGCCATGACCGGCGGTGGCCCGATCAACGTCGTTCCCGACCAAGCAGACGCCGTCCTTAATGTCCGCGCGATATCCCCCGAGATCCAAGACCTTCTCATGGCGCAGCTCCACGAGTCTGCCAAAATCACCGCCCACGCTACCGGCTGCTTGCTGACCGTGACCGGTGGGTTCACCCGCCCCCCCAAAGTAGCCGATCAAGCCACCGAGCAACTGCTCTCCGCTTGGCGCCAAGTCGGTCGCACTCTCGGGGTCGATATCCACTCGCGCGACACCGGCGGAGCGTCCGATGGCAACATCCTGCAAGCCGCGGGCCTACCGAATATCGACAATCTCGGCGCCGTCGGCACTCACCTCCATAGCGATGCCGAATTTACTCAGCTTTCCAGCTTGGTCGAACGCGCTCAGCTTAATGTCTGTTTTCTCATTCACTTGGCTTCCGGCCAAACCGACGCCAACGGTGCTCCGCTCCTCCCTTTCTTGCGGACCCCACAAAAGGAGACCTTATGAAGGCCCACCCCACCAACGACTATGTCCTGCGGCCTGCCCGTCTCGAGGATTTTGACGCCATCCTCGCTCTGATCGGCACGCTCAAAAGCTCGATGACCTCCATGCCTCCTCACCCGGAGTTCATCGAACAACGCCTGCACAGATCTCAGCGCGCCTTCTACCCCAACGTCAGCAGCCCCGGTGACGAACAATACCTTTTCGTCCTTGAAGGACCAGCCGGCGTCGTCGGCATCACCGGCATTCTGGCCCGCGTGGGTGGTTTCGAACCCTTCTATACCTACGCGATCGAACATGAAAATTTCGCCCACCTTCCCCTCGGTATCGCCAAAAAGATGCCTATTCTCAAACTCCAGGCCAGCCACGATGGGCCGACTGAGATTGGTAGCCTACTCCTCCATCGGGACTGTCGCCAATCCGGCCTCGGCCGTTTGCTCTCCCTCGCCCGATTTCTCTTCATTGCTCAATTCCCTCAGCGATTTCGCGACCAAACTCTTGCCGAACTGCGCGGGTTTATCGACGCCAACGGCACCTCCCCTTTCTGGGAGCACGTTGGCCGACTCTTCTTCGAAAGCGAATTCACCGACGCCGACTTTCTGAGTGGCCTGGGCAACAAGTCCTTCATTCGGGACCTCATGCCGCGCCACCCCCTCTACACTAATCTGCTGCCGGCCGAAGCTCGGGCCGTAATCGGCCGGGTCCATCTCAGCACTCGGCCTGCCAAGGCCCTCCTTGAGGCCGAGGGTTTTGCTGAAATCGACGCCGTCGATATCTTCGACGCCGGCCCGGTTGTCCAGGCTTCCACTCGAAATATTCGGACCGTGGCCATCAGCCAATGGTTGCCGGTCAGTGCACTCGTTGACGATGATGCCCTCCCCCCCAGGCACTGGCACGTCAGCAATGGTAAGCTTGATTTTCGCGCCTGCCTGACCCGCACCGAGGTCCACCCCGATTCCTGTAAACTCTCCACCTCCGCCGCCGCCAGTCTGCAAGTTTCGGTTGGTGACCACGTGCGCCTGGCTCCGGCCCGTCCTTAACGACTCATCTTATGATTCACTCCATCATTAATCACCAGTCCGAGCCCGGTCACAGCGACCGGCTGATTGAAAATCGTAATCCATCGACCGGCGAATCCTCCCCGCCTTGGGCAAGTGCCGAAGCCACTCAAATTGATCGGGCCGTGACCGCCGCCCGCGCCGCCTCCTCCGCCTGGGCCAACACTCCCCTGGGCGAGCGTGAGACGCTTCTTCGTCGCTACGCCGCGATCGTCTCCGAGCACAAAGAAGAACTCGCCCTCGTCATTTGTGCTGAAGCCGGCAAACCACTTTGGGAGTCCCGCCAAGAGGCCGGCGCCGTCGTGGGTAAGATCGAACTCTCTATCCAGGCCTACGCCGAGCGCTGCGCCACCTTCGGCAGCGGCCCCAGTCGCACCCGCTTTAAGCCCCATGGCGTATTAGGCGTATTAGGGCCGTTCAATTTCCCCGCTCACCTCCCCAACGGGCACATCGTTCCCGCGCTACTCGCCGGCAACACCGTCGTGTTCAAACCGAGCGAACGCGTGCCTGCTGCCGCCCAATTGATGATGGCTTATTGGCAAGAGGCGGAACTGCCTCGCGGCGTGCTCAACCTCGTGCAAGGCGACGGCTCGGCTGGTGCCGCCCTTGCCGCTCACGACGGCATCGATGGGCTGCTCTTCACCGGCGGCTCCACGATTGGCGAAACGCTTCGCCGTGATTTCGCCCATCAACCCAATAAAATACTCGCTCTCGAGCTCGGCGGTAACAACCCCTTGGTCGTCTGGGATCCCGACAATTTGCCCCTCGCCGTAAACCTGATCCTCCAAAGTGCCTACGTCACTGCGGGTCAGCGTTGCACCTGCGCCCGACGCTTGATCCTCCCCCTCGATTCCCGGGGCGACACCATCCTCAACGCGCTCACGACCGCCATGGACCAACTGCGCACCGGCCCGGCCGCCGCCGATCCCGCGGTCTTCATGGGACCAGTCATCAATGCCGCCGCGGCTACCCACTTGGTGGCCAAGCAAGCCCAACTCATTGATCAAGGCGCCATCGCCCTGCGTCGGCTCGAACATCACCAGGCCCATACCGGTCTCGTTTCTCCCGGTTTGCTCGATGCCACTGCCATCGCCGACTTAGCGGATGAAGAACTTTTTGGTCCCCTCTTGATGGTGCGCCGCGTTGAAAGTTTTGCCGACGCCATCACCGAAGCCAACCGCACGGCCTACGGCTTGTCCGCCGGTTTGGTGTCCGGCCAAACCGACGCTTATCAAATATTTTCTACGCAGGTGCGCAGCGGTATCATAAATTGGAATACACCGCTCACGGGAGCATCCGGCGGCGCCCCATTTGGCGGCCTTGGTTTGAGTGGCAATCACCGCCCCAGTGGTTACTTCGCCGCCGACTACTGTTCCTACGCCGTCGCCAGTTTGGAGAAAGAACAGCTCGATCCCACCGCCCCCTTGCCGCCGGGACTCTCAACTCATTAATCCGTCCGTCGCGTCCTCGTTCACTTCAGTCGAGAGATCAACTGTGCCCGGCTTTTTAGACCCAGTTTCTGGAACACCGAGTTCACCTGCGTTTTGATTGTCAGCACGCTCTTGCTCCTCGTGGCCGCAATTTCTGCATTGCTCATCCCCGCGCAAAGGTAACGCACCACCTCGCGCTCGGCGGGCGTGAGCACCGAAAGTGCCCGCGCCTTTTGCTCGGCCAATTCGGCCGGTGGCAAAGCCTCGCCCCACCCTAGGGGCTCTTTGAAGAGCACAAAAAATCCCGGTCGCGCCAACGAGGGTCGTCCAAAATTTACCGGACTAATTACCGCCTTCAACCCCATCTCCCGGGCGTGCGAAATTTCCACCGGCCCAGGCATATTGCCAGCCCATTCCCGTGGGTTGATTTCTTGGATCTGTCTTTTGAGTTTTTGCATCCCGTCCAGCACCGCCGCCGGGACCGCAAAACAATCTCGGGGGTTGTAACTGCGGGCCTTCTGCGCGCCGTGGTTCCACTGGGCTGCACTCTCGTAGGCTGCGGTGTTGGCAAAAAATAATTTTGCCTCCCAATCCAATAACAACAGCGGCACCGGCAGCGTCCGCGTAAAAGCCTGCATCGCGCTCCGAAAATTGAAATCCCGATCAATTTTCTGCACCCGCGTGACCGCGATTTCAATATGCCGCGCCACCGTCAGAATCCGCTCCACTTCCTCATCGCTGAAGTCCGCTTGGCGCGCTCCCCGATAAAGAGAAAACATGCCGCGCATCTCCTCCCCTCGCCAGAACATAACCGACATGCCTTTGTCCCAACCTTCGGCCTTGGCGAAGCGCTGATAAAAGGGCGTGCGCCGAAATGTCACCGGGGCACCCAGCACCTCGCGAAAACGAAAATGACGCAGCCCCACGTGATCAGCAATCCACGGAATGAGCGGATTTATTTTCCCTCTCTCGTCGAACCATCGCGAGGCCTCCGGAATGGCTGGTTCGGTATAAACGACCCGGGCCTCCCCCAGACCAAGGTGGCCCAAAAACAGTGTCACCCGTTTACACGAGCACAACCGGCTCAACACCTCCCTCACTCCTTGCCACAATCCCTCTCGATCCACCGCGGCATGCAACATTAAGAGAGACTCTTCTAACTCGTCCCTCGTGCTTTGTTCAGATCGTTTCGTCGCCATCTTCAAAGCCTAGTTACGACCGCTGATATTGCCAACTCCTTTACAACCTTTGTTGTATGCAAAAACTACCCCCTTCGTGCTAGATTAGTCACCTGCCGTTTGTTCTCGTCGTCGCCGCTGCGCCGGCCCCGCAACCGGTGAACCCTGCAATATTATGAGCACTTCTTTGCCTCCCACTTTAGGGGAACAACTTCAGTCCGATCCCTCTTTTAACCACGCGATCGAACAAGCCGCGAATGTCACCCAAAGCTATGCCAATCAAATCACCGGTATCCGTCCCGTTCAGTCCGAACGGGCGGCCAGCTATGCTGAAACTTTGGCCGAATTCAGCCAACTACGCGGCGGCAAATTGTATTTCCCCTACCTCGGCTCGGGATTAGGCAACGGCCCTTTCGTGGAACTTGGCGACGGCAGTGTGAAACTCGATTTCATCATCGGCATTGGCACCATGCCGTTTGGCCATTCCCACCCCGCGCTCACCGCAACTGGCCTGCGAGCTGCCGCAACGGACGCCGTGATGCACGGGAATCTTCAACAAAACGAACCCGGTCTCGCCTTCTCTCGGCAACTGCTCGGCATGGCCAACCAATTCGAGCATGTCTTCGATCACTGTTTCATCAGTTCCACCGGCGTGATGGCTGGAGAGAACATGCTCAAGATCGCCTTTCAAGCCCGTCAGCCCGCCACCCGGGTTCTGGCCTTCTCCCGTTGCTTCGCGGGGCGCACTCTCGCCTTTTCTTCCATCACGGATAAGCCCGCCTTTCGCCACGGTCTGCCCGGCGCGCTGACCGTCGACTACGTCCCGTTCTACGATGCCACCGACCCAGAGGGCTCCACCAATCGCGCCGCCGTCGCGCTGCAACAACACCTCACGCGTTACCCCCAACAACACGCCGCCTTCATCTACGAATTGGTGCAAGGCGAGGGCGGGTTCTATCCCGGGACCACCGAATTTTTCACCACGTTGATGAATATTTGCCGGGAACACGAAGTGCTCAATCTCTGTGACGAGGTCCAGACTTTCGCCCGGACCTTACAACCTTTCGCCTTCCAGCATTTTGCCCTTGGGACGTTGGTGGATGGGCTCTGGATCGGCAAGTCTAGCCAAGCCTGCGCCACGCTATTTAAATCCTCCCATCAACCCAAGCCCGGGCTCCTCAGCCAAACCTTCACCAGCAGCGCCGTCGCTCTCGCTACCGGCGAACATATTCTCCGTTTACTCGATGAGGGCGGTTACTTTGGCGCCGATGGCATCATCGCCCAACGTGCCGCCGATTTTCATCGTGGGTTGGATCACCTCCACACGGCTCACCCCGATTGGATTCGCGGCCCTTATGGTATCGGAGGCATGACTGCCTTCACTCCTTTTGACGGCACCCCCGCTCAAGCTCAAGCCGTCGTGCACGCGTTGTTTGATCGCGGCGTCATGTCCTTTATCGCTGGCGCCAACCCCATGCGCGTGCGCTTCCTGTGGCCCGTCGGAGTCACCGCCACTGCGCATGTCACCCTCGCTTTGGAACATCTTCACGCCGTCCTCACCGCGCTCGCTCCTACCTTTCGATCCCCAGCGTGATGTATCAGGAAATCAACTTCGACGGCCTCGTCGGACCGACCCACAACTTTGCCGGTCTATCCGAGGGTAACATTGCTTCGACTTCCTCGCGTGCACGCGCGTCGCGCCCTCGCGACGCCGCGCTGCAGGGTCTTCAGAAAATGAAGGCCCTCGCGGACTGGGGCATCCCCCAAGCCGTGCTACCTCCGTTGCAACGTCCCGCGGTTTCTTGGTTGCGCTCCTTCGGCCTCACCGGCGGTGACGATGCGGCCGTGATTACCCGCGCTGCCCGAGAAGCTCCGCAACTTCTGGCCGCCTGCTGCTCCGCATCGAGCATGTGGACCGCCAACGCTGCCACCATGACGCCTTCCTGCGATACGCCGAGCGGACGCGCTCATTTCACGCCCGCCAATCTTAGCAGCAAACTTCACCGCGCCATCGAGGCCCCCGAAACCCAACGCGTGTTCCAAACCCTTTTTGCCGACCCGGAGCACTTCGTCGTCCATCCGCCACTACCCGGCGGCGAAGCCATGCGCGACGAGGGCGCGGCCAACCACACCCGACTGTCGGCCAACGCGTCCAGTCCCGGCACTCACCTTTTTGTCTACGGCGCTTCGAACTTCGACGATCAAGAAATCCGCCCCACTCGCTTCCCCGCTCGGCAAACCCGCGAAGCCAGCGCCGCCATCGCCCGCCACCATCAAATTCCCCCGGAGCGCACCGTCCTGATCCAACAGAACCCCGCGGCCATCGATGCCGGGGTCTTTCATAACGACGTGATCGCCGTCGGACATCAAAATGTCCTGTTTTATCATGAGCTCGCCTTCGCCGCCGGCACCAACGCGATCCATCGCATTACCGGCGCGTGTCCCCATCCGCTGGTGCTACTCCCCGTCTCAACCGCGGAGGTTGATCTGGCAACTGCCGTAAATACTTACCTCTTCAACAGCCAAATTGTCACTCGTCCCGACGGCGACATGATGATCATCGCTCCTTCGAACAGCGCCGAAAATCCCGCGACCGCCGCCTGCTTGGCGCGAATCATATCCGCTCCGGACAACCCAATTATTGACGTCAAATTCTTCAATCTTCGTCAAAGTATGCGCAATGGAGGCGGTCCCGCTTGCTTACGCCAACGTGTGCAACTCAATCCTACCGAATTGGCTGCCGTAAAAGGTCGGGTAATGATGGACAACGAGTTGTTCACTCTGCTCTCCGATTGGGTCTCTCGACGCTACCGCGAAGAAATTCAATTCGACGATCTCGCCGACCCTCAACTCCTGATTGAAAATCGCGCGGCCCTCGATGAGCTCACTCAGATTCTCCAACTCGGCTCGCTCTACGGCTTCCAACGTTGAAACCGCTCCCGCGTGGGGATCGTTCGCTTTCTCGTTCGCTTTCTGGCCCGATTGCGCTCCAGTTTTGCCCTTCCATGCCCGCCGATCGCACTCCGCCTGACCTCAACGCCGTTAAATCCTACCTCCTCGATCTTCAGGATCGTATCTGTAATGGATTGGCGACCGAAGACGCGACTCAGCCGTTCATAACCGATGAATGGGATCGCTCCGCCGGCGGTGGCGGTCGCACTCGAATTTTGACCGATGGCGCCGTGATCGAAAAAGGTGGCGTCGCCTTTTCCCACGTTTTTGGCGACCAGCTTCCCCCTTCCGCCTCCGCGCACCGCCCGGAAATCGCCGGCAAGCCTTGGCAAGCCATGGGCGTCTCTCTCGTCATCCATCCCCGCAACCCCTACGCGCCCACCAGTCACGCCAACGTGCGCTTCTTTATCGCCGATCCCGAGAGTGAAAATCCTACCTGGTGGTTCGGCGGTGGGTTTGATCTCACGCCCTACTACGGCTTCGAAGCCGACGCCGTGCATTGGCATCAAACCGCCCGAGATGCCCTCACTCCGTTTGGCGACACGCACTACCCACGCCTCAAAAAATGGTGCGACGATTACTTCTTCCTCAAGCATCGTAATGAACCGCGGGGCATCGGCGGCCTATTTTTCGACGATTTCAGCGAGCTCGGATTCGAGCAGAGCTTCGCCTTGATGCGTAGCGTGGGAGACCACTTCCTGCCTGCATATCAGCCCATTCTTGCCCGACGCCAAGACATCGATTACGGCCCCCGCGAACGTGACTGGCAGTTGTATCGACGTGGCCGCTACGTCGAATTTAATCTCGTCTGGGATCGCGGCACTCTCTTCGGCCTCCAAAGCGGCGGCCGCACCGAATCGATCCTCATGAGTCTGCCACCGCAGGTGTCTTGGAAATACGACTATCACCCCGAGCCCGGCTCCCCTGAAGCAAATCTCCTCGAAACCTATCTCAAACCGCGTGATTGGTTGGATCATTCCACCACCCACCAGCCCGAGTAATTCCCTTTTCATTTCCTCCCTTTAAATAATTCCAAAACAACGGAGCGGTAGCGGAATCATTCGTGTCCATTCGTGGTTAAACAAAACCCTCTCTAGTATGACTTCCCGCCAAAGATTTCTCGCCGCCTGCGCCTGCCAACCGCTCGACCGCCCTCCCGTCTGGGTGATGCGCCAAGCTGGACGCTACCTCCCCGAATACCGGGCTCTCAAAGCCAAGTCTTCGTTCCTTCACATGGTGCGCACGCCGGAGTTGGCCCTCGAGGTCACGCTTCAACCCCTCCGCCGCTTCGACTTGGACGCCGCCATCTTGTTTTCCGATATTCTCGTGATTCCCGAGGCGCTCGGCCAGGCCTACTCCTTCCGTGATACCGGTGGCATCGCCATGGCATACGCCATCTCCACTCGCGCCCAAGTCGATGCACTTGCTGGCCCCGAAGCCATCGCAGGCCGGCTTGACTACGTGCCCGCTGCGCTTCGCCTCATCCGCCAGGAGCTGGGCGACACCAAGGCGGTCCTCGGTTTCGGCGGCTCCCCTTGGACTCTCGCCACCTACATGGTCGAGGGCGGCAGTTCCTCCGATTTCGAGAAAATCAAACTCCTCTTCTACACCGATCGTGTCCTCTTCGACGCGCTCCTAGAAAAGCTCACCCTCGCCCTAATCGCCTACTTCAAGCTCCAGATCGAGGCCGGCGCCGATGCGATTCAGATCTTCGATTCATGGGGAGGCATCATCGCCGGTCCCGACTACGACGCCGCTTCCCTTAAATGGATCAAGCGAATCGTCGCCGCCCTCCCCCCTGACTTCCCCATCATTCTCTACGCCAAAGGCACTAACCCCCATCTCACCGACCAAGCGTTTAGCGGCGTGCGCGTCGTCAGTATCGATTGGACCGCCGATCTCGCGGTCGCCCGCCGTAACCTTCCCGCCAACGTCGCCCTGCAAGGCAATCTCGACCCCGTCTTGATGCAGACCACTCCCGAAATCGTGGCGCGCGAATCGACTCGCTTACTCGAATCGATGCGCGGACTCCCCGGCCACATCTTCAATCTTGGTCATGGCATCACCCCCAAGGCCAAAATCGAATGCATGGAATCGCTGGTCAACACCGTCACTTCGTGGCGCTAACGCGCGGCAAGTTTCCCCAAAGATGAGCAGCCAAGTCGTCTCGAAGCGTTTACGCTCCTCCAAATGAGTTCAGCACCTACCAGTGTGGCCGTAATCGGCGGCGGTATCACCGGTTTGACGACCGCGTATCGTTTGGCGCAAGCCGGTGTCCGCGTCACCATTTTCGAGGCATCCCCTCGAATCGGTGGGCCTGTCAGCAGCACCCGTGAGGGTGATTGGTTGATCGAGTCCGGGCCAAACTCGATTCAAGAAAACTCCCCCGCGCTCACCAGCCTCATCTCCGATCTCGGTCTCGATTCCCATCGATCCGCCGCTCGTCCCGAAGCCAAAAACCGCTACATCCTTCGCGACGGCACCCCCGTCGCCGCTCCCGCCTCCCCTCCGGGTCTCATCGGCTCAAAACTCTTTTCGGCCGGCGCCAAATTCCGCCTGATCGCAGAGGTGCTCAAGCGACCAAAGATTCGCTCCGCCGATATCAGCCTCGCCGATTTGATTCGCGATCACTTCGGCGAAGAAATCGTCGACTACGGGGTCAATCCGTTCGTTTCAGGCATCTACGCCGGCAACCCCGAAAAACTCTCGGCGCGCCATGCCTTTCCCTCGCTTTGGAAAATCGAGCGGGAGACCGGATCCATCATCCGTGGTCAAATCAAAGCCGCCAAAGCCAAACGGGGCCGCGGAGAATCCGCCGGTCCGCCCGCCATCATTTCCTTCCGCGAAGGACTGGGCATGCTGCCAATTGCCCTCGCCGCCCATCTCCCGCCTGATTCGATCGAACTCAATGCCCAAGTCAAAGGACTCACCCCCGGCAAGCAATGGAGCGTCTCCTGGCTGCGTAAGGGTCAGCCTCACGTCGACTCCTTCGACCGCGTCATTCTTACCTTGCCCGCCAACGCGCTTGCTCGGCTCACCATCGGTTCGTTGGGCGAACGCCCCCTCGCTGAGTTGTCGGAAATCAACTACCCCGCCGTCTCATCCCTTTTCCTCGGCTACCGCCGTGAGCAGGTTGCTCACCCCCTAGACGGCTTCGGCATGCTTGTTCCGCAAGTCGAACACCGACAGCTGCTCGGCGTTCTCTTTTCCTCATCCCTTTTCACCGGACGTGCCCCCAGCGGACACGTCGCACTCACGGTCATGTTTGGCGGGGTCCATCGCCGAGATTTAGGCGAAGCTTCCGCCGGGACTCTTCTTCCCATTGCCCAGCGTGAATTAGCCGAGATCCTCGGCGTCAAGGGTGATCCCGTCTTCAGCCGCGCCCAAAGCTGGCCCCGCGCCATCCCTCAATATGAACTCGGCTACGGTCGATTCCTTGACGCGATGTCTCACTGCGAAAACCAACACCCCGGTCTCTTAATCGGAGGCCACACCCGTGACGGCATCGCCCTCACCGCCTGCATCACTTCCGGCGAAAACCTCGCGACGCGAGTGCTCAGCTGAGCAAGTACGCAGTCACTTCCCGCGACGGAGGAGACTAAGATAATCGGGGTGCCCCATCTTCTCTCTCTCGCCGGAGAACAGATCGGCCCGCTCTTCTTTCTCGAATATCCTGATTTTGGATCATCTCCCCATCACGTTGGCCTATAATCTGTTAAATCAGACAGACTCAGATATATCCCAGATAACGGTAGTCAACTGCCCCCGCTTCCCTCCTTCGCGTTGCGGGCACATTCGACTTTTGGAACGGCCAAGCCATCGCCCCAGTCCCCCTTCCACTGAAAATACCGCGCACCCATCCTTGACTCGCTTCCCTTCGGGGGTAGCCTCCGCACCTTTTATTTCTGGATGGCTCAAGACCTGAAAAACACCCTATTACTGCCAAAAACCGATTTCCCCATGCGGGCAAATCTCGTGGCTCGTGAACCTGCACGTTTAGCCCATTGGGAGAAACTTGACCTTTACCGAGCCATGCAAGACCGGCGTTCCGAGGCCCCGGTATTTGTGCTTCACGACGGCCCTCCCTTCACCAACGGAGACGTCCACATCGGCACCGCTCTAAATAAGACCCTCAAAGACATCGTTTGCCGCTATAAGACGATGCGCGGCTTTCGCACCCCCTACGTGCCCGGTTGGGATTGTCACGGCCTTCCCATTGAACAAAAAGTGGCGCGTGAGATTCAGGATTCCGGCGAAGACGTCTCGACCGCTGAGCGCCGCGCCCGCTGCGATGCCTTTTCCGAACGTTGGATCGGTATCCAAAGAGAACAATTTAAGCGCCTCGGCGTGCAGGCCGACTGGGCCAGCGAATACAAAACCAAAGACCCCGCCTACGAAGCCGATATCATTCGCACGTTCGCCAGTTTCGTAGAGCAGGATATCGTTTTCCGCTCCAAGAAACCCGTCTACTGGTCCATCCCCTTCGAAACCGCCCTCGCTGAGGCCGAAATTGAATACCGAGACCATACTTCCCTCGCCATTTGGGTTAAGTTCACCGTCCCCCCGGCCCAAGCCGAGAAGTTTGGTCTCCCGACCGACAAACCTCTCTCGGTCGTCATCTGGACCACCACCCCTTGGACCATTCCGGCCAACATGGCCATCGCGCTGCATCCTCGCGTCAACTACGGCGTAGCTGACCTGGGCGGGGAATACATCGTCACCGCTGAGCTCTTGCTGCCTGCCGTGCTCGAAACCATCAAACACGAGGGCGATGCCCCCGTGGTGAAGACCTTCCTCGGTGCCGATCTCGAACACCTGCAGACCCGCCACCCCATTATAAATCGGGTTTCCCCAATCGTATTGGCCGAATACGTCACCACGGAAAGCGGCACGGGCTGTGTGCACACCGCTCCTGGCCATGGTGCGGATGACTACATCACCGGTCTCAACTACCAGTTGGACACCTATTGCCCGGTCGGTGACGACGGCCGCTACGTCGACGACGGCCAGGTGCCAGCGGATTTGGTCGGACTGACCACGCTGGAAACTGTCGAGGACCTAACGGCCAAAAAGCCTGCCCCCGCCAATATCGGGGTGCTCAAGCTCCTCGCCGCCAACGGCGCCCTGCTGGCGAAAAAGAAATACCTGCACAGCTACCCTCACTGCTGGCGTTCGAAAACCCCCATCATCTTCCGCGCCGTTGATCAGTGGTTCGTCACCCTCGACAAAGCCAACCATCGCGCCAAAGCCCTCGACGCCATCAAAGGCGTGCAATGGGTCCCAACTCACGGCCAAACCCGCATTCGTGGCGCCGTAGAAGCCCGTCCCGATTGGTGCATCAGTCGTCAACGCTCGTGGGGAGTTCCCATCATCGCCTTCTTTGGCCCGGACAAGACCCCCTACATCGATGCCGATGTCATCCGCGCCGTCGCCGACAAGATCTCCACCCGTGGCACCAATTATTGGTATGACGCCACCCCCACCGAAGTCCTCGACGGAGTTGCTCTCCCAGCCGACTGGCCTGCCGCCGGTGCACTCACTGCCGGACGCGACACTCTCGACGTCTGGATCGATTCCGGCTCGAGCCACAACGCCGTCCTCCGCAACGCCCAAGGCGCCACCGTGTGGCCCGCCGACCTCTATCTCGAAGGCAGCGACCAACACCGTGGCTGGTTCCAGTCCTCTCTCTGGACGAGCATCATCTCCCGTGGATCGGCCCCCTACAAAGCCGTCCTCACCCACGGCTTCATCGTCGGGGGCGATGGGAAGAAAATATCCAAAAGCGGCGAATACAAGAAACCGCCGACTTCCGACCGTTATATCAACGACTTCGGAGCCGACGTTATCCGTCTTTGGATTTCTTCTCAAGACTTCACCCAAGACATCACGCTTTCGGATAAGATTCTCGGCAACGCCGGTGAAGCCTACCGCCTTTTCCGCAATACCTTCCGTTACCAGCTATCCACGCTGTTCGATTTCGATTTAGCGACCAACCGCGTCGAGGTCTCCGCGATGGATAGTCTTGACCGCTGGGCGCTCCACCAAACGGCCGTCCTCGCCACGGCTTGCACCAGCGCCTACGACGCCTACGAGTTCCATCGCGTCTTTCAGCTGTGTAACAATTTTTGTTCAGTCACTCTGTCGTCGATCTACCACGACATTCTCAAAGACCGACTCTACACCCTCGCCGCCAACCATCCCCAGCGCCGTTCGTCGCAAACTGCGATCTCCCACATCTACCACACGCTCGTTCGCCTACTCGCGCCGGTTCTCACGTTTACCACCGACGAAGCTTGGGCGCACTCGTCCAACGGGACCGATTTCTGTGACGATACCATCCATCTTCAAGATTGGCCTGTCATCCCCGCCGAATGGACGAATAATACCATCGCCGAAGAGTTTGCCACCCTCTTCCAGGTTCGAGGCCGAGTGAACGAGGCCATCGAGCCCGCCCGCAAGGCCGGCGAAATCGGTAAATCACTCGATGCTGCCATCTCCCTTGACCTCGCGACGGATGACCCGCAAATCGCCACCCTCGAGAAGCACCAAAAGTTCCTCCCCGAGCTCTTCATCGTTTCTCAGGTCCAGCTCAACTCCCGCCCCACGATTCCAGCTCCAACTGCAAATGTGAGTCACTGTAAAGACCACGCTCTTCAGCGCTGTCCGCGTTGCTGGCGCTGGGTCCCCGAACACTCCTCCGAGATCTGCCCCCGCTGTCAGGAGGCTCTCGGCTAACTCCGCTTAATTCGTCTCCAATCCCTCCGAACCATGGCCAAAAAATCCCCAGCCGCTTCTTCTTCCCCGAAAGAACCTTCCGCCCAGAAAACGCCGACAAATAAATCGGTGACGAATAAATCAGCATCTAAAAAATCTACTAAAGCCCCTGCCAAAAAGGCAGCGGTCGCTCCCAAAGCGACCACGGCTGAGAAACAACCTACCAAAAAGTCCGTCAAAAAACCGGTCGTGAAAAAAACAACTACCAAAACCAAAGCAGCGGCCAAACCCGCTTCTACCAAAAAGTCCTCCAGTGCCAAGACCCCTGCGGTTAAGAAAACCGCGGTCAAAGCAACGAAGCCGACAAAAAAAGCCACCGTAAAGACTCCCGTTGTCACCGAGGATTCCCCTGCTAAAGCCGCGCCCAAACCAAAAGGGCGTAACGCCCTGCGCAGCCGCATCCTCGGCAAAGGCAAAGCCAGTAAGTCGATCTCCTTCAGTCTTGATGAGGTCAAGGCCATCGCCAAATCCACCAAGGCAAAGCAAGAGGATACCGCCGCCAAGAAGACCGAAAAGAAAGTCGACAAAACCGCCGAGATCGAAGCTAAACTCGCGGCCGCCAAACCTTCGCGGATCGCCGCGGCCTCTCTCGCCGACATTCTCGGATTCAATCCTAGCGCCGGCGCGAAAACCACCTACAACGATCCCAAAAAAGTCCCCGAAAAGTTCCGGCGCTTTTACAAACTTCTAATCGGACTGCGCACGCACCTCACCGGGCAGATTGACACCCACTCCGAAGAAACGCTCAAACGCTCATCCAAGGATGATGCCGGAGACCTTTCTTCCTACGGCCAACACATGGCCGACACCGGCACCGACACCTTCGACCGTGACTTCGCCCTTTCTCTTGTTTCCAATGAGCAAGAAGCCCTCGCTGAAATCGAGGCAGCCATAAACCGCATTCACAAAGGCACCTACGGTATTTGCGAAGTGACCGGAAAACCCATCGATAAAGAACGTCTCCTCGCGGTTCCCTTCACGCGTAATTCAGCCGAAGCCCAGAAAGGCTTGGAGCGCAATCGTTATCGTGTTCGCGCCCAATCCGGCATCGTGACTGATGGCGACGATTCCACTCCGCTTCGCGATCCCAACGCGGAAGAGGATTAAACCCCAAAGGTTCGACTAAAAACCGAGCTTTTTCTCCGGACTCTCGGCCCGAACTCACGCCATGTGGGTCGGGCTTTATTCCCGACAACCGCGCTGCTTCTCCGCCTAATCGTCCATGGCCTCTGCCCCAAGCTCCCCGTCGCTCCCTGAGGAGATCGCGCCGAACCAACCCCCAAGGCTCCAACGCCTGCTCGCCTACCGCCTCCTTTGGGTTCTGAGTATTGTTGTTCTGGTCTTGGATCAAGTGACTAAGGCCTGGATCGTTTCCCTGATGCCTCTAGGAACTTACGGCGCCGCCCCCGGCACCATCACCGTGATCGAGAATTTCTTTTACCTCGTTCACGTCGGTAACACCGGTGCCGCGTGGAGCATGATGAGCGGGAAAAGCACCCTGCTCGCGGGACTTGCCGCCATCACTTTGCTCGGCATCTATTTCTGGCGCCGCGCCCTCGCCCTGCGCGAGAAATGGGTGCAGCTCAGTTTCGGTCTCCTTTGTGGCGGTATTGTTGGGAATCTGATCGACCGCATCGCCTACGGCCATGTCGTGGATTTTCTCGACTTTCATTTCGGTAGCTACGTGTATCCAACTTTCAATGTCGCCGATTCTGGCATCTGCGTCGGGGTGGCCATCTACCTTATCTATAGTCTTCGTCACCCCCCCGAAGAACCGGACAAACCGACCACTGGCTAATCGGACCAGTCCTTCCCGCTAATGATGAGCGTCCAGATGACTCATCAGCGTATGCCACTCGAGCACTTCCTGCAGTAAAACCCGTTCGGTGCGGCGGACCAATTGCTCCAAACTACGCCACGAATGTGTCACCATGATCTGCTTTTGCGCCGACTCCAACAGATGGCACATCTCGCGATACCGAGCCACTCTGCGGTGCAGGTCATTGATCGAGATGAAGGAGATGAACGCCGCCGCCACCACCGGTAGCACGATCGGCAAAAAGTAAAAGGTCACGGCTTCAAACACCGGCGAGATTTCGGCCAAATGAAACGTGTGTTGGATGGCATACATCGCCGTGGCCGCAATCGCCAACAACGTGCTCAATGAGAAACCCATTCGCAGCCGACTTAACTGCGGCTCAGCCTTCGCCAAACGACGTCGATAATAAACCAGTTGATCCTCGATTCGATTGATTCGGTAGTGCTGCCGAAATGTATCGAGATTGGGGCGCTGCCCCCGGGTGTCTCTTAAATGCAAAATATGTAGCGACCGCACCAGATGACGGGTTTCCGGCAAATCAATATCTTCAAACAACGCCGTCCGTCGCGACATGCCCCAAGTCGCCTTGAACGCCCGCGCCAGTTCCGCCGCCAATCGACAACGCACCCACGTATCCTGTGCCCGTAAATGCCGAATCGCCATCGCCGAGAAGAACGCTCCCAGCACGAAAAGGAGCTTCGCCCACGGCAGCCCAACCGGATGCCAATGAAACGCCAAGCCCGCGGTGGCCACCACCGTAGCCGCCACGTGCAGCAACACCGCCGCCGCCGTCAGTAGCCGAAACTTCGGCGCTCCCGCCGAGGCCGCGTGGTCGGTCTTAGCCATGAACCGATCCATCAGCGATCGACCACTAGTCGCTTCAGTTCCTGCTCCCGCTTCTGGCAACGCGTTGAGAAATCCCAACTCAGGATCTCGGTCTTTGAAATGCTCAAAATTCTCTCGGCGCACTTCCCCTTTTACGGGATCGATGACGATTAACGGCCGACTCAATTCACGCGCAAACGTAACAATATCCGCTGTCCCCCCGCGCCCCCGCGCCGGTTCCCCATCCCAAATAGCGATCAACACGTCGCACGCGTTCACCGTCTCTATCCCACAATCCAAATACGCTTCTTCCCGGTTTCCCTCTTGTGCGACTACCCGCAGCGCCGATGACTGAGTGAGAAGATTCTGCACCAATTGCCACTCTTCTTCCGAGAAGTCCTTTTGAAAATCAATCGCCGGCAAAGGCAGTAACGCCTCCCACTCCATCCCCAGCGAAAGCACTTCATTCGCAAAGAGCACATCTCCGCCAATTGCCGCCGACGAGACGGCCAACCATTCCACGTGACCATCGCTTCTCAAAGCAGCCAAAGCCTCCGCAATTCGGGTGCGCACCAGCTCTTCATCCGGCAAACGACGGTGCCCGGTGAAGCCGACTACATGAAACTGGGGAAGCGCACTAGAACCCGCCATCACCCCATCAAGGCGGAATTACTCCTGTGATCCACTTCAAAAATCACTCATCACTCTTTTCCCTCTTTCCCGCCTAGTGGGTGCCTGCATCGTCTTGACCTCGACTTGCTCTCAGCGTTCCCCAGCCTATTTTCCACGTTTCAAAATGCCCCAACCTGAACCTGCTATTCTCTTCCGTTATGCGTCCTCAGGTGCAGGCCCAGTCGAGTGGTTTACCAAAAATCGACGCGACTCTGGACTCAAGTTAACCGATTGAGAACAGCCTGCGCTAATTTCCTCCCCTCGCTCCCTTTTAGTCCCCCTTTTCCACCATGAACGCCCTCCTCCTCACCGCTCCTTCTCAACTAGAACTCACCGAATTCGAGACGCCTACCGCTCAGGCCGATGAGGTTCTCATTCGCGTCCGAGCTTGTGGCATCTGTGGCAGCGACATTCACGGTTGGGATGGTTCTAGCGGTCGCCGTCAGACGCCCCTCATCATGGGCCACGAAGCCGCCGGCGAAATCGCCGCCGTCGGAGCCAATGTCACGGATCTCGCCATCGGCGAACGCGTCACCTTCGACTCGACCATCTACTGCGGCGAGTGCCCGCCGTGCCAACGCGGCGACGTCAATCTGTGCGATGATCGCCGTGTCCTGGGCGTCTCCCCTGACGCTTACAAACAACACGGTGCCTTCGCCGAATACGTCGTGGTCCCCGCGCGCATCGTTCATCGTTTGCCCGCTACGCTCACCTACGAACAAGCGGCCTTTGCTGAGCCCGTCTCCATCGCGCTTCACGCCGTAAGTCGAGGCCACGTCACCGCCACCGATACCGCCGTGGTCATCGGGTCCGGCATGATCGGCCTGCTCGTTATTCAGGCCCTCCGCGCCGCTGGCCTCAAACGCGTGATCGCCGTCGACCGCGAGCCGACTCGTTTGGACATGGCGGCTAAGCTCGGCGCCACCTCCATCGTCAACGCCACCTCCGTCGATACCGCCGAGCAAATTCGCGCCCTCACCGGCGGCCGCGGTGCCGATGTCCTCTTCGAAGTCGTCGGCATTGAGCCCACCGTCAATCTCGCCATCGAGGTCGCCCGCGACGGCGCCCGCCTCGTGCTGGTCGGCAATCTCGCCGCCCAAATCAATTTCCCCCTGCAGCAGATCGTGACTCGTGAGATCTCCGTGCTCGGCAGCTGTGCGTGCGCCGGGGAATACCCGCAAAGCCTCCAACTTATCGCCAGCGGTCAGATCAAAGTCGATCCGCTGATCGCGGCCACCGCGCCCCTTGCCGACGGTGCCGATTGGTTCGCCAAACTTAGCGCCCCCGACGGAGCCAAATACCTCAAGGTCATCCTCAATCCCTAAACGCCACCGTCCTTCCATTCGAATCACGAAGAAAATCCCTGCCCACATTCACAGATTCGCTGATGCCACCACCACGAGTTGCCGAGGCTTGGATAGCGCGTTAACCAGAGTCGATCTCAACCCCAAATGCACCAGCTAATTGGTTCGATTTCGTTTACCTAAGTTTCCCACCGTGAACTCCGCTTAATTCTCGATAACTCAATTCTATTCCAAAAACTAAGATGAACCTCCCTGCCCTCTTCGACCTCACCGGTAAAACTGCCCTCGTCACTGGCGCGAGTCGCGGACTCGGCCAAGGCTTTGCCAAAACTCTCGCCGCGGCCGGGGCCGACGTCGCCATCACGGCCCGCAGCCCCGAGGACCTCGCAGCAACCGCCACCACCGTGCGCGCCCTCGGTCGCCGCTGCCTCCCCGTCGCCCTTGATGTGCGCGACGAAGCCAGCATCACCGCCGCTCGCGACACCATTGAATCCGAATTCGGTGCCATCGACATTCTCGTCAACAATGCTGGTTGCAACGTGCGCAAACCCGCCGCGGAAGTATCCTGGGCCGACTGGAATAAGATTCTGGATACAAACTTGCGCGGCACCTTCTTCGTCGCTCAAGCCTTTGCCAAAGCCATGTGTGCTCGCGGTTCCGGACGCATCATCAACATCGGTTCCGTTACCTGTGTAGCTGGATATGCCGGCCTCGGCCCCTACGGTGCCAGTCGCGGTGGCACCCGCCAACTCACCATGAGTCTCGCCGCGGACTGGGGCCCGCAAGGGGTGACCGTAAACTGTCTTGCCCCTGGATGGTTTAAGACCGCCCAAAATGCGGTGCTCTACGAAAACACCGCGTGGGTCGACTACCTCTCCGATCGCATTCCCCTCCGTCGCCCCGGCGCGAACGGCGACCTCGACGGCACGCTCGTTTACCTCGCCTCCGACGCCAGCGCCTACGTCACCGGTCAAACGCTCTTAATCGACGGCGGCATCTCCGTCAACGATACCCACGCTCTGCCTCCCCCCCAGTAAATCTTCCGGCAAAAGCCCCCAATCGAAGGAGAAATTAGTGATGAACGAATGATCTGCTTCCCCTTCCAAGAGGATCATTTTAGACCTGCGGATGGAGTTAACCGAAAATTCGACGCCTCAATCCCCGCAAAGTAGTGAGTTCGCCCCACTCGGTAATATTCGGTATCGGACAAGGAGAAGTCCGGCTCCGCTTGCCTGTCTTTTTCTGATAAGTGCTCAGATGTTTCTGCACAAATACCTGCCCCCCCAGCACGGCCCCATCGTTAAAATATCGAACTCGGCACCGCAGCATCTCGTGTAAGGGCAGTTTCCCCTTCGCCTTAATCACCTTCTGCACCGCCGCATTATCGATTCTCGCGCGTCCCGCCCGCGGCCCCCCGCCCTTTCCAAAAAGCGTCTGGCGATACGCCTCTCTAGCTCCGCTCCAGTCCGGCCTCCCTTCGGTCAATTGAAGCAACCCCGCTTGAGCGGAGAGGTTCCCTGCCACCGCCTCAGCATAGCCACAGAAGCGGTAGTCTTTAGGATCATCAACCAAGTCCGCTCGAACTGCATTCAGATCGATGTAGGCCGCCATCGTCCGCATCACCCCCGATTTCGCCTCCACCAGCACGCTCTTGAAGCGTTCCGCCCAAAGAGTCCCATAGCGTTCATGGTTACGGTTATACCAAACTGAGAATCGTTGTTTCACCAGCTTCATGAAAGGCGAAAGATCCCCCATCATCGCCAACTGCCGGTCGCGCCAAGCCTTGGCCTCGATTCCATCCAACTTGAGTTGAGCCTGAATCACCTCAAATCGCCCCGTTTGATACCGCGTGGGCTTAGGATAAAGCACCCGGTAACGCCGCACGAGTTCAGCATCCGAAACCCTGGACCTCCGAGGCACCCGAACCAACACATGGAAGTGATTAGCCATGATCGCGTAAGTCACAATTTGGACCCCGCAATAATCCGCAATTTGCCACAACTGTTTCCGTAATACCTCCTTAGCCATATCATCAAGCAAACGCTCCCCATTCACTGTCCGAGACATGCAGTGATACACCGCCTCCCCCTCCCCCGCATCCACCTTTATTCGCGCCAGTCTCATCCCACCACCAAACCAATTCCCTCACCCATAGCAATACATTTATAACCTGACCCTTATTATTGATGTCATAAAAAACCACAGCGGTTTCTCGTTCCGAAGTAGCGCATTTTCGAGATTCTTATCCTCCAAGACTAAATGACTCGTCGCCAATTTGGGATTCAACGATCAGATCGAATTGAAATTGAAGAACGCTTAACTTGTTTAGCAAATAGTCACCAGAAAGGCGGCGGCTTAGTGTATTAAACTACTGCTCCCCTAGCCGACCATGAGCTCTTCTCTCCCTACCCCCTTCCGACGTCGCACCTTCCTCAAGGGTATCGGCGCCACGATTGCCCTCCCTTTCCTCGAATCCATCCCTCTTTCGGCCTCCTTCGCTGCGGCAACACTCCTCCCTCCCGCGAAACGTCTGCTGTGCTTCGGCGTCACGCTCGGCCTGCATCCCGGCAGCTGGCTCCCTCAGACGACCGGGCGCGACTTCAAACTCTCCCACCTCCTCTCGCCCCTCTCCGGTCTCCGCGATAAGATTAGCGTCGTTTCCAACATCGACCATCCCTCAGTTTCTGGCGGCCACAAAGGCGCCCCCGCTTTTCTCTCTGGAACCTACCTGCCCGAACGCATCGGTGAGTCGATCGTCATCAACAACTCGCTCACGCTAGACCAGAAAGTCGCCCCCATCCTCAGCCGCGACTGCCGCTTCGAATCCCTCCAATTTGCCGCGACCACCAAACCCGGCGATGCCTTCTCTTGGAACAAAAAGGGCATCCCTATGCACGGAGACGGCAGCCCAGATTCTGTTTTCAAAAAACTGTTCGTCAACGACGCCAATCCCCAGGCCACCCAACGACGCATTGAGGCCGGCAAAAGCGTGCTGGACACGGTCCTCGAAGACTCAGCTCGCCTCGCTCGGCAAGTTTCCAAAGCAGACCAGAGTCGCCTCGATCAATACATGACTTCCATTCGTGACGTGGAGGCCAAGATCGAGCGACAACGCTCATGGGTCTCGAAGTCGAAACCCACCGTGGAGCCGATGGCACTCACGGCTTCGAACTACCACGACAACCTCGGGCTCATGATGGAGCTGGCTGCCCTCGCGATCCAGACGGATTCTACCCGAACCCTGTCTTTTTCGCTGCCCGGGGGTGGCCTGCCCATCGACGTGAATGGCCTGCGCGTGAACGACTACCACGGCCAATCCCACCACGGCAAAGACCCCAAGATCATTGAAGAACTCGTCTCGATCGAACTCGAGCACATGAAACACTTCGCCGGTTTCCTGCAACGTCTGCGCGACACCAGTGACGGTGAATCAAATCTCCTCGAAACTTCGCAGATTCTGTTCGGCAGCGGCTTGGGCAATGGCAGCTCCCACTCCAATCGCAACTTGCCGATCCTCCTCGCCGGCGGCGGCCTGCGTCACGGTCAACACATCGCCTGCCCCGAGGGCACCCCGCTCACCAATTTATTTGTGACTATGATGCAGCGGCTCGGTCTCGACGAAGACTCTTTCGCGGGCAGCACCGGCAATCTAAACAACGAAATCGCCTAAGCATCATGGCTCGCGCGATCCCCATCCCAGCTCTCGTTCTTACGGTGTTGGTCAGCGCCCCGTTTGCCATCGCTACACCCACCATCGCCGGAAGCTTCGCCGATCGCACCGATCCGTTCATCACCGCCAACTGCGTAAAATGTCACGGCGAAGAAAAGTAAAAAGGCGACTTCCGCTTCGACGAGCTGAGCCGCGATCTGAACGACCCGGCAACCGCCATCCATTGGATGGACGTGCTCGATATCGTGGAGATTGGGGACATGCCGCCCGACGACGCCAAAGACCGCCCATCGGACCAGGCCCTCGCTGCCTTCTCCCGCACCATCCGCGGCGCGCTGCGCCAAGTCGCTGCATCCCACGACCGACTCGAACGTCCCGAGATTCGCCGCCTCAGCCATACCGCCATGGATCACACCGTGCGCGATCTCACCGGCGTCGACCTGCCCCTCTTAACCGACCTACCTCCCGATCCTCTAGTCGCTGGTTTCGATAACATCGCCGCGACCATGACCATCTCCCAAGAGGTCATGGCCCAATTACAGATTAACGCCCACCGGATCGCCCTGTTCGCTCTCCACGCCGATACCGACCCTTCCTTTTCTCAGCTCTTCACCGGGAAGACTCTCCGCGCCGGAAAGGCGACGTATAATATCGGTGAATACAGGGCTGCATTCTCCAACAAGAACAGCAGCCACACCTTTTAACCGGCTGATTTTGAGGCAGCGTTCCCGGGCTATTACGACGTCGAAGTGTTCGGTTTCGCCATGGACAACCGCGAGGCAATCTTCCCCAACGGACCACCCGACCCGCTGCCGCTCGCCAACGACAAGCGTCCCCTCCGCAAACGTATTCCCTCCACCAAACCACGCTACGTGCAACTGCGGGCCCTCGCCACTAAAGCCGACGGCAGTATCCCTCAGGGCAGCGGCGCCGCGCCTCCTCCCGTCCGCACTGCCGGCGAAGTGCGCATGACGCCCGAACCCGCCGGGCAACGCACCCGCATCTGGTTGGACGCCGGTGAAAACTTCTATCTCCAATACGGCTCTGGCATCCGCCAAAACTCCGCCCCCGAAGGGAATTTCAAAGGCAAGAACATGCCCGTAGGCGAAGCGCTGTATATCCGAGCCATCAGTATTTCCGGCCCCCCCAAATCACAATGGCCCTTACCGCTAACGAAAGTCATCCAGTCCGACTCCTCTCGATCACAGAAGATTTCAAACCTCCTCACTCGCACGTTTCGCCGCCCCATTGATCACGAAACGCTTTCACTTTACCAAGCCCTCTTCGATGAACGATTCGCTCAGACTCAGGACGAAACCGTCGCTTACCGCCAGGTATTGGAAGCGGCCCTCTGCTCCCCTCGTTTCCTCTTCAATTACGATGAAGGCGCAGACAACCAAAGCTGGGCCACCGCCTGTCGCCTCTCCTATTTTCTTTGGAATTCGATGCCCGACGACGAGCTCTTCAACCTCGCCGACACCGGCGACCTACTTGATCCCGAGACGATGGGCACCCAAGCCCGCCGACTGTTGGCCGACCCTCGCTCCCAACGTTTCGTAGAGGACTTCACCAGGCAGTGGCTCAATACCCGTCATGTCGGCAAAATGGTGCCAGACTCAAAAAGCGTTCCAGCCTACGACCAAAACCTCGAGGACGCGATCAAAACCGAACCCGGCGCCTTCTTCGCCGAGGTGCTAAGACAGAACCTAAGCCTCACCGAGTTTATCGACTCCGACTTTGCGATGCTCAATGATCGTCTCGCCGGGCATTACGGCATCACGGGCGTAACCGGTCCCGAATTTCGCGCTGTGAAACTCTCCCACCAGAGCCCCCGCGGCGGCATTCTCGGGCAAGCATCCGTGCTCACCGCCACCTCGGATGGCACGCGCACCTCACCCGTCATCCGCGGCAGCTGGGTGTTGGAGAATATTCTCGGTGGTCACGTCTCTCCTCCTCCCGCGGATGTTAAGCCGCTAGAACCCGACGTCCGCGGCGCCCTCAGTATTCGGGAAATGCTGGAGAAACACCGCACCGTCGAAACCTGCAACGACTGCCACCGTAAGATCGATCCACTCGGTTTCGCCCTGGAAAATTTCGATCCCATCGGCACGTGGCGCGACGATTACGTGGTCCGCAAAACCGCCAACCGGCCGGCATCATGTCGCCCTATCGATGCCAGTGGCCGACTCCCTGATGGCACCGAAATCAAGGGCTTCGCCTCCCTCAAAGAAACCCTGCTCGGCAAACGCGAACGCTTCGCCGCCACCCTCACGCAAAAACTATTCGTTCACGCCATGGGCCGCATGCCCAGCATCCACGAAAGCAATATTTTGGTAGAAATCGTCGCCCGCGCCGGGGCCAATGACTACCGCCTCGCCGACCTCATCGTCGCCCTCTGCCAGAGCGCCCCGTTCGTGAAAAGCGAGACCGCTCCCATCTCCGTCGCCACTCTCTCCCGCAATTAAACCGACAAGCTCGGGACGGACCCACTGGGCTGCCCTCCCCTGCCTCTCCGTCGTTGCGCCGAGCTTCAGCCGGCGTCCCCTGCCTCTCCGTCTAAAGCCCTCCGCGCCCACTCGCCCCAATCCTATTTTAGCCACAAAGAATCACAAAGTTCCGTCCACATCACGAACCCCACCCCCGCGCCTATGGGCGCACGCAACATCCCGCCAGCAGTTAAGATCTTTGCGCGTTTTCGCGGCAAAAATCGCCCTGCCCCTCAGCTCTGCGCCCCCCGCGTCAGCCCGCTGTTTCTCTGTTTCCTCCTGTAAATCAGCCACTGGCCACTCCTTGACCCGTCATCACCGGACGCATAAATATGCTTTTATGAGAACGACCATTGATCTACCAGACCCCTTATTCAAGGAGGCCAAAGCCACGGCCGCTCTCCGAGGAGAGTCGCTGAAGCAAATCGTAGTCAAGGCTCTGCAACGTGAACTGCGCCACGGTCGATTGTCTGATACCAGCAACGCCTCCGCCAAGCGGAAAGCATTCCCTACCTTGGCCTGCAAGGGCGACTTTGTGATCAATCCCACCCCAAAGCAATTGGATGACTGGCTCTGATTCAGTTCTGCCTGACGCCAATTTCTGGCTCGCCTTATTGCTGCCCAAACACAGCGCGCACCGCGTCGCTCGGGACTAGCTCAGCGAGCACTCCGAGTCCACTCTCGTCTTTTGTCGTGTCACCCAAATGGCCTTTCTACGTCATGTCACCACCGCAACGATCATGGGTCCAAACGTGCTGCCCCCGGTTGCCGCGTGGAAGCAATACGAACGCCTGCTGGCTCGCGATGAAATCACCTTTTTAGGTGAACCCGCAGGAGTGGAAATTCGTTGGCGAAATCACACTCAGCAAAACCAAGCTGCCCCCAAACTCTGGACCGACGCCTATGTGGTCTCATTCGCCATGGGGCACGGTCTTCAACTCGTGACCTTCGATCAAGGCCTCAACCGCTACACCGGAGCCGATGTGCAAATCCTGCCAACAGAATCATGAGCAAGAACCCAGCTATCTGCCCAACCTGCCGTCGTTTCCGTCGGTAAGATCTCTCATGCCCGATTCCACCCCAACTCAAACATCACCAGCTCCGTTCACTTTATCATGAAAATTCAACTTCAATCCATCGCACTCGCACTCTTCATCTCCAGTGCCTCTGCATTCGCCCAAGGCACGTCCAACTTTCCAATTATCGGAACAGTGGAAGTCCACCATCCCGATCTCAATGAGCTGATCGATCCGGACGCTAAAATTGAAATGCTAGGCTCTGGCTTCACTTGGTCCGAGGGTCCCGTCTGGGATCGGGCCAACGATCAGCTCCTCTTTTCCGATGTGCCTGAAAATCGAATACATTCCTGGAGTGTGAAGAATGGTGTTACCGTTTTCATGGAGCCCTCGGGCTACACCGGCGTATTTCCTCACTCCCGTGGGAAAGGCAGCAATGGCCTAACTTACAACAACGCCGGTCAGCTGACGCTAGCTGAACATGGCGATCGCCGCGTCTCGGTGCTCTTAACCGATGGCGGCAAACGCACCGTCACCGACCATTACAAAGGCAAGCGCTTCAATAGCCCCAACGATCTGGCCATCGATACCACCGGCAACATCTGGTTCACCGATCCACCCTATGGTTTGCCTGAAGGATCCAACGACCCTCGCCGCGAATTGGACTTTGCGGGGGTTTACCTCCACCGCACCACCACCGGAGTAACCGAGCTCCTGACGAAGGATCTCCCCTGGCCCAACGGCATTGCCCTTTCACCGGACGAGAAAACCCTCTACGTCGCGCAATCGGATCGGGAAGAACCGATCGTCATGGCCTATCCAATCCAAGCCAACCTGAGCCTCGGCGTGGGCACGGTTATTTTCGACATGAGCGATCTCGCCAGCGGTCCCGATCGCGGCGGTAACCCCGATGGGCTCAAGGTAGATCAGCAAGGCAACCTCTGGATCTCGGGTCGCGGTGGCATTCAAGTGGTCAGCCCGAGCGGCGTGCACCTCGGCACGATCCACACCGGCCAAAATACCGCCAACTGCGCCTTCGGGGGCGAGGACGGTTCGATCCTCTACATCACCGCCGACATGTATCTGGTGCGCATCCAGACCAAGGTGCAGGGCACCGGGTTTTAGAGCGACCGGCGTCGGGCCCGCCTTAAACCGACTCCCAAACAGATCGCTCGCGGCGGCTACCTCGCCAACGGGCTATTCTGCTATTTCGCCTATCATGCCCGATCGGCATAAAACCGAACCAGTTTAAGTGATACTCGCCGAAACGATCGGCACCGGGCATGTTTTCGTCGACGATGCGTATATCACCAGCACCGCGTCTAATCAGACCCCGGACAAAGAAACTGTAACCGGCAACTGGATCGATGATAAGTTCGCACGAGCCATTCTCCAAGGCGCCGGCCATGATGTTCGCGCCCGGTGGGACACCACGTCTTTCAGCGGCGATTAGAACCTATCCCATGAAGATCTCGCTTAGTTAATCGTTTACCTGCGGTCGTTACCCGCCTTCGACGAGAGACTCCTCGAGGGCGTTTGCCCTTTCCGATGGAGAACAGCTTGCCCGCCCCCCATGATATTATCTCATCCAACATTAGCCCAGCTCCCACCAGTGCAGGCCTGAATCCGCTAGAGACTTTCACCGCGACTATCCGCGGAGATAACGAGGGCACCCTCCATTTCATTATGCCCTGGCAATGGTTCAAGACGGTCACCGATGAAGACTTTTCGGGCATCCACGCTTGTTTGCAGACCACCGCTCCCGTGAAGCATCAGATATTAAATGAAACCTCCCCCCATCCCCGGTGAACTCTGCGGACTGGAACCCAGTTTGGATGAGTTGAACAATATTGCGCCTTGAAATCATTCTCAGCGGGACGGCCTTGGGCTTTATCGGCTTCAGCTTTTTCGGTCGATTAAGATCAAATTACGCCAATCTCCTGTCGCTTCAAACCGTCCGAAACCTGCCGTAGGTTGACTCGACTTAGATCTCATTTTTTTCAACGTGGGCCTCTGTCCCTCCTATGCCCGAAGCTTCCGCTGTATTTATAAGTTACGCCCACGAAGATGCCGAACCCGCCCGCAAGATCGCGGAGGCGTTGCGGGCTTTTGGCGTCGAGGTCTGGTTTGACACCAACGAGTTGCGCGGAGGCGATCAGTGGGATGCCAAAATTCGGCGGCAAATCAAGAATTGCACGCTGTTCATTCCCATCATCTCAGCCACCACACAGTCGCGCCGCGAAGCCTACTTTCGGCTGGAATGGAAACTCGCCGATGATCGCACCCACATGATGGCCCCCGGCACGGCCTTCATCGTGCCCGTGGTGATCGACGATACGCCCGAATACGAAGCCAAGGTGCCCGACTCATTTACCAAGGCACACATCACCCGTCTCCTTCAGGGCGACCCGGACCCCAGTTTTATCGGACACGTGAAGGCCCTCGTCGCCAATCCTGATTCGACTTCAGCCATAGCGCCTAGCCCATCGCTCGCACCGTCGGGCCGCGCAGAACCCCAGGCGGCTTTGGCGCCGGCACCGAGAAAGAGTTCGGCTCCACTGATCGTCGCCATGTCGATTACCGGAGTCTTGATCGCGTTGGCGCTGGTCATGCAGTCCGACGACGGCGATGGCGCGGCCGATTCTCAAATATCACCTTCGGTCGAATCGGCCCCTCCTCTGGTCGCCACCACCGCCATCGTCGATAGACTGAGTATTGCCGTTAACCAACATGAGCGATGACGCCGCCGGGAATTCGTTCTTCGCTGACGGCATTCACGAGGATCTCCTCACCAACCTCTCTTATATCCCCGAGCTCAAAGTGGTCTCACGCACCTCGGTCGTGCAATACCGCGATACCACCAAGCCGGTGAGTCAGATCGCGGCAGAACTCGGCGTCGGCACGTTACTGGAAGGAAGTGTGCGCCGCTCCGGCGACCAAGTCCGTGTCACTGCTCAGCTCATCGATGCCTCAACCGACGAGCACATTTGGGCAAAAAACTACGATCGGAAGCTCGAAGATATTTTCGCCATCCAAGGCGAACTGGCCAAAGCCATCACCGACGCATTACGCATCGCCTTGACCACCGAGCAAGCCGATGCGTTCGCCGAACGCCCCACCCAAAACCTCGAGGCCTACGAGCTATTCCTCAAAGAGCAGGAATTGGTGGACCGCGAAGGCAATTCAGAAGAGCGGCAGTGGCAGAGCATCGCGATGATGCAACAAGCGGTGAAACTGGATCCCGACTTTGCTAAAGCTTGGGCCAATCTCGGGGTGCTGCACGCTCAGGCCTATTTCTGGGAGCGTGATAAATCGGAAAAGCGCCGAGAACTGGCGACTCAGGCCATCGAGCGCGCCATCGCCTTGGATCCTTCGGACCTCGATGTTCGAACCTACGCTGGCAGCTACGACTACTACGGGTTCCGTGACTACACCAAAGCGGCGGAGAACTATCAGCGCGTGTTGGATGTCGCTCCCCATCACATCGACGCCCTCGCCTCGATGGGATTCATCCGCCGGCGGGAAGGACAATGGGCTGAGTCGATTCGTTATCATAAACGCGTGCTGGAGTTGGATCCGCGTCATATCGGGCGTCATATCGCGGTAATCACGGGACTCACCCTCACCTACCCCATGCTGCGTCAATGGAACAAGGCCGTCGCATTACAACAGATTCTAGTCGATTGGGATCCGGGAGACATCACGCGCGAAGCACTCCTCGTTCAATTTCAAGCCAATCGTGACAAGTCGCCCCAGCCCCTCCACGATTTTGTGGCGCGGTATCCTGACTTAGCGACCAGTGATCAGCCCGCGTTTGTAAATTATCGCCTGCGTGAACGCATCGTGAATCGGGACTGGGAAGGATTGTTAGCCCTGCACGAAAAGCAGCCAACGAGGATGAAGGGGCTCAACGGCTACGAATTTCACCGTGTGATTGCATTGCGGATTACCGGAAGATCAACCGAATCCGAAGAAGCCCGGAAACGGATCATCGCTGAAACTGAGGCATCGGGTCCAAACTCACCGGAACAGAATCGCATGTTCCGTCTCATTCTCGCACACTACTTGATCGGGAATGCGACCCAAGTGAGGCAACTCGCCGCGAACTATGGAGAGTTTCTGGCTCAGCGGAATGATGCCATGGAGGAATTCTATGGGTTGGCCACCACCACGCTGGTCAGCGTCTGGACCGCCCCCCAGCCGAAGCCGTGAGCCATTTGCGGCGCTACCTGAGCGAACCTGCCGCTCCGCTGTTTACTCGCTATGATTTGGCCAACGATCTCTTTCTCTATCCGCTTTGGGGTCACCCCGAATTTGAAGCTCTCATCGCTGACGACGAGGCTTGGGGCCCGCTTTTTGAAGAATAATCTAAGGTCTCTAATGATCTCGCCATCTGCCTCAGCTACGCCGCCCGAGACGCGGAGCAGGCGAAGCGCATAGCCAACGCGCTGAGGATCACCGGCATTGAAATCTGGTTCGATCAGAATGAATTGAGCGGCGGCGACTTCCCCTGATTGGTTGCATCGGGCATCGCGATAAATTCGTCCGATGCGGCTTCTCAATTTGCATGAGACTTCCGCTCGATTTTAGGATGATGAGAATGAGACCATGATCAATCTCGTCGCCTATCTTGAACGCATCGGTTTTACGGGCGCTTGCGAACCCACGTGGGAAACCCTCAAGGCCCTCCACTTCGCTCACGTTTGTGCGATTCCGTTCGAAAACCTGGATTCTTGGCTAGGCGATGAGGTGAAACTCGAATTGCCCCACCTCGAGCAGAAGTTGGTGCACGAACGCCGTGGCGGCTACTGTTACGAACACAATACCTTCTTCGCGGCGGTGCTGCGACAGATCGGATTCGAACCGCATTTGCATCTCGCCCGGGTCAGGTGGCAGATCCCAGCCGAGGTCGTCACCGCTCGATCTCATTTGTGCATCCGCGTGGAGACTGCCGGCCACGAGTGGCTGGTTGACCCCGGATTTGGCGGCGTGGGGTTAACCACCCCGATCCAGCTTGGTCATGCTGGGGAGCAGAAAACATCGCATGACTCGCGCCGCCTCCAGCCATTGCCCAACGGCGACCTGATGCACCAAATGAATCTTGGCGCTCAAAACTGGGCAGATGTTTATCAAGTTGAGCAGCAGCGAATCTACCCCGTTGATGTCCGAGGCGCCAACTGGTTTACCAGCACCCATCCCACTTCCCGCTTTCGGCGTAACCTCGTGATCACTCGAGTGCAAAATGATCACCGCCGAATCCTTTTGGATCGTGAATTTGTCCGCCGATTCACCGACGGGCGCGTAGAGCGAGAAATTATTGATTCTGGGGATCGATTACGCGAAATCCTGGTGGATCAGTTCGATTTGCCGTCGAGCCACCCCGTGCTAGCCCGAGTTCAACTTCCCGCCATCACCCCGCCTTCCTCCTAAAGGGAGCCTCTCTCGGTCCCGCCGGGAAACTTACTCCACATTCGCGATCTGCTCGCGCACGCGTTCCATCTCGTTCTTCAATTCGATCACATGTTTAGAGATTGTCAGGTCATTGGCCTTACTCCCGATGGTGTGAATCTCTCGGCCGATCTCCTGCAGGATAAACTCTCCTTTGCGGCCAATCTCCCCTTCCGTGCGTAACAACGTATCAAATTGGGCCAGGTGACTCTTTAGCCGGGTGAGTTCTTCGGTCACGTCCGCGCGATCGGCAAACAAGGCGATTTCCCTCAATACCCGCTCATCAGAAACATCCAATTCAAGATCAGCCTCACGTAAGCGTTTAAACAGCAGATCACGATAGGCGGCCGGCACTTGCGGTGCCCGCTCGGCGACCGCTGCCACGTTCTGCCTCAGCAGTTCCAACCGAGTTTGGAAGTCGATCAAGAGCGCCTCACCCTCCTTCGCTCGCATCGCTGAAAACGCCCGCAGCGCCTCCTCGGTCGCCTGCAGCAAAGCATCCTCTACGGCTTCATCGAGCTCGGGCTCCGCCGCGGTGCGCCGATCATTCACCATCTCCCATAGCAGCCGAGCATCCGGTTCGAACGGCAGATCATTGGCGGCGGCGATACCACGCATCCGAGCCAGGCTGGCCTCCAATTGCGCTTCGCCAGAAGCACTCGCCTCAAGTCCGATTTGCACATGAATCTTCCCCCGCGCCGCCACGTCGCGCACCGCGCTCGTGACCTTGGGTTCGAGCCCAGACCAGGGCTCCGGCATGCGCACCGATAAGTCGAAGGTCTTCCGGTTTACGGAATTCACCTGCACCACCACATTGCCACTACCCAAGGCAGCAGTCGCTCTCCCAAATCCAGTCATGCTCTTCATAAGTCACTTTGCAATGAACGGAAATCCCCCACGCACCAATCCCAATCGTTCTCGTTGGGCCAATCCTACCAGTTCTCGTAACATTCCAAGGGAGGGGCGGACCGCGGGGCCGTCCGCATCTGCCTCTCGGGTTTGTGCGGCCGTTGCCCCCAGGGCGCACCTCGGCTCTCACCGACCTCGCAGCGTGAATGAATCCACCGCCTACCTTCACCTCGGTTCTTTCGATTAACTCCGGTCAAAGTCCGTTCCACCCTCGGGCCAGTGCGTCAGTCGTTCGTTCTCTCTTGTCCGCCGAAGCCCCGGCGAAGGAGGATCGTTTCCTTCTGTAAATTACCATCCTGCCTCACCCTTCCGCGGCACCTTCCCCCTACGCCAACACGTCCTTCACCACGTGCCCATGCACGTGCGTCAGTCGCCGTTCGATGCCATTATGGTAATAACTCAGTCGTTCATGATCGAGTCCCATCAGGTGCAGCAACGTCGCATTGAAATCGTAAACCGTGACCGGGTCCTCCGCCGTCTTGAAGCCAAAGTCGTCACTCTTCCCATAGCTCATTCCCGGTTTCACGCCCGCCCCGGTCATGAAGCAGGTAAACGCATTTGGATTATGGTCACGCCCTGTGCCGTTGGCTTGCAAGAATGGCATGCGACCAAACTCCGTGCACCACACCACCAGGGTGTCGTCCAACAGTCCTCGACGACGCATATCGTGAATCATCGCCGCCGTCGGTTGATCCATAATTTCCGCCTGCATCGCGTGGGTCTTCAAAATATCGCTATGTGAATCCCAGTTCGTGATGCCATTCCCTCCCGACGGGTCGCTCCCGTTAAAGAGCTGCACCACGCGCACGCCTTTTTCGATCAACCGTCGCGCCAGAATACAATTCTTCGCATACTCCCGTTTGAGATCAGACCCCGAATCGACGCCATATTCGGCCAAAATCGAAGCAGGCTCACCTTCGATACTCATCACGTCAGGAACGGACGTCTGCATCTTGCCCGCCAATTCGTAACTCGCGATTCGTGCCGCCAAATCCGAATCGTCAGGAAACTGGGTGAGGTGGTTTACATTGAGCCGCTGCAATAGTTCGTTGGCCCGCCGATCATCCGCCACCGAAATATTCGTCGGCCGAGCCAAATTGGCTGGCGGATTCTTCGCATTGAAATCGGTCCCTTGAAACGATGCCGGCAAAAACCCGTTACCAAAGTTATTTTTACCCGAACGCGCCAACCCCCGTGGATCATTGATCGCCACAAATGCGGGCAACTCTTCGTTTTCTGTTCCCAGCGCGTAGGTCACCCAAGCACCGAAAGAGGGAAACCCTTCCATCGTAAATCCGGTATTGAAGAAATTCTCCCCCTGGGGATGCGCGCTCGTGTCCGTCGTCAGAGAATGGAAGAAACAGAAATCGTCGGTCTGCTTCGCCAGATTTGGCACCAAATCAGAAACATACTTTCCGGTCTGTCCGCGGGGCTTAAAATCCCAAAACGGTTTGGCGATATTTCCCGTCGGGCCTTCGAAGGTCACCGCCGGCATCCCCGGTGGTTTCTGACCGTGATACTTAAACAGATCCGGCTTGTAATCAAACGTGTCCACATGGCTCACCGCGCCGGGGCAATAAATCACCAGCACTTGTTTCGCTGCCGCCGGAAAATGCGCGCCTCTCGCCCCGTAGGGTTTACGGGGGTCGATCACCGGACGAATTGGCCCCTTACCCGAGAAGTCCATCAGGTCCTGCCCGGCTAACAATTGCGAGAGTCCCAACCCGCCCAACGCCATGCCTGTTTGCCCAATGAAGTTACGCCGATTCAGGAGACGCTGTCCGTGGAAAGATAGTTTTTCTTCGAGATTACTCATGGCAAAAAGGCAAATTCATTGGCGTTCAAAAGCGTGCGGCTGACGACCTGTAAGCCCGCTTCATCCACGACTTCCAAACAGAGTCTTAATTCTTCGGCGTCCGGCTTACGTCCTAACACCAACTCAAACAATCGCTCCGTTGCCTCACGATTTCCGCCACTTGATTCCGCGACGGCCCGCTCGGCAATGAACCCCGCTTGCTCCACCGAAAATTCGCTGTTCATCAAATTCAACGCCTGTAGTGGCGTGGTCGATACCGGCCGTTTCGCCCTAACCTGACCGCAATCCGGAAAGTCAAAGGCGGTGAAATTTCGATCATCTACTCGCCGCATCCGTTCCTGATAAAGCAACCGCCGCCACGTTTCCGGACCATGATTATCCAAGACCTCCCACTGGGAGTAAGTTTTTTTAACGTTATGAATCCGGTAACTTTTCCCTCCCACTCGGGAGTCTAGTTTACCTGAGGCCTGTAAGATTCCATCTCGAATCACCTCAGCCTCAATCCGCCGCGGAGGAAATCGCCACAGATACATCGCCGTGGCATCTTTGGCCAACCCGATCGCTTCCGGCGCACTCGATTGCACAAAAGCATCCGTCATCATTAGCCTCCGGATCAGATCCTTGATCGACCACGGCTGAGCGTCACCATTCTGTGGGTCGACGAATTCAGCGGCCAGCCAGTCCAATAACTCAGGGTGGCTGGGGGGGGCTCCGGCGACGCCAAAGTCTGCCGGCGTCGTCACGATCCCGGCCCCAAATATATGGTGCCACACCCGATTCACAATCACGCGTGCCGTCAACGGATGCGCCGGATCAACCACCCAATCCGCAAATTTGAGACGGCGCTCCGCTTCCGGCGTGTTCGAATCCAATCCCAGGTCGCCGTTGATTACGGCGATTCCTGCCGGAGGCACTTCATCACGGGGAGTCTCCGGGCTGCCGCGGTGAAAGATACGTCCCACGGCCGGCTCAATGAACCGACCCACAAAACTCGGCTGAGGGCCCTCGATCAGTAACGTATCGATCGTGGCTTTTAACTGGTCAGCTCGCGCGATGTTTCCGGGTTTCGATTTTAAGGCCGTGGCGGCACGAGCCGTTGACGCCACTTCCTCCCATTCCCCGGCACCGTTAAGCATCTCAACGGTGAACTTTTTCAGGGCATGCGGCTTGGTCACTGACAGATAATCAGTCTCAAAAAAGTATTGGCGATTGCTACTCAACGTGAGTCGGTTGATCCGACTGCGTTCCGGCAATTTGAAAGTAATGTTGGGTTTTGAATCGTCCTCCTCCGAGGTCTGCCCTTTCCACATCATGGTGCTGTATTCCCCATCGTTGATGTAGGAGGGTCCGCCCCCCGACTTGGTATTCGCTGCCGGAGAAAGCGCGATCGTTCCCGCCGAACTCAGGGCGAGATTACGATCAGGGTCATCCGGACCAAAGAGTTCCAACTCATCCAAATTGATTGCTTTCGAGTCAAAGGTGATGCGGACCGATTGCGCCTCCACTTCCGGGAAATGAAATTCTCCCCAGCCCTCCCAGTCTTCCTGCCACGAACCTAACGTGCGTCGGAGCTCATCCCGTTTCTGGTCAATTTGTTCTTCCAACTCTCGTCCCCGCACTTGTCTGGGATCCCCGGAATCAGTTTCCGCATAACGTCCGCCAAACTCCACCCCTTGGAACACCGATGTCAGTGAATAATAGTCTCCAATCGATATCGGATCAAACTTGTGGTTGTGGCACCGCGCACAGCTCACCGTCATCCCGATCATCGACGCTCCGACCGTCTGGGCAATTTCATCCAAACGATCCGCGCGAGCTTGGCGAATAGCCGATTGTTCCCGACCCACTGTCGCCGCGGGCACGTGTGGCCCCGCCACCAGAAAACCGGTCGCCACTCCCACGCCGAGTTGATCACCCGCCAACTGCTCCCGGAGGAACTGATTATAAGGCAGATCGTCGTTGAAGGCATCCACGACATAGTCCCGATACATCCAAGCATTCTTGCGGTAAAGGTTAGCCTCCGATCCATGAGTTTCCGCCCACCGGATCACATCCAACCAATGTTGCGCCCAGCGTTCTCCAAATCGTGGTGACTCCATCATCTCATCCACCATTTCACCAAATGCCGCCTTGGGATTCTTCGCGTGAGCTTTCGAGAACTTGGTAATGGCCTCGGGCGTCGGCGGAAGTCCCGTCAAAATGATCGCCGTGCGCCGAATCAACGATCGTGCATCCGCCTCGGGATTATACGAAAGGTCCCGCGCCGTGAGCTTTTCCAACAGAAACGCATCAATCGGGGTGGACGCGCCGTCGATCTCCGGTGGTGCATGGCGCACCACTGGTAACAGCGACCAAAAGTCACTGCCACTCGGCTTGGTCGCCGCCTCCATGTCCTCCGGCAAAACGGCGCCCTGTTCGATCCATTTTTCCAGCATCGCAATTTGCGACTCAGGCAACGGATCTGCCTCATGCGGCATCCGATATTCTTCGTCCGTTTCCCGCAAAACCTCGATCAGGTAACTATCAATCGGATCTCCCGCCACCACCGTGGGAATCTCCGATCCGCCTCCGCCAATCAGCGTTTGCTGCAGATCGACGCGAAAGTCTGACTCGGATTCGACCGAACCATGGCAATCCAAACAGTTTTTTTCTAGAATCGGCCAAACATCCTTCCGGAAATCGACCTTGTCCTCGCCGACGAGGACGCAGCTTAAAGTGAGGGCCAACCCTAAGTTGACCGCGCGAAGAGGGGAAGAAAAGGGGTTCATCACGAGCGCTTAGATCAACCAAAGCAACCCAGTCCCTCCGGCAATGCGAGTCATCCGGGGAATGATACTTTTTGAAGCGTTCAATTCTTCCCGACACCCCCCCCCATCGCCTTCAGCCTAAGCGTGTTTTCAAGATTCACCGCGCGAGTCGCTGGCTACATTTTACCCGACTCTTCCAGAATCTTCGCCACTTGATTCACGTCCTTGTCGCCCCGCCCACTGAGGTTGATCACGAGAATTTCGTCACTGCGCATCTCTTTGGCTCGCTTCACGCCGTGCACCAAAGCGTGCGTTGATTCGAGGGCCGGAATAATTCCCTCCAGCCGGGAAAAGAGTTGGAACATCTCCATCACTTCGTCGTCACTGGCATTCGCAAAAGTGATCCGGCCTTTGTCGCGATAAAACGCATGCTCGGGTCCAATCGCCGCGTAGTCCAATCCCGCACTCACCGAATGAGTCAACTCGATCTGTCCATCCTGATCTTGGAGGATGTAGGTCTTACAGCCCTGCAAAACCCCAAGTTTGCCGCCTTCAAAGCGAGCCGCGTGTTCCCCCCGCGCAATGCTCCGTCCCCCGGCTTCGACTCCCACGAGACGAACCGCCTTGTCTTCCAGAAAATCGAAGAAGAACCCAATCGCATTGGACCCCCCCCCCACGCAGGCAATCATTTCGTCCGGCAACCGGCCTTCCCTTTCCAGGAGCTGCGCCCTCGTTTCCTTCCCAATCACCCGGTGAAAATCGCGCACCATCATCGGATAAGGGTGTGAACCCAGCGCGGAGCCGAGAATGTAGTGCGTCTCCCGCACATTGGATACCCAGTCCCGCATCGCTTCATTGATGGCCTCTTTGAGCGTTTTCTGGCCTGCCTCCACGCCCACCACTTCCGCGCCCATCAGACGCATGCGAAACACATTCAGGGCCTGCCGTTCCATATCGACCGCGCCCATGTAGACCCGACAGGTCAAGCCAAACTTCGCACACACCGCCGCCGTCGCCACGCCGTGCTGCCCGGCCCCCGTCTCGGCGATGATGCGCTTCTTCCCCATCCGAATCGCCAACAACGCCTGACCAATCGCGTTATTGATCTTATGAGCGCCCGTGTGGAGTAGATCTTCTCGTTTCAGGTAAATCTTGGCTCCTCCACAATACTTCGTGAGCCGCTCCGCAAAATACAACTCCGTCGGCCGTCCCGCGAACTCCTTCAAATGATGCCGCAGCTCCTTCAGGTAGCCTTCGTCCTGACGCGCCAAGTCGTAGGCTTCGCCCAACTCCTTCAGGGCCGTAATCAGGGTTTCGGGCACATAAACGCCCCCATAGGGGCCAAAGTGGCCGGCATCGTCCGGCAATGAGAAACGGTCAAGTGGATCGGAGGTGGTAGCGTCGACGGTCGTGGACATGTGTGACCCACAGTGGGTCACCATTTCGGTTTCTGGCAAACCGGATTTCAACACAGTCGTGCCGTCACTCTCGCGACCCGGAATTTCACCCCGCGCAATATTGCGCCCAAGTCTCGCTATTCCCCGTCCGCCAAACGCGAAAACTCCGCCACATCCTCGGGCTTGAGCGGCTGCGTCAAGGCACTCACGACCACAAAAACCACGACATTACCGATCACGCCCCAGGACCCCTTGTCGATCATACCCAGCATCGCCGTCCGAATTCCGCCCAATCCTTCGCCCATTTCTGGCATAAACGGACTAATGAAGAACACAATCGCCAGTCCTGTCACCATGCCCGCGATCGCCCCCTGTTTCGTGCCTTTTCGAAGATACAGCATGTCAAAAGTCATCGGCAGCAGCTGAGAAGAAAACGCGATCGCAAAGAGCCCCAGAATCACAATCATACCCAACGGGTTAGTTTCGCTCCGGTTAGCCACGATCACCAACCCCAACGAGGCAATCGTCACGATCGAGATGATCGCTCGTCCCACCCAGGTCCGTTCATTCTCTCCGGCGGTCGGACGGATAAATCGATCATAAATATCGCGAGTGACCACCGCACTCATCGCGTGCAGGTTACTATCTGCCGTGCTCATCGCCGCCGCCATGATCGCGACCATGATCAAAGAAGCTACCAACGCGCCCAAACCACCCAGCAATTCCGGCAGGTGGTTCTTCAAAACCACCAACATGATGTCATTAAACCCGCCCGGCTTCGTGCCCACCGCTGGATTCGGCAACAACGCTCCGCTCGCACTACGGTAGTAGTCCCCCGCCCCATCCACGATCGGGTAAAGCACTTGCCCGCCCAGGCCCACCAACATCACCCCAAACAAAAAGCATCCCGTCAGGACCACCGCAAAAATGAGTGCGCTTCGCTTCAGAGTCTTGGTCGACTTGGCCGCGTAAAACCGCATCCACTGCGCCGGCTGCACCAAGGAACCAATCGACCCGATCAAACACACCGTGAGCAACATTCCGGGCGACCAAAACCCCGACGTGCCCGGCACCGACAATGACTTCGCCGGCAACTCAGCCACCTTGTTAAAAAACTCCACCGGACCTCCGAGCACCGCGACCACCGCCGCTCCGCCCACCAGCATTCCGCCCATGAGTAAAATTCCCTGCACCACATCCGTCCAGGCCACGCTCCGCATCCCGCCGATCATAATGTAAGCCATGGTAATAATCGCCAAAACCACCGCTCCAATTTCATAGGAGTTCTCTCCGGGAAAAAGCTGCTGCGATAAAATGCCCCCCGCCTGAATCTGCATCACCACGTAAGGGATAGTGTAGAGGAGGCCCACCAGCGCCACCAAGAGCCTTAAGGCCACCGGACTTCCGTAGTAATCCGACACCATATCGCCCGGCGTCACATACCCTCGAGCCTGTCCGATTCGCCGAATTTTCGAGCCAAAAAAGTAAACCGCCGCCCCCGAAAGCGGCACGTTCAGACTGAACAGCGCAAACACCACGCCGTCGCGATAAACCATGCCCGGTGCCCCCAACAACGCGAAGGAACTGAAGAACGTAGCCATGATCGTGAGCGAAGAGACGATCCACCCCTGCCCCCGACCCGCGAGGTAGTAGTCCTCTTCGTTATTCACACTCTTGCGCCATCCCGCGATGCCCAGACCGAGTAAAAGAAGCATATATCCCGCGACCACATAGTAGGGCACGCTGCCGAGAGTATCCATCGTTGCCGGCACGTCGCTCACGACTTTACCTCCTGGTCGTCATCGTCACGCCACACCTTGAAATACGCCGTCACCACAATCGCCACTTCCGCCGCATAACAAAGCAGCCCCCACGCGTAGACTTTGGGCAAGCCGAGAAAGGTAAACGTCGCGTCCGCACTTTCCGGATCTGGGTTGATCAATAACAGCCCAGGACCCGCCCCCATGGCGAGCACCGCCACAAACGCGATCGCGAGAATTCTACCAAGTTTTTTTCGTTTTTCAGCTTCGGGGTTAGCCATGGGTAAATCGGGGTCGCCCGATGCAGAGGCAAACCTCCTGACGCCTCAACTCAATAGATCCATCCGCACCTCGATCGTTCCCCTTCTCTTTATCGCACTCCCTCGTTCGTCCCGCCGTCCGCTCAATCCTTGGCGACGGCAGGGTCCGCTCCACCACCTCTTGCCCTTGAACCATCCGCTTTGCCTTGAGCCCACGAACGCTGCTCGGCAGCTTCTCCCCTATGTCTACCCTATACCGCCGCATTCTTACCTTGGTCGCTTCCTGCCTCCTCGGCCTCGCATCGCTCAGCTCCGTCGCCTCGGCCGACTACCACGCGTCAGACGGAAAATGGATCACTCTTTTCGATGGCAAAAACCTCGACGAGTGGACGGTGCGCTCTGCCGTGGCAGAGAATATCTGGACGGTCAAAGACGGCGTCATTGACTGCAATCCCATCGCGGAACCTCGGGTCGATAAAAACCTCTGGAGCAAACGCTCCTTTGGTGACTTCACCCTCAAACTGGAGTGGCGCATCAGTGACCTCAAAGGCATGTCGGAGATCCCCACCATTCTGCCCGATGGGACCTATCAAAAAGACGCCAACGGCAATAACGTCCTAACCAAAATGCCCGTCTCCGACTCCGGCGTTTACGTGCGTGGTTCAAGCAAGCACCAGATCAATATCTGGAACTGGGGCATCGGTTCTGGCGAGGTCTACGGCTACCGCAACAACAACCCCGACGCCAAAGTCCGCGCCTCGGTCACCCCTTCGGTCAATGCCGACAAACCAGTCGGCGAATGGAACACCTTCGAGATCACCATGGACGGCAAAGACCTGACCGTGATTCTCAATGGCCAAACCGTGATCGACCAAGCCCGTCTCGCCGAGGCCGCCGACTACGCCCCCATCGCCCTCCAGCACCACGGCGGCTACGACACCAAAACCAAAACCTGGCGCTCTTCCTCCAGCCTAGTCCAATTCCGCAATATCAAGATAAAGGAGCTGTAAAAAGGCCGTCCGCACACTCCGGCGTGGGTCGGGCTTTACGCCCGTCACCCCCTGCCCCTCCGCCAGTATTCCGAAAGGGACAGTTCCGCGCCCGCCCTCCCTAGCCGTGCCTGCTCTCCCGTAGCCGCGCTTGAGGCTTCTGCCAGAAGGGTGCCCCCCCCGCCGTCTCCCTTATTCTCCCCCATCTCATTTTGACACCAAAATAGGAATTTGACGTCACTATTTCCCCGCCTATTGTTCGCTCCATGAAAAGAGCCACTACCATTCGCTTGCACCAGAATGTTCAAGCGGGCCTGGATCTCATCAGTCAGCTGCAGCACCGCCCGAAGAACAAGTTGGTCAATGAAGCGGTGGCTGAGTATGTCACCCGGCACGCTCTCCAGACCGATGAAGCGCTTCACGATGTCCTTAAGCGCCTAAAATCCTACCAAAAGGCCGACCCCGATTTTGCGCAGGCCATCGACTCCTTTGTGGACGCCGAAGCCAAATTAGGAAAACACGAGGATCCGATGGAAGGTCAGCCCACCCCTTCGCCAGTAACCGAGCGACTCCGCCAACTCATCGATGCCTGATTGGGATGAAGACAGTCCCCGGCTTCGTGAAAACCTGAAGCAACTGCTGACCGATATTCGGGTTAAGGCCTTGGCGCGAAAACCGCTGCGACTCGCAGAGGCCAAGACCTGGCATCGAGCGATGATGAGTGGTCTCACCGCGCCGGAGAAAACCATGGTTGGTCGATTCCGGGGCACCCATCCGCTGTCGACCGTCGAGGTCGTGGTCGGTGCTTATCCCGGAGTCCCCGCTGCCGAGATCGCCTCGCAGGCAAACCGATTTGAAACAACCCTGAGAGAAATCACGCGGCACCTTGACGCTGAAATTCCTTTGGACGCAGATCTAACGCTGGATCAACTTTCTGCCGTCATCGAAGCCTGTGCCTGGGCGCACGCGGAATGGGTGCGAATTCAACCCTTTGCCAACGGCAACGGACGGACCGCTCGATTCTGGGCCAACGCGGTCGCAATGCGTTACCAGCTCCCGCCCTTCATTCGACTACGCCCGCGTCCCAATTTCGATTACGAAGCCGCCTCCGGCGAAGCCATGCGCGGCAACCGAAAGCCAACCGAAGTCGTTTTCCGACGCATGCTCGCCGTTTTCCTGCAAAATAAATAAAGATCCGCGGAGCAGGCACAGGGCATTTGATCAAACCACCGCCAACCGATCATACCGCCGGTTTCACACCCGCCCTCCTCGTAGCCGCGCTTGAGGCTCCGGCCGAAAGCGTGGTCCCCCATCCTCTCCGCGCCACCGGTCGACCACCACCACTCCTCCGCCCCCGCCTTTTCATAAGACTACGCCCCCAAAAGCTTTACCTCGCCCCGACTTCCAGACATCTTTCACTCGTGCCCAGCATTAGGAGCATCGCCCTCCAGTTTGCCCCCAGTCCCTCACGAGTATTGATCTATTCCCTCTGATGAGTTCGCGCCCAGCTCTCGCCAGCAATTTCACCCACCTGCAAGAGCACGACTCCCAGCTCTTACGCTTGGGAATGCTCGCAGAACGCTACTTTGCCGACGATCCCAATACCTGCCTGATCAAGCTCCGGCAACTCGCCGAAACCCTTGCTCAATCCACCGCCGCTTATGTCGGCTTCTACCGCGAAGATCAAGAGAGCCAATATGACCTCTTGAGCCGACTCAGTCGCCAAGGAATTTTGCCCCGCGAAATCTCCGTGCTTTTCAGCGAAATTCGCCGCTCCGGAAATGAAGCGACCCACGCCTTGGCCGACGATCACTCCCTCGCCCTCGATATGCTCAAGGTGGCCTGGCAGGTCACGGTCTGGTTCCATCGCACCTTTAAAGACCCTAAGTTTCGCTCCGGTCCTTTCATTCCTCCCCGCGCCCCGCTACAGGAAAGCGACACCCTCCGCGAAAAGCTAAAGGAATTGTCGCAACAGCTCGCCGCGCACTCCGACGCCGAAAAAACGCAGCAGCAGCAACTCGAATCCCTCTCCGCCGAACTTCACGCCGCCAAAGACGAATCGTCATTTTGGGAAACCATGGCGGCAGAGGCCGACGCCGAATCGGCCACCCTCAAAACCCGCCTCGCCGCACAACAAAGCGCGACCAAGGACCAGCCCAAGACCACCACGAAATCATTCGTGGGGGCGTCCAAACGTGCCGCGAAAAACATCCACCTCGATGAATCGGAAACGCGCCGTATCATCGATCAACAACTTCGCGACGCCGGTTGGACAGCCGATACCGAAAAACTCCGCTTCGCCAAGGGCACCCGCCCCGAGAAGGGCCTAAATCTCGCCATCGCGGAGTGGCCCACCGCCACCGGTCCCGCCGACTATGTGCTCTTCGCCGGACTCGTTCCCGTCGCCGTGGTCGAGGCCAAACGCAAAAACGTCGATGTGTCCTCCTGCCTCCAGCAGGCGAAACGTTACAGTCGCGGATTCCAACCTTCCGAGGAGACCATCAACCACGAACACAATTGGGGCGCCGAAAACGAGTTTCGTATTCCGTTCGTCTATTCGACCAACGCGCGCCCCTACCTCCAACAACTCTCCACCTCCAGTGGCATCTGGTTCTGTGACCTTCGCCGCCCCGATAACCTCAGCGTTCCGTTGCAGGGGTGGCACGCCCCGGAGGGCCTGACCGAACTACTCAAACGCGACACCGACGCGGCTCACGCCCAGCTCGCCTCCGAGACGTTCAACTACGGTTTCACCGTCCGCGATTACCAGCAAAAGGCCATCCTGCAGGTGGAGAGCGAAATCGTCGCCGGCAAACGCTCCATGTTGCTCGCGATGGCCACCGGCACCGGTAAGACCAAGACGTGCATCGCGCTCATCTATCGCCTGCTCAAGACTCAGCGCTTCAAGCGCATTCTTTTCCTCGTGGATCGCTCCGTACTCGGCGAACAAGCCGCCAATTCCTTCAAGGACACGCGGATGGAGAGCCTACAAACGTTCGCCGATATCTTCGGCATCAAGGAGCTCGACGAACCCACTCCCGAAACCGCCACTTCCGTTCATCTCGCGACCGTGCAGGGCATGGTCGCTCGCGTGCTCCACCCCGCCGAAGGCGTCCTCCCTCCGACCGTCGATCAATACGACTGCGTCATCGTCGATGAGTGCCACCGAGGTTACCTACTGGACCGTGAGATGGACGAGACCGAACTCTCGTTTCGCGATCAGGAAGACTACATCTCAATGTATCGACGGGTGCTCGACTATTTCGACGCCGTCAAAGTCGGCCTCACCGCCACTCCGGCTCTCCACACGACCGAAATCTTCGGACCACCCGTTTTCACCTACTCCTACCGCGAGGCCGTCATCGATGGCTATCTCGTCGATCACGAACCACCCTTCAACATTCAGACCAAACTTTCGGAAGCGGGCATCGTGTGGGAAAAGGGCGAAGATGTCGCGGTGCTCAAATCGAAGGTCTCACCGGTCGAGCTGTTCAAGGCCCCCGATAAAATCAAAATCGAGATCGCCCAGTTCAATCGCAAGGTCATCACCCCGAATTTCAACAAGGTCGTCTGCCAATTTCTCGCTTCCGAGCTCGATCCCGCGTCCCGTCGTAAAACCCTCATCTTCTGCGCCGATGATTCTCACGCCGATCTCATCGTCCTGCTGCTCAAAAAAGCGTTTCAGAAAACCTGGGGCACCGTCGACGACGATGCCGTGATCAAAATCACCGGGTCCGCCGACCAGCCGCTCAAACTCATTCGTCGTTTCAAAAACGAGCTCAACCCCACCGTCGCCGTCACCGTCGACTTACTCACCACCGGCATCGACGTGCCGGAGATCTGCCACATCGTCTTTCTGCGGCGGGTAAATAGCCGCATTCTCTTTGATCAGATGCTCGGTCGCGCCACTCGCCTCTGTCCCGAGATCGGCAAGGAAACCTTTCGCATCTTCGACGCCGTGCGCATTTACGAAGCGTTGCAGGCGATCACCGACATGAAGCCGGTCGCGGTCGATCCCAACATCAGTTTTTCCCAAATGGTGCGAGAACTCACCACCGTGGAAGACGACAAGGCGATCACCCTCGTGCGCGACCAGTTCCTCGCCAAATTCCACCGCAAGAAGCGCCACCTCGACGAATCCGCCGCCCGCGATTTCGAAACCAAAGCAGGCATGTCGCCCGACGAATTCGCCGCCGAGTTGAAGGCCATGCCGCTCAACAAAATCGCCGAGTGGTTCACCCAAAACGCCGCTCTCGGCGAAATCCTTGATCGCAAAAAAGCCGACTCCGCCAATCCCGTGCTCATCTCCGCCCATGAGGACGAATTGACCGGCGTCGTGCGCGGTTACGGTCACGTCACCAAACCCGAAGACTACCTGCAGGCCTTCGCCGATTTCATTAAATCCAAGAGCAACGAGATCCCCGCCCTCATCACCGTCGTCACCCGCCCGCGCAGCCTCACTCGCAAGCAACTCCGCGATATCAAACTCGCGCTCGATCAAGCCGGATTCTCCGAAGCCAATCTACAAACCGCGTGGCAGCAGACATCCAACCACGAAATTGCCGCCAGCATCATTGGTTACATTCGCCAAGCCGCCCTCGGGGATCCCCTCATTCCCTTCGCGGAACGCGTCGATTACGCCCTTCAGACCATTCTCGCCTCCCGCACGTGGAACACGCCCCAACGCGACTGGCTCAAGAAAATCGCCGCCCAAACCAAGGCCAACCAACTCGTCGACCGCGCCGCCCTCGACGACCCCGATCTCATCTTCAAACGCGAAGGCGGCGGCTTCACACGACTCAACCGACTCTTCACCGGCGAGCTCCGCCAAATCATCGACCAATTCAACGACACCCTCTGGCAATCCCCCGCCTAAACAAAAATCCTCAACGCCATAGACCCCTGGGAGCGCCGACGTCCC
>Ga0222654_1000107_pt1 | contig 77056 bp, 77 predicted proteins | sample AntAcemetagen421_FD_179805 | JGI IMG/M metagenome (GOLD analysis project Ga0222654, IMG submission 179805) | Saline water microbial communities from Ace Lake, Antarctica - #421 | ecosystem: Environmental > Aquatic > Non-marine Saline and Alkaline > Saline | place: Antarctica: Ace Lake...
AAGTTGCTGAAAATAAATAATCACCTTGATCATTACTGCCGCAATGTTCGTAGGTGACTGTTTTTTCGTTATCTTCATGGAAAACGGTATGAGTATTAAAATGAGATTCTTGGTCTTGTTCACAAAAGATTAAAGAATAAGATAGGAATAATAAAGCTATGAAGTAGCTTTTTATATTTCGATAAAAACATAATTTCATGATATCCCTTCATTATCATAATAATACCAACTTACGATATAGTATGCCTCAAAAAGGGCAGAACAAAAAGGTAATATATGCCAATTGGTAAAAAGCAGAGTGAATATTATTCACTCTGCTTTTTACCAATTGGCATATATTTAGTATGACTTTGCTGCAATCACATCGACAACACTTGGCTTATCACAACCAAAACACTCTTTCATTTCTTGTCTATCTTCAAGCAGACATCGAATTGAACCAGTATGACGCTTTAATAATTTCTCACACTCTGCGTCTTTGCACCAACCGGCTTGGTAAATCCCACCTTGTTTATCAAGCTGTTTACCAAACTCAGAAAGTTTATTAACTTTATGCCACATCGCTTTATAACGCTCTTGTGCGGTTGCAAACAGTTTATCATGAAAATCGTTGAGCATTGTTGGAAGATCTGCAGTTAATTGATCAATAGAAATAGTTTGTTTTTCACTCGTTAATCGAGATGCAACAACAGCTACGCCATTTTTAATATCACGGGGCCCGATTTCTATACGGAAAGGAATTCCACGCATTTCCCATTTAAAGAACTTTGCACCCGGCTTCATCTGATCATTATCATCACACTTTGCTCGAATTCCAACGTTCTTTAGATTAGAAGTAATTTCATGAGCAACTGTGAGAACCTGATCTTTTTCTTCATCTGATCTATAAATTGGTACAATCACAACTTGTATTGGAGCAATTCGAGGTGGAACAATTAAACCTTTTTGATCACCATGAGATGCAATAACAGCTCCAACCAAACGTGTCGTTACTCCCCAACTCGTTAAGTATGGGAATGCAACCTTACCTTCTTTATTTTGGTACTTCATATCAAATGATTTTGCAAAATTTTGTGATAGTAAATGAGACGTTCCCATCTGAAGAGCTTTGCCATCAATCATAAAGCCTTCGAATGTGTACGTTGCTTCTGCTCCAGGAAACTGCTCACTTGCAGATTTTCTTCCTTTGATAACTGGAATAGCCAAATAGTTTTCAGACAAATCAACATACTCATTCAGCATTAACAAAGTTTCTTGCAAAGCTTCTTCGTGAGTTTCGTGTGCTGTATGCCCTTCTTGCCAAAAGAACTCTGAAGTTCTTAAAAATGCGCGTGGTCGTTTTTCCCAACGCATCACATTTGCCCACTGATTAATTTTTAAAGGTAAATCCCTATAAGATTTTATCCACTTTGCAAACATGTAATGAACCATCGTTTCTGATGTTGGTCTAACAACAAGAGACTCTTCAAGCTTTTTACCACCTGCATGTGTCACTATAGCTAATTCTGGAGCGAATCCTTCGATATGATCTGCTTCTTTTTCGATAAAAGAAAGTGGAATAAGTACAGGAAACACCGCATTTTCATGACCAGTATCTTTAATTTTTTTATCGAGAATTGATTTCATCTCTTCCCAGATTGCATTACCATAAGGTCGGATAACTATGCATCCACGAACTGGTGCTTGATCAGCTAATTCAGCTGCATAGATAACGTCTTGGTACCAATCAGAAAAATTTGTTTTAATATCTGGTAATTTACTCATAAAGCTCCGTAATGGATAAAAGTTATTGAATTGAATGTTAATTTTACCAAGAGTATGTAAAAAAGTAAAAGAAGGCAGAATTTATCAATCCTACCTTCTTAAAAAATCTACGTTTATTTTTATTTTAAATAATCCATAAAAGCTTCATATCGTTGCTCTATAACAGGCTATGAAATTAGATTTTTTACGCTTTACTTACTTTCTACTTGATGGTTCTAAAACAGATTGAATAGTACCATAAGAAGATCCATCCATATTATGCTGATTTGCACGAGCAATGTCAAAAGCAGTTTTACCAGCATTGTTAGTAAGATCTGTACGTGCACCTGCAGATTTAAACGATTCTACTAATTTGCTATCACCATGTTCTGCAGCAATCATAATTGGAGTGCTACCATCGCTACTTCTCTTATCAATATCATTTCTCAATAAATTAACTACAGCCAATCCATCATCACAGTCAGATATAGGTTTATGACTTGTTCCATAGCCTCCAGATTTACGTTTTGCTAAATAATGCAAAGGTAATTCACCATTACTTGTTGTCTCTTTAAAGCTAACCTTGCCCATAAGAAAGGCAATCATTCCTGCTCTATTCATTGAACAAGCTTGATGCGCAATAGTTGCACCTTTTACATTAGTAGATTCAGACTTCTGACCTAAGTTGCATCCATATTTTCTTAGTAAATTAATAGACCTCATACGCATTCCATCACTCATTGTATCTTTATAAAAAAGATAATGAACAGGATACTCTCCATGCATAGTTGGCTTATTAGAATCAGCACCTTTTTCAAGAACATATTCTAGCATCTCAAAATTTTGATTTTCTATAGCTAAAATTGGCAATGTATTTACAAACAAACCTCCATCATCATGTCCCCCAGCAATTGCCTTTCTTGCATCATAACAGCTATTAACATCTGCCCCAGATTCTACCAATCTCTTTACAACAGAAAATTCATTGTTCCAGGCTGCATAAACTATCGGAGTCATCACGTCTTCATTCCAAATGCAAATGCGTTTATGATCAACATCTGCTTTAGCATACTTTATTAAAGTATTAACCCTTACCTCGTCGCCATTTCCTGCAGCACAAATCAGAGCATTTCCGACTTGTTTTTTTTGTTGCGCTCTTTTTGTTGCAATTTCTTGATATAAGCATGGAGCTTTTTTCGTAAAAGAATTTGGCTTTCTAAAACTTTTTTTATCTTTATTTGATGCATTCATAACATCGAATGCAAATAGCATTGATAGTAATAAGAATTGATTTCTTTTATTCATTTATTTTTCCGTCTTTTTTTATTAAATGTTTTTTATAATTGCAATGATCCAAAAGAAGATTCAACACTTCGAGGTCGAATATCATTCATATTTTTACCGTGATTCTCAATTATTGAGGAAATCGTTTTACCCTTATTATTTCTAACCGATTCATTTGCGCCAGCTGCTATTAAAGACGTGCATAAAGGATAATCCTCTTGGACTGCTGCTATCATGAGAGCTGTATCGCCAGAATTATCCACTTTATCAATGTCTTGTTTCAATGAATTAACAATCTCAGAAGCTCCATCAGTGTATAGCTCATTACTTGCTGCATAATCTTCAGAGTTACGTAATGCTAAATAATGTAAAGGCGTTCTCCCGTCATCTGTAGTTGCAGTGAAATCAACTCCTTCTTCTTTAAGAAAAGGTATAAGCGTTGCTTTATTATTAATACACGATTGATGTGCAGCAGTTACACCTTCCATCTCTGAGTGTTTAGATTTTTTATTAAGGTCGCATCCATTTTTTTTTAGTAAACTTATTTCTGTTTTATAAGAACTATCAGTTTTTTTTGTAGCGTGATAAAAAGTGTAATGAATTGGATATTCTCCATGAAGACTTGGTATATTAGAATTTGCACCTTTTTGTAAAACATATTCCAATATTTTATGATTACCTTTGTTGATTGCTATGTGAGGTAGTGTCTCTAAATCAGCTCTATCCTCGTCATAGTCTTCATCCATTTTTTCTCTAGCATCATAACAGACGTTAATATCAGCCCCAGCTTTTACTAATTTTATTACCATAGGAAGATTATTAGAAGAAACAGCATCCATTAACGGAGTTAAAGTATCTTGACTCATTGAATGGAAAGGATTACTACGAGCTTTAACATCTACGTCTATTAATTTTCCAAGTTTAAGTAAATTATCTACTTTTTTCGAATCATTAGCTCGTACAGCCATCGTTAGTGCTTTACCTGCTTTACATCTTGCTTTATATTTTGCTTTGTATCGCTCTAATAGAATGTTTGTGCCGAGTTTTTTTATAACTTTCACTTCATCTTTTTTAGCTTTTACACCATACATGGTACAAGATGTGAAAAGTAGAGATAATAGTAAAAATTGTTTGTTCATTTTCATTGTTTTACTTTCGTTAAAAGTTTTGATTTTTTTAAAAAGATTAATGATCCATAGATCCAGCATTATCGAATTTTTATTTTTTTTGACAAACGAGTATAATCAATATTAGCATCTATCAATACATCTTCTAACTCTGAGTATCCATTTTCTTTCGCAAAATCAATGAGATGTTCATTACTCTGCGCACCATGTTGTAACAATAAGCATGCAACCGGTAGATTGCCCTTGCTTACAGCATGACATAATGGACTTTTTCCGTTTCTATCACATTGATTAATAAATACAGGATAACAATCTTCCATTGCTTGAGAATCTGTGAATAAATTTTCGAAAGATTGTAGAGCAGTTGTAACTTTTTCTCTATCTCCCTGAGACACACTATTGAAAAAAGTTTCACCAACTTGTAAAATTTTTTCGGTATGAAGATTGTCATCACTGGCGTGAAAGTTAATACAAGCCGCTAGCATTGATAATGTCATTAACGTTTTTTTTAATTTAATCATGTTTGTTGTGTTTCTTTATTAAAGATTTTTTATAAGGGCTTATTGAACTTTTAGACCGAGTAACCATTCTTTTTGCTTTAATCCTTTGTTTTTTACGAGGAAAAGTAACTCTTTCATTATTAACTCTTGCAGCAATAACTTGAATAATCTGATCACCTTGAGCAGCTTTAACTTTAGCTCTATCAAGATATTCAATTTTTATTTTTTGTTTTGTATACATATAAGGAGTCAATCCTCTATTATCTTTACAGCCATGCAAAGCAGGGTTTTTACTTAACACATAGCGAAGGATATGTGCAGTGTGTGGTGTTTTTGCAGAAATATGCGCAGGACTTTCTCCATGTCCATTAACAACCAAAGTATTTGTAATAGTGCCAAAAAAAGATTTAATCTCTCTTACATTACTTTTATAATTTTCATCATCCTTATTTCTTACACCATTCTCACATCTTACTGCCATTTTTTGTTCTGCAACTTTTTTAATCGCTGCTTCCCATTCAAAATTTGAAATTACAAATGGAGTTGCTGCAATAGAAAATAAAGGAATTTGATCAAGGGAGTCTTCGCCCTCAAGAAGAGAGTCTTGGTCTTCAAGACAGTCATCAAAGGTAGATAGACAATCAAAGTCATCAGATGTTTGATTGTCTTGAACACTCGGTCGTACGTCGTAAAAAAAAACCAACATTAAAAATGTGGTCACTACTTTTCTAAATTGTGCCATTTTTTTTCTTTTATTCGTTTCGTTGATTTGGAAGATTAATACCTATTTTTTGCAACTGATCTATTGTGTCAGATGATGCTTTTCTTGCTCCATACTTCAACAATAAATCAATTCTTGCTCTCCTATCAGATAGATTAGGTGTAGCAACAATATGATCCAATACTGTCTTATTATCTTCATCTAATTTGTCTGGATCAGCTCCATATCTTAATAATGCCTTTATGGTATCAGAATATCTATGATTCACTATCGACCACTCTAAAGGGGATGTTCTAACTGGAGTTTTAAAAGGAGGGTAAATATCAAACTCACTATTACATAACGTCTGAACATGGGCGGTGTTACTAGAATGGTTTCTTGAATTACACTTCGCTTCAACAATTTCTTTCGAAATCGATGTATAATCCTTACTTTTATCTAAAAATAAAAGATCTAATACAGGAATGATTCCATGGATACCAAACCTAAAATCGTCAGCTGCTTCTTCTCTTAGAATTGATTGACGAAAAGCATAAATAGCAGATTTTAAAACCCATTGATCTATTCTTTTTTGGTCATTGCTAAGTTGTTTTTCAATTATTGCTTTATTAATGATTAATGCTTGCTGATTGTCTTCCCCCTCAATCTCAATTGCTAATCTTTTTTCAAGTCTTAACTTTGCCCGCTTGAGTTTTCTTTTTTCATTTTTTCGTCCAGATCTTGATTTTTTCAACCTCTCTGCACCGGACTCAACTTCTTCCCATATGAGACTCGATCGTTCAGGACCAGGTGAAATCTGCAAAAAATGTATAGATATCAAGAAAACAATTAGACTCGCCTTAACTTTCATTATCGTTTACTTCTTTGATTTTGAGGCCTTATGCCTATTTTTTAGTTGATCTATTGTATCAGGTGATGCCGGATTCGCTCCATATCTTTGCAACAAATTCATTCTTTGTTGCATATCGTCATGATGATACGCAACAACATGATCCAATATTGTTTTATTATCTTGGTCTAATCTATTTGGATCCGCTCCAGATTTTAACAATGCCTCTGCAATATCAAGCTTTTTATGATGTAACATCGACCATTTCAAAGGGGATGTCCTAACAGCATTAATGGTAAATTCACTATTACACAATGCCTGTACATAACCTGTGTTATGTAAATGAGAGGTTTGACCACATTCATCTTCAATGATCAATTTAGAAACCGGTGCATGATCCTTACTTTTATCTAAATCTAAAGTATCAAAAACAGATATTATTTTATAAGTACCAAAACAAGGGTCATCAATATGGTCTTCTCTTTCAATAGATTCACGAAAAACATTAACAGTCTTTCTAAAAAGCCATTTGCCCATTCTTTTTTGGTCACTTTCAAGATCAGCCTTGAGCTTCTCTGGCTTAATCTTTGACCTTTGAATCTTTAAGTTTTGAATCATTACATCTTGCTCTTTTATTAGAGCTCGCTTGCTTTGAGAACGCTCATCTCGTCTTAACTGATATTCTAATTCACATTTTGATGCTTTGAACCTACACGCCCTATATTTTTCCCTATAAACTTTCATTTCTTCTTCGCGTTTTAATGCTTCAAATTGATCTTGTTTAATTTGCTCTTCAAGAAATTGCATCTCTTGTCTAAATTTTAGACGTAATGATTTTCTTTCTTCATCCCGTTTTAAGTCTTGGAGTCTATATGCCTCATCCCTAGCAATTCGTTTTTCTCTTTGAAATCGCATTTTCTGAGCTAGATTATCCCGTTTGATCTGCACTTCTCTTTGAAATTTTTTGAATGTATCTTCTTCTTGTTCCGATACAAAGCTTGATATTGTAGGACCAGGTAAAATCTGCAAAAATTGTATAGATAGCAAACAAAAAATTAATGTTATATTAATTTTTCTTTTTCTTTTTTCTAGCTTCTTTAAGCCGTGCTTTCTCAAGTTTTTTCTTTTTCTTAGTAGCCTTTTTAACAGAGTTAATCAGATCATGTGGAACAGGAATAATATCATCATCCGTAACAATAGATTCAACCTCTGCCTTAGACAAGTTTATGCAATTTTCATTCGCTACAGGTCGATCATCAATGGATGGTGTAGTTTCTGTAATATCAACAGGGATTATTACCAAGCTGTCACAGAGCTCATCAGATTCCTGTGATAATTCTTCATCATGCATATCAAACAAAATATTTAACGATTCTTCTATTTGATCAATACTCATATCGTCAAGATGAGGTTCCTCAGTAGAACTTATCAATGAATATATTTGCCTTTGGTCACTATCACATTCGCATGCAACAGTCACATCTGATTGTTTTTGACTTGCCGCAGCCCCATGATCGAGAATAGCAATATCTTCTGGTGCTATTGGTAGTAAGTTAACGTTTTCTGTATCAAGAATGTTTCCATTTTTAATTTCTTTTAACGTTGATTCACCCAAATTTCCAACCTTACTAAGGGTGTCAAACTCGCCACTATCAATGTAGTTTTCAACGTCAGCAATAAGACAAATAGTATCATTATCTTCTATAGGATAAATATCTTCTTCCTCATTGTCAAAAACAATGATTAAATCTTCATGTATTAAATCGTCATGTGCATGTAGTAAAAAGCTACAACTGTGCGACAAGCACAGGCTATATAAAATAAATTTCTGTATAGTATTCATAATTATGATGCCTCGTCTAAAATTATTGGAATTACATTCAAATAGAATTTCAATAATACCAGTTGCTGTATTTAAAATCAAAAAATGACCACTATGATTAATCACAGTGGTCATTTAAAATAAATGTATACGTTATACACTTTACATTGGCGCAACTGATGATGAAGTTCCAAATAGGTCTTTCATGCTTTGATACATTGTTGGTTTTTGTTGAGCTACTACAGGTTTACGTCTTATATTTTTCATTTCTAAATATTCTTTAATAAGACCCTGTATATTTCTATCAATTGATTTTGGTTGCACACCAGCATTCATTAACATATCTATAATTTTTGAGTTTTTTCGAAGAACTTCCATTTCAGTTCCACTACCAAGATTATCTCTATAAACCATTGCATAATCTAATGGTGTTTGAGGATTATATGCTGATTCAATAGCCTTTGGAGCTGCAAGAACATTTAATCTTGCCCCATTTTCAATAAAGTATTGAGCTATTTCATCTTGATTATTCGCAATAGCATAATGCAAAGCCGTTAAATTATAATCAAATGGAGATTTCATTAATGGACCATGTTGCAATTTATATGCATTATCCATATCTGAAAAATTTACATAATTATTATAACGCAAGCACGTATCAATATCGCACAAAGATTTTACCATTTCGATATCACCTTGCATGATAGCATTAACAAATCTACGACGAACATGACTTTCTACACTAAATACATCGTTACTTGCATCATCTTCAATTTGTTTTAATAACGTAGACTCTAACTTTGTTAAAGTCTTACCATTTTGTGCGTCATCTTCAATCTCGCCGTATAACTGGTACTCAGATCTATTTAACCCTCCACCAGCAGCCATTAAATGATGATAAACCTCTATAGGCATATTTTCTTTAACCGCAGGAAGATCTTCTTTATTGTCTGTTATATAAAATTCATCATCAAATGCACTTTTATCATCTATAGCAGATATAATATTACGAATTCTTTCAGGATCATTATTATGTACATCATCTAAAAAGGAGCTACGAGTAAGTTCTCCCGTAGAAGTTGAACCTTTACCAGAACCATTTTCAGGTAAAGCACAATCATCACTACCATCCTCATCCTCATGAATAACATAAATGCCACTACTGTGTTGATCAAATTCTATGGTTGTAGGATGAACACTCGACATAATTGTACTATTCTGGGCAATTGAAAAGCATAGTAAAGCCATTAAATTTTTATTCATTTTTTTCATAACACGTCCTTTTTTATTAAATTACATATATCAACCATAACGAATAATACAACCTGAAATCAATAGTATTGAAAACCATTGCTTGCAGACCGTGAATTTTAGTACCATGGTTACATATAGAACATTACACAAGATAGGGAAATCAATATGAAAAAAATAATAAAAATTTTGCTATTAACTGTATTTTACATTCAAGTAACGGTGGCAAACAGTGTTTCAATTATTAATTCAACGTCTGGGCAATCTTCTATTACGATAAAAACTGATAAAAATTCAACAACACAATCTGCATCACCAAATATAAATCAATTTCTTAATAGCACCAATAATCCTGAACCAACACCCACTATAATTTCTTACGATAATAGTCCTATACAGAAAATAGTTATAACTCGACTATCAACAAACATGCCTCAAGTGATTTACGTTCGACAAAACACTGCTGATAGCAATCAACATCCTGGAGGAATTTATAATATAAATTTAACTGGAAATGGTTCCATGAAAATTTGGACAGATCATGTTGATATCAATAACATTTCATACGTTCTTACTGATTTAAGCTCGTACATTAACAAGTGTAACAACTTAAGAAATACTTTAACTCCTACAAACATGGATAGCATTCAAGAACAATCTGATGATGTTGCTTCCTCTATAAAACTTGTTCATGAATCAGATATGGCATCACAGCTTGCATCACAAATTTCAATAATAGAATCTGGAATAAGTGTAATAACACACAACATAAAAATAATGAAAACATTCAATTCAAATCTACAAACAGTTCAAAATTTAGAAGAAAGTTTATCCACTGATAATGTGGATTCAACGCAACAAACATTACAAGTTTTGCAAAGTGGATTACAAACTCTATCACAATCAGATTTAAGTGGATCTCTCTATAAGCAATCTAAAGCATTACAAAATGCTATGGATAAACTCCAAGCAGATATTCAGCAAGTACAAATTAATCAACAAGCTGTTAGCGCTAAAACGTCGGTATCTTAATTATCTTCTCGTTCTTTAATTGCCGCTCGTAATGCGAAAGCTGCATCATTATCTACATCATCAACAATTTCCATAATTCTTTCATCTGCTGGCAAACCTGCTTTCAATAGATCTTGAGTAATGTCTACATGATTACATACAACTGATAAATATAATGGGTTATTTATTGATGGTACTTTTGCCTTAGAATAATCTTGATCTTTAATCAGCATTCTAACTTCATTAAAATCTTTTTGACCAATGGCAGTTTCAATTCTTTGTAAGTTACCCAATAATTTAGCGTAGGAATCAGCTTCAAACTCAGCTGAAGCTTCATCCATTGTCCATGTCGAATTCATAGACAACGTCGCTATAAGAAGAAATACGAATTGTTTGTTCATCATAATATAAACCCCCTCTTTTATATATGCCACAAAACTAATAAAGAATAAGATTAAATAGCAATACTTGGAGATTAAGCGCAAAAAAGGACTGATGTTATCAGCCCTTTTATCAAAATCTTTTATTTATAAACTTTAATACATCTCAGATAAAATGCTTTTCATTCTATTGTTATGAGATAAATCAAAAGGTGTTTTGCTATCGACATTAATTGATGATACATCAGCTCCATGATCGACTAATTCTTGGGCTACAGCAAAAGCATTCGCATCTGAAGCTAAATGTAATGGACTATTACCTTGACCATCAACAACGTTGATACGAGCGCCATACTCTAACAGCAATCTAAGAATCAATCCATCACCTGAACCTGCAGCATAATGTAATGCAGTCATACCATCATCATTTTTCAAATCGATATCTATTCTTTTATCTTTCAACAAGGTTTCAATATCATTATAATCACTATTCAATACTGCAATCATCAATGTATTGTTGCCTCTTGAATTTATAGGACTATGTTGAAGTGAAACATCTAAATCATCATGAGCTCCATTGGGAGCATATGATTCAATCATATTATTTGTATCTAAGTCATAACCATCAAAACATATAACGTTAAGAGAGTTACTCAGTATAACAATACTAAAGATTAAATTTTTTATATTTTTCATTATCAAGCCCTTTCTCCTTTTGTTTTTTATTCTATCGGTAATCCAAATATAGCCATAGTACTTGGAGATCGAGCTAAATCAACTGGAGTTGCGAGAGTATCATTTTTTAAAGTTCGATCTGCATCGGCAGCTAATAACATTTCTGCAATTTCAACTTCATCATGCTGAATTGCATTGTGTAATGGAGAGACATTGAATCGATCAGGCTTGTTAACATTTGCTTTATAATCTTCGATTAACAAACGAGCCAGAATAGGATCTGCTTTATAAAAAGCAATCAGATTTAAAGCTGTTTTACCATTATCATCTTGCTTATTAACATCTACAACCTTACTATCCAAAATGTTTTTTATAGAATTTATTTTATCTTGAATAGTATAATTTTGATTGAGAATAACATCATGCAAAGGTAAATCCTGTACATCATCAGTTTTTATAGGGTTATAAAAACAAGTTGTAGTAATCAAAAGAATGAATCCAAATTTTACTTTTTTAAGATTATTGTTCATATAATATTTCCTTCATATCAAATAGCACGCTAATTATATATGTATATTATAAAAAACATTTCAATAAGAAATCAATAGTCTTGTAAAAAAACAACAACCCTCTGTGGTTAATGATTCTTACAATCAAAGAAATAAAATTTAGAAAATTAAGGTAAAGCTATGTTAAAGGTAGCGTTATTTTGCAATATAACCTTGTTTGAGCTCTTCTTGATAGAATAAGAAGATACCTGCACCCACAATACATACTGTTAAGAAAAATTCATGAGGAACTATAACACCAAAAAACATCCACTCAAAGAATGCTGCAAATAGAGGTGTAACAAATCCTGCGAATGACAGAAATGTTGCTGTGTAGCGAGTTAATAAATAACCATACAAGTTATAGAAAAGGATGTTGGCAATTAAAATAACAAGTGCCAAAAGTCCAAGAATGTGGGGAGAATAAAGAACATTAATATTTGTTGGTCCTTCAAAGTATCTTGATAGTGGTAATGCAATCCACCCACCAACAAACATGGAAACTCCATTAACTAATAATGTTGAATATCCTTTGTTCTTTACAAGAATTCTTACAAATATCCAACCTAAGCATGAGGTAACTACAGATACTAACATTAAGAAGTTTGCCCAAGATGGTGCTAAGCTAAGACAACATTGAGATTGTAAATAAAATAGAATTCCTGCAATACCAATTGCAAACCCTATCCATTTTTTAAACGTCATAACTTCATTGAAAAAGAAGTATGAGAATAATGCCGACAAAAAAGGAGATAAATTATACATTAAACAAGCTGATGAAGGCGAAATATATTGTAATGCGATATATTCTGACGCAAATGGTAGCAAGATATGAAAGAAGGTAACAACACCAAATAGCCACCAATCTCGACTTTTTATTGTTTGGCGATGATTAAAAACATACCATGATATCGATAAAATCGTACCTGCAATAATCATTCGAACTGCAATCAAAAAAATTGGAGGTATTAAATGAACTAAAACCTTACCAATTGAAAAAGTTGATGCAAGTAATGCATACAGAAAAAAAACTAAATACATGACAACCTTTCAATAGTTCATACTTTATACAATAAATTATACATGAAAATTGATTTTTATCCATTCCTCATGGGAACTAGTTACACAATTAACGGCGATTATACGTCTTTCATAATATTGACACATTTATAAACATTACAATGTGAATCACATCACTACGCACTGCAACACAAAGGAAGCCATTAAAATGCAATATCGTTGATTTCCTCACCAACAAAATAATACTATTAGAATTGATATAAAGTATTGGAAAATAAAAAAGGAATCAATATGATGAAAAATATAAAATTGCTACTTGCGGTAACAATTCTAATGAGCAGTACAGATCACTACGCAAAAGGATGGCAACCTAAAAACCCTCTTAAAAAGAATCAAGCGATTAAAGTAGGGAGTGCGTATAGAACAGAATATAACCTTCCAGCCAAGGTTCCAAAAATAGTAGAAGGTGACAAGGTTGAAGTACAATCTTGGAAGAGCATTAGAAGAAGTGCTAAAAAAAGTTTGAAGCCTGGAAAAGGAATACAAAATGCAGCGAATGCCGTAGCTAAAGGCATAGGAGTAAACAAAGGTGAAGTTGGCTACCCGTGTGCAAAAAATAGTAGTTGTAACACAAAAAACTGCGCGAGTGGTCTTTGTCAGAAAAAGTTTGATGTTGGTGGACCATGCCAAAAAGGTGCTCAATGTCAGAGTGGAAAATGTAATGCCGGTTCATGCAAAGCTCAATGCTTATCTAACGGTCAACCATGTAGTAAAAACAGCGATTGTTGCAAAGGTGGTTGCTGGAACTCTCAATGTGATAAATCAGCTTAATCACTAGTCAACAACTAACTCTTCATCAATGACGCGCACTCGTTCAATTGAAATAGCTTTGCCAGTCTCTATGTCGATTTCAACCCAAACTCCAGACATAACGACTGGCGGCTTCGTATCAACAATAAATCTCGATGGCATTTGTGTCAGAAATGTTGGCATAACACTTTCTTGTGTCATTCCGATCATAGAATTTAATGACCCTGCCATACCCAAATCAGTAACATACGCAGTGCCACCTGGTAACACTCTCTCGTCAGAGGTCGAAATATGAGTATGAGTACCAACAATAGCAGAAACCCTACCTTCGACATAAAACGCCATAGCTAATTTCTCTGCCGTTGCTTCTGCATGAAAATCAATAAGAATAATATTTGTTTTTGATTTAAGGTCTTCGAGAATTGCATCAACTGATTTAAATGGATCATCTGTGTTCTCACGCATGAAAACTCGCCCTTGTACATTGATCACAGCAATCTTAATTCCATTACAGTCGATAACAGTTACACCCGAACCTGGGCATGCTGCTGGGAAATTAGCAGGTCTCAATAAATCATCATGAGTTTCTAAATATGATTTGATTTCATATTGGCCCCAGATGTGATTACCGCTTGTAATCACATCTGCACCATGTTCTTTAAAGAAATTAACAATACGAGAGTTTATACCTCGACCGTTATTGCAACTGTTTTCACCATTAACAATAACAAAGTCAATATCATGTTGCTCTTTAACTGATTGTACATGCTTTTTAAACATGCAACGACCAGTTTTCCCAACAACATCACCTAGAAGTAGAACTCGTACTGTTTTTTTCATAACCAACCTTATTTATCTTGCATACTCAACTGCGCGTTTTTCTCTAATAACACTTACTTTAATTTGTCCAGGAAAGTTCATTTCCTCTTCAATGCGTTTTGCAACATCACGAGCTAGCGTTGCAGTTCTATCATCATTCAACTGATCTTCTTCAATGATAATTCTGATTTCACGACCAGCTTGTAATGCATATGCTTTTTTCACACCATCGTATGAATTAGCGATATCTTCTAATTTCTCTAACTTTTTAATATAAGCAGAGAAGGTTTCTCTACGTGCACCTGGTCGTGAAGCTGAAATTGTATCAGCGATTACGACAATAGGAGCATAGATACTTTTATATGGAACTTCTTCATGGTGTGCTGCAATAGCATTTACAATAAGATCTGACTCTCCACAACGTTTTGCAATATCTGCTCCAACAATCGCGTGAGGTCCTTCTACTTCTGCTGATACTGCTTTACCAATGTCATGTAATAATCCAGCTCTAAAAGCGATGTCTCCATCAAGCCCTAATTCTTCTGCAATCATGCGAGAGAAAATAGCAACTTCTTTAACGTGCTGTAAAACATTTTGTGTAAAACTTGTTCTAAAGTGTAATTTACCAAGCAATGTTATAATTTCTTGATGAACACCTTGTAGGTTAAATTCTAAGATTACATTTTTACCGTACTCTTGAATTAATTCATCAATTTCTTCTTCACATTTAGCAACAGTTTCTTCAATCCGAGTTGGATTAATTCTACCATCATTAACAAGACGCTCTAAAGAACGTTTAGCAATCTCTCGGCGAATTGGATTAAATCCAGAAATAGTAATAGTTTCAGGAGTGTCACCAATAACAAACTCCATTCCTGTTGCCATTTCTAATGATTTTATATTTCGGCCTTCTTTACCAATGATGCGACCCTTCATCTCTTCATTGGGTAAATGCACAACACCGGATGTCATTTCTGTTACCTGATCCGCAATATAACGTTGCATTGCTGTTACTGTAATAGCAGCAGCTCGTTTTTTAGCAGTATCACGAGCTTCGATTTCAACTTTTTGAATCCATTTTTCACTGACGTGTTTAACTTCATCTTCTAATGTTGCAATAAGAGCTTTTTTTGCATCGTCACGAGTCATGTTACTTAATTGCTCAAGCTTTAAAATAAGATCATCATACAAAGTTTTTAATTTTGCTTCACTCGCTCGAACAACATCATTCATTTTTAGAACTTCACGCTCTTTTTGCTGTAAATCTACGCGTAAATCATCGAGTCTTTGTTCTTTTTTTGCAATGCCGTCATACTTTTGATTCATTTTATCACGATGACGATCCTGCTCCATGCGCTCTTGTTTTAATTCAAACTCAAACTCTTTTCGTCTTGAATGTAATTCATCTTTTGTTTTGAGATAAGACTCTCTGCGTTCATTTTCTATATTACGTTTTACATTTCTCCATTTTTCAGAAGATTGCTCTAAAAGAGATTGAGCCCTAGACATTTTTTTCTGAGCAAAATACAACAAAACTGCACCAGCAATTACTGTAGCACCTCCGGCAATTAATATTATTGCTTCCATTAATTTTCCTATTTCATGTTGATTGGTCTTGTATTTTTTTCTCTGTAAATCCTAACCTACCTATAACCTCAAAAAAATAATAAGCCAAAAGGAACAGTCCTCGTGGCTTATTATTATAAAAACAACACATTAAACTTTTTTGCTCTAACAGCGAAGATTACTTATAAAGTAATCTCTTCCCTATCAAGAACATTCATTATCCGACTAGATAAGCGTTTTTCTTGCTCCATAACAGCTTCTACATTCAACGCTCTTGTTGCAATTTTTAAAGCAGTTAACACAGCAATTTTTTTGGGATCTGTAATTTGTGACGCATCAGCGATCTCACGCATAACACTATCAACAATTTTTACTGCCTCCAAAATAAGAACTTCTTTTTCGTCACTTACGATTGCGTAAGTGTCTCCAAAGACATGAGCTCGATACTTTTTTAATTCTGAATCCAACTTATTCCTTTTGATCTACTAAAGAATCAATACTATTAATTAAATCATCAACAATGGTTCTTGCCATCATTTTTTCTTGACTCAGTTCTTCAAGATCTTTGGTTTCAGCAACTAAAGAGCTTTCAGTCTTCATCAATTGACTTTTTAACATCTGATTATCTTCTTTCAAAGCTTGATTCGATTGCTTCAGGCTTATAACCATATCAACTAATCGAATAACTTTTTCTTCCAAAAGAGCTAGATTAAGATTTTTATAGTTTTCTTGCAAATTTTGCTCGTTTTTATTTTCAGGCATTGTTCCCATTACACTCTCCTTTGTCTTCGTGTATTTTTACAAATAAACCAATTCAGTGACAGTCTAGTATTAATAAACTTGCCACGTCAAGACATGGTTAATTTTTTGTAACCTGAACAATCTTTGCAAACACAGTTGGCTCGAAAACAGCGATCTGAGCTAACATTTTTCTGTTAAGAATAATATTAGATTTTTTCAAATTCGCGATAAAAACACTGTATGAACAATCAAATTCGCGTACCGCCGCATTAATACGAACAATAAACAAACTTCTCATATTACGTTTTTTCAACTTTCTACCGTGGAAAGCATAAGCCCATGCACGTAGTAAAGTTTCTTTCGCTTTACGGAAGATATTTTTACGCTGACCGTAAAAACCCTTAGATTGCTTTAATAAACGTTTATGACGTTTCTTGGTGCTAACACCCCGTTTAACTCGTGACATTCTTTATATCCCTACTTTCATTTAAATTAATATGGTAACAACCTTAAAACACGTTTTACATCTGATGCGCCAATATATTCGCCGCGACGTAAAGCACGTTTTCTTGATGTTGATTTTTTAGTTAACAAGTGACGACGGAAAGCTTTTGCATACTTTACCTTATCACCTTTTTTTGAAAATCTTTTTTTTGCTGCTGAATTCGTTTTCATCTTAGGCATATTTTAACCTTATTTTGCTTTTAAATAGTAAATTCTTGACCAAAAGGGGCCTGCTTTTAAATCATTCTCTTGTGCTATATTCAACAATCCTGCATCAAGAAAAGTTTGATCTACTTGAGCAAACATCTCTTCGCCTCGTTCGTTCTTAGAATTAATTTCTCGACCTCTAAAGGTCAAAGTAACTTTAAGTTTATTACCATCATTCAAGAACTTAATTCCCTGATTAAGCTTCGTTTGATAATCATGCAATCCAATCTTTGGACGCATTTTAACTTCTTTTACTTTAAGAACTTTCTGTTTCTTCTTTCCTTCAGAAAGTTTCTTTTTCTTTGCGTAAAGGTTTTTACCGAAGTCCATAACCTTTACCAAAGGTATATCTTTTTCACCCTCATCAAGAAGGACCAAGTCTAATCGAGCAACTTGGGCAAGTTCTAGCGCCTGAGATAATGGCACGATACCAAGATTTTCGCCACTTGCAGATATTACCTGAACATTTTCTGCTATAATCTGATCGTTAATCAGATTTTTACGAGATTTTTTCTTCAATGTAAATTTAACTCCTACAAATCAAACTTATGTTTTTAAACAACTGTCACGTCTTCTTTAACTCTTTTCAAAATATCACCAAACATCTTTTTATCAGCTTTAAAAAGATTCAAAACTTGCTCACGTCCCTGGGCTAACTTAACATCGCCGAATGAGAACCATGAACCCGCTTGCTTGACAATATTACGTGTTATCGCCATATCTAACAGCTCTAACTCTTTACTAATACCTTCATTGAACAATAAGTCAACTTCTGCCGTTTTAAACGGAGCCGCAACTTTGTTCTTTACAACCTTAATACAAACCTTGTTACCAAAATGCACATCATTCTTTTTTAAAGACGCTATTTTTCTGATATCAAGACGAACTGACGCATAAAACTTTAACGCTTTTCCGCCACTTGTTGTTTCTCTTGGCCCAAATGACATTCCACTAATCGTTTGACGTACTTGATTAATGAAAAGCAAAATCGTATTTGATTTATGAACAATCGAAGCAAGCTTTCTTAGTGCCTGTGACATCAATCGAGCTTGAAGACCAACATGAGTATCTCCCATATCTCCCTCTAACTCAGCCTTAGGAACCAATGCCGCTACAGAATCTATAACAATCATATCAACAGCATTTGAACGAACCAACATCTCTGCGATATCTAATGCTTGCTCACCAAAATCTGGCTGTGAAATAATTAAATCATCTACATTAACGCCAAGCTTTACTGCATACTTTGGATCTAATGCGTGCTCTGCATCAATAAAAGCACACGTTCCACCAAGTAATTGTGCTTGAGCAATTGCTTGCAATGCTAACGTTGTTTTACCTGAAGATTCAGGTCCAAAAACCTCTACTATACGACCACGTGGCAATCCGCCAATACCAATTGCTGCATCAATTAGTAATGATCCTGTTGAAATCGCCTCAACATCTGCGATTGGATTTGCACCCAAAAGCATAACTGAACCTTTGCCATACTGCTTGTGAATCTGAGCAAACGTAACTTCTAATGACTTTTTACGAAAGTTTAAATCGTCAACCTCTACAGTCTTCTGTTTCATAGTGATGTATCTTTTGTATCTTTAAGCAGTTGCTCTTTAATTTCTATCTTACTATTTAGTTTAGCATGTCTATACAAAGAAGCAATAAAACTATCTCTGCCCTTACTCTTTGCTTTGTTTGCAAGAGCTGCTTCGATAGCTGATTTTTTTTCATCAAACAACTTTTCATCAAGTTCAGATATTTCATCCAAACGAATCAAGAAACTTTCATTTAATGTTACCACATCAATCATAGCGCCTTCAGACTGTAATGCTTTAACGTTTTGCATAATCTCAGGTCGACGTAAAATTGCTGGTTGATCAACTTGACCATCTTTATAAACAACTTCTGCTGTTTCTACGTGAGCTTCATATTTTTTAGCAATATCATCAAAATTCATAGTTTCTGCATGCTTCATTGCATCTAAAGCAACTGTTTTCAATTCTTGCTGAGCTTGCTTTCGATAATAATCAGAAGTTACCGTTGATTTAATTTCTCCAAAAGGCTTCAATACTTTCTTCTGCAATTCTGAACACTGAAGCAAGACTCCATCTTTACCATCCATAAATACAACATAACCACCTTGATTAGCCTGGAATAATTGCATCCCTAAAAGACCCGGTTTCTTTGTATCTAGAACAAGTGATGACTTGCTACCTTTTCTTTTATCAACAAATATCGTCAATGCTTCTTTGTTGTAAGCAACATTACCAATAAGTCGTTCTGCATCCTGCTTGAATCGCTTAGCAAACTTCTCTTCTAAAAGCTTTTCTTCGATTTGAGCTTGTACTTCACTCAAAGCTTTATACTTTGCAGCCTTACGAGCAACTCGCTGTAAAACTTCATAACCTTTTTCAGTTTTTATAACTTCTGAAACATCCCCATCTTGAGATAGTTGCTCAAAAGCAGCATTAATAAGAATCTTATCGTGCTTATCGCTATCTTTTGCAAAGAATTCTGTTTTTGATGATCCTTGAGATGGCAACTTTGCTGCTGATATTTTTTTAGCAACCGCTGCAAATGTTGCAGGGTCTTGAGAAAGTTCGTCATGAACTATTTGAGCTTGTGCACGAGCATCGCCATTATCATCTTCATTAACAAAGAAAATTCTATGAACTTGAACTTGTGCTAATTCTTCTAAATAATCAGACTGCTTGCGCTTATCATAATACGCAGAGACATCAGACTTTGATACAACCAATCCATAATCTTTAAAGTTGAACTTCCAGTACTGACCTGATCGTTTTTCAGCTGTTTTATAAGTATCACCATGCTCATTTTTTTTATAAAAGCGCTGAAGCACTTCGTCTGAAACCTTTTTCTCTTTTACTTGAGCTAATGCTTTTTGTAATGAGAAAGTTAAAATAGAATATTTTTTATCAGCATATTCTTCTGTATATTGAGTAGCTACTTCAAACTGAGAAGCGTATGATCCAAGTGATATTAAGCTATACATCAAACTTGACTTGATTTCATCTTCCATTTCGCCTAATAAAGACTCAAATGAACGTGGCGCAATAGCTTTTTCAAGCATGCTTACAATTAATTGCCCATTCGCATCAAAGAAATAATCAGGCAAACTTGCAAACTGATCTTTTAGTTTTTCATCTAAAAGAATTGACGGAATAACCATACTTAAATCTTGAGCAACATTTTGCATTAAAGATTTAGTAACAATATGACGTAAAACTTCTTTTTCGATTGATTCATTTCGCGGCCAATTAATCCCTTGAGATTTTAAGTAATCATACTGACGCTGCGATGCCGTTACAGCCTGGCGATATTCAAGCTCTGTTGATTTTTCTTTATAAACTTTTACGACCCATGGTTTATTATCATCGAAATCAAACGATATTCCACCAAAAATTAATACTGCTAAAAATACCCATAAAACAACTCTATAAACATGGCTCTTAAGCATGCCTCTCAATACAGTAATCATAAACATCCTTCTTGCGTTTGCGTATTATTTAATTCCGTAATTATTTACTTTGTATGAACAACTCTAATATCCTTATCACGAATATGTTCGAGACGTTTGATTTTAGTAACTTGACTCTCTAATTCTTTCAAAGAATCATATGTTGGCGTTATAGCCTGATACCAAGTTCTTTGCTTACCTGATGCTGTTTTACTCATCATTGTTTTTAATATCACAGGTATGTCATGTTTTTTAAGACGAGCAACAAACGCTTGTGCTGCTTTTTTTGTGCCAAATCCGATTAATTGAGCATGTTGAGTTTTTTTAACATCAACCTTATCCGCAATCGCAATATTTGAAGGTTTTGACTCACCCTTTTTTGCTTTACTTTGAGATTCTCTTTCTTCTGTTATCACTTCAGGAATGACCATTTCTTGATCAACTACAACAATCTCATCGAACAAGGGCTTACCTTCTGCCTTTATCGGTGCATCTGAAGATTCAGCTTGCTCTTCTTGTGATGATTGCAACGACTGAGTTGTTAAAAGCAAATCAATTTGATCATGCAAAGACTCCTTCGTAACAGTTGTTGAAAAATCATCTATCAATGTTCGTTTGCCTAGAAAATAACCTGCAACAAAAACAAAGAGACAAAAAAGAAGCATACTTGCCATAACCATACTCGCTTGTCGCTTTGTTAAAATAATCTGATCTGATGAAAAAGAGCTAAATCTTTCCATGAACTACACTCGCTTTAAAAATTGTGAAATCCTCTCTGATAACTGCTTTATATATAAACTAAGCTCACATAAAGTCAAGCCGAATTAATGATTTCAAATCAAAAAAAACAGAGATGAAGGCATTTCTTTCATCTCTGTTTTAACAGTTTAAACGTATCTATTTACTTACGAGACTGATTGCACAATGCCGCAACAAACATAACCGTTGGAACTCCAATAAGTGTTAAATTTTGCTTTACTAGAACATCTCTTTCATCTCGTGCAGTCTCTATATCTTTTAATTTCTTCTTAAAATCCTCAATCGCAACTTCAAGTCTATCGGAGGTCTCCCTCAATTCATTAAGATTCTTATCAAGTTCAGCCCATTCCTCTGGTGAATACTCTTCATCAGACCCAATTGGATCAATGAGGTCCGTACAATTGTTTTGCTTACGAGTCGATACCTCTGAGTCAGATGCTACCAGTAAAAATCCAGAGCCTATTATTAATAGAAGCAGCAATGAAAACCATTTAGAATCATTCATACTTACAACCTTTAACTTAAATCTATTTTTTCGCTAATAAAATTCATCAAATCACTTTGGCCATCTTGCGTTAAATTGTACTCATGCACTTCGTGCAACTCAATAAGTTTCTCAGATTCTTTTTTCACATTACTCTGCAACTTTTTCAAAAAGGTAATCTGACGCTTAGCATAATTCCTTGTACGCTGTGCAATAAGATCAACAACACCATCCAAATCAATATCAGCATGATATCCAAGTAGGTACTGAGTAAGTAGATCATAGCCAATCATTTTTTTCTTAAGCATGAAATCAACCCATGTCTCATCATTGAGCAGTGTTTTTACTTCATCAAGCCAACCAGCTTCCATCATTAACGTTACTCGTTGATTAATCATATCGTAAAGTTGATCACGATTCCGCGTAAGCGTTAAAAAATAAAAAGGAGCTATCGGATTGAACGATTGCTTAAAGTCTGAAGGCTTCTGTCCTTGAGTGTGCCAAATTGCTAAAGCTCTAACTAATCGATAGTGATCTGTTTGTCCGATTTTTTCAGCTCGTACAGGATCAACACCTAGCAATTCTTCCCACAGCATATCTACGGGTTGCTCTTCGAGTGAATTGATCAATTCTTTTGTTGGTGTTTTTAATGTATGATTTTTGTAAAAAAATGCTTGAATGTAAAATGCTGAACCGCCAACAATGACTGGAGTGTTTCCTCTATCCCAAATCTCTTGCACGAGAATTTCTAATTTTTCACGGAATTGTGGAGCTGTCCAACTATCAGTACTATCGATAACATCAAAAAAATGATGTGAAATTGTTTGATTCTTCCAATCTGGCTTTGCAGTACCAATTGTTAAATTCGTGTAGAACGAACCAATATCAGCATTAATGATTTCTATAGGTAGACTTTCACCAAGTTGTATAGCCACGTCAGTTTTACCTGTTGCAGTTGGGCCAGAAATAAGAAAGACAAATTTATTGTGAGGTTGTTTCATAATATCTATTCAAAAAAAGAAAGTAGGAAATATAATTCATATTCCCTACTTTACCATTCTTACTAAAAAATCTTAATTTTTATTTTTTTGAATTAAAAAATGCCACTACAGCCATTGTAGCAGGCACCACAATCATCATATGGCTTGCATTTTCTTTACGATTAATCTCTAATACCTTACGGCGAGCATCTACTTCATCTAATTCATCTATTTTAGGAGCAATACTTTGATTAGACATCCTAACTCTCGTTTGCTGATTAGTATTATTAATTGGCAAACTGTTTATTTTACCTGAGATAGCGCGCCAATCAACTTCTTCACCTGCCTTAACACATAATCCTTGATGATAATAAGCATCATATTCACCGTATGCCTCCATGAGATCATATTCAACATATAGTAAATTAGTAATTTGAGCATGACGATCTTCACATTCACCGTATGGTCTTCTAGCAACGTATTCAACGTAGAATGAATCATTCATTAATTTATCACTAGCATCTAGGTCAACAAAACCAATAAATAATAAAACCATTACCAAAAGTTGCTTTTTTATACTCCAAGCCCTATAAAAAAATCAAACGAATTATTTCAAATAGAGTTTACTGGCAAAGGCGTAAAACATCAATAGAGTTATAGTGCTTCAACATTAGCTATCACAACGAATAATGCATGTAATCTATCGCAACCAGCTCATTAAATGATTTTTCTTTTAATAAAAAAGGAGCCGTCTAAGCTCCTTTTTTAAATAAATATACTAAGTTGGGGAAATGTTATAATGACGCCTGTGATCGATGATCATTTTTGATAATCATAGGATTTGATATTTTCTTTTCCATTAATTCAAATGGATGACGCAACTTCAGTCTAATATCCTCAGAATCTTCGTTTAGTCTCACTGCAGAAACCTCTTCGACGAGAAGAGATTCAATTTGATTAAATAAATTACGTTCACCAAATGATAATTCTTTATCAAGAGCAATAAGCTGTAATTCTTTATAAATTGCTGAAATTTGATCTAATTGACCACTACGAAGTTTACATTGATATTCTTTATTACGTTTATTCCATGTGCTTGCATTATGCTCAGTAACAATATCGCTTGCATCAAACATACTAAGGTCTTCAAACATTTTTGTAAGCTCGTTTAGACTACTAAGCTTACGAACTCCAATAGACTCAAGTCTATCTTCCGGAATAAGAACTGTCATTTCTTTATTCTGAAATTTTAATTCAAAAAAATTTGTTTTTTCATTCATTACTAATCGCTCTACTAATCGATTAATAACCGCGACTCCATAACCAGGATATACCACTCGTTCATTTAACAGAAACATACTCTCTCCCATTTAGCATAAGAGGCTTTAGACCTACATACGTAAAAGAGATTACCCATTATTAATTAAGATTATAACGAAATTAGATAATATTTAAAAGGGACTTACGTTCAATCGTCACCTTTGACCCTTAAATAGCTACTTTTATTATCACGAATTTGGTTAAGATCATATATAGGATTTGGTAAATTATACATATCCTGCTCCGATGTGGGATGAAATAAACCATCGGAACACAACTCAGGTTTTATAGATTGAGGAATCTGGTCGATTCCAACTTTAATAAGTCCTATAATTGAAATAGCCCATGCGCAATACCATATTTTTTCTCTCAATGTCATGTCCTGATTGAAAATGTAACGAATTAACTGCCTACTTAAAATACTCATAATCTCAATAACGCCATTCGCAATGATTTTACCAACAATCTCATGTAAACTTTGCTGTACGGGTAAATATGCCATTAAATAATAAGTTGCTGTTGCTCCCACAATTTTTTCGTACATACCAACAAGAACAATCATTATATCTACAATAAAATCTGATTGTTCTAACTGATCGTCATGCGACAATTGATCCTGCACATCATCATGTACACCTCTAATCACACGTAACGTTGTATACATGTCTAGGATGTCTATATCAGAAATCCCTTCTTGCTCCGTTACTGCAGCGTAGTTTAACGCTTCTAAATTAATAAAAGTTCCTGCGAAACACAGGAAGATGAAAAAATAGAAAGATAAACGAGATGAAATCAACTGTTTCATAAATTATTACTTTAATTTTTTTTATAAAACGATACTCTTTTTCTTGTAACTTACAATTCACTTTGCCTACGGTACCACTCTCATGCAAAAAACATTTATTAAAGCTTTAATGTGGAATAGTAGTACAGCATTCATTTATAAAATAGCACTTTTATCTCATCAAATATTACTTTACTCTGTCATTTCGAATACACTGTATGGCTTACAAAGTACATTATTCGCTGCTATTTACACAATCATTGCTCTTACTAATTTTGGTTTCGAAGAAACCTTATTGCCATTTTTTTCAACATTCTCGCAAAGCAAGCAGCAATTTCATCAAACGCTCCTTCACTTTTTACTGCACTTCATAACCATTATTATAATTGCTTCGATTACCTACTTAATAACATTACATGGCTCCGGAGAATTTTTACATAAGCTACAAGCCCACTGCAATAAAAACCTTATATTTATTGCAACAATGATATTTATTGTCGAAAGTTTAAAAAAAACTTTGATAGCAATGATGCAATTAGCCTTTTTAAACAAAGAAATTGCATACGCAGAGATAACAATGCTAACTACGTATATCACAAGCGTATGGATAATATATGGGGTTTATGGACAGCTAGAGCTACATAACATTTTTCTGCCAATGTTAATCGCTTCTAGTTTAGAGTTTTGCTACTTACTTTATGGTCTTTTTGGGTTCTACCATAAACTTCCAATAGAAAAAAGGGCACCGAATATCCCCTTTAAGGTTCTTTTTAAGCAGCGAGTTTACAACTACATTAATCAAATCTCTAAAACTGTATATTCTCCTAACAGCATGACAATGCTTTTTGCTTATTTTTTAGGTTTTCAGCAAGCTGCTACGATTAAATTTTTTACAAATATCATCACGCTGAGTTATACCTGCATATCCAAAACTATTGGAGTTACAACTGGAGCAGCTTTCTCGGCTATGAACAAAATGCCTTTACAAGCATTACAGTCTTTTTTTAAAGACGTAACGAAGCGCTATTTCCAAATGCTATCAATTTTAACGTTGCTACTTATCATGATAGTTGGATACTCTTACTACTCTTCTGTCATTACGGGAATAACGTCACTTCAAATTATACTATTTTTCTCTGTTAGTTTACTTGAGCACATAAGTATAACGTACGAACAGTTCTTTATGTCACAACACGCTACATGGATACTAACTATAATTAATGTATACGGTCTCTCTCTATTAGTAAGCTACGGACACGTGTACCTATCTCAAGGTATCAATCTATCAACCATGCTTTATATCTTTATAGGTATAAAGATAACGTCTCTATCTATAATGAGCTTCTTAGCAAAAAGACGCTGGGGCATTTCTTTCTTTCAATAAAAAAATAAGCGTGGGGATCATTTATCTATCCCCTAAGCTTATTACCTATCTGCTCTTTTTTATTTTTATTTTTTGCCCTTACCCCTTTGACTAATATTCTATATATTTTATAATAGTAATAATTAACAAGCTAAAAACGCACTAATATTACTACATAAAAATTAAGAATATAAAAAAAGAAAGTCTTAATGAATAAAATTTCATACATGATCATTCTATCTTTATCAATCCTACCAACCTGTCTACAAGCAAGTGAAGGGAGTTCATACAGAGAGATCCTACTGGCAATGCAGAATGCAAAAAAAATTAAAACCAATGCCATTGTCAAAGCATTACGTCTTAACGCAATAAATGACAATCCAGTGCTCTATACCAATAAAAACTATCACGAAATCGAAATAATTGTAGGACAAAAAATTAGCGCAATGGAATTGCTTTCAAACTGTCCGCCTGAATCTGAACTTGATAGAATCTGTAAGCATTTAGATTTTACCCCAAAAGGCATGAAAGGTAATTATGTAAAGGCTTTTCGTCCTATTGATCCTAAAAAAGGTATATAATATGAATAAAATTTTATACGCGATTCTTCTATCTTTATCCATACTACCAACTTGCCTACAAGCAAGTGGTGAGTGGTCAATGGCGCAAGAAATCAGCAGTCTAAAAGCACAAATGAAAATACGCCACCAACAATCCTACGCAGAAACCAATACAAAAACCAATCTAATAAAAGCGTTAAGACTCAACGCCATAAACAACTTTCCAATGCTTTATAATAATCAGTGTTATGAGGAAATTGAAGAAATCGTAGGAAAAGAAGCTCGGAGCAGTCCAGTATTTTTAAATTCAGATTCAGACATTATTAAATACTTGGATTTTTCACCACAAGGCACTATGAAAAATTATAAAACAGCCTTTCTTCCTTATGAAAAAATGAGATCGAAATAAGTTTAAAAGTCCTTAATTTTTTCCGCCCTAACCCATAAGAAAATCAACTAAGAAAAGAAAAAATACGTAGGCGAGTAGGTAAGCCCCCCATAGAATTCCTTCGAAAGTATCAGGCTTAGCTACGAGACGGAGTGCTGGAATTTTCACCAAAAACGCATCCAGAGCTGCAAACAAGCTCGTTCGAAATGAATTATCGTCAACAATACACACGCGTAGCACACTAACACAAATCATCAAAAATGACTTCGAATGGGCAAATTATGACTTTTTCGTTAAAAAAGATGGTCACTCATGTATCTCTTACACGAAAATAGAATAGAAAAATAAATCCTTGAGCTTCAGGGTGAATCACTCGGCATCGATAATAAAAGGTTGCCTTCACTTCACCGTTAAAATGCATAAATCATCAAAAAAACTTGTGCATGAATGATATGAAACAATCTTAGTCAAACTCGCTCACATTTTCTGCCAACCTGTTGACTATCTACCCAAACGGATGTACTATAGATAGTAGAAATTAATCCAAATATATAAAAATCAAGGGGAACAATAATATGTCAAAAATTATTGGAATTGATCTTGGTACAACAAACTCAGTTGTATCATTCATGGAAGGGAAAAACGTAAAAGTTATTCCTAACAAAGAAGGCGGAAACACAACTCCTTCAATTGTAGCTTTCACAAAAGATGGTAAACGTCTTGTTGGTACTGTTGCTAAACGTCAGTCAGTAACAAACCCATTCAACACAATTTACTCAGCAAAACGCTTCATCGGTCATAAGTATGATGAAGTTAAAAATGATATTAAAAATTACCCATATAAAATAGTAGCAGACTCTAACGGAGACGTTGCTTTTGATATTGAAGGTAAAAACTATAGTCCACAAGAAATCTCAGCTGCAATTTTAAGCCAATTAAAGCAAGTTGCTGAAGATTATCTTGGTGAAAAAGTAACAGAAGCTGTTGTAACAGTTCCTGCATATTTTAACGATGCTCAACGTCAAGCAACAAAAGATGCTGGTCAGATTGCTGGTTTAAATGTTCGTCGAATTATCAACGAGCCTACAGCTGCTGCACTTGCATACGGTTGTGAGAAGAAAAAAGATGAAATCGTAGCTGTATTTGATTTTGGTGGTGGAACATTCGACGTTTCTATCCTTGATATCGCTGATGGTGTTATCGAAGTTAAAGCAACAAGTGGTAATAACAAACTTGGTGGTGATGATATCGATGATATCTTAATGGATTACCTAGTAGATGAGTTCAAAAAAGAGCAAGGCATCGATCTTCGTAGCGACAAAATGGCTTTACAAAGATTAAAAGAAGCTGCTGAAAAAGCTAAAAAAGAGCTTTCTTCATTAACTGAAACTGAAATCAACTTGCCATACATCACTGCTGATGCAACTGGACCTAAGCACCTAACTTTAAAAATATCTCGCGCTAAATTCGAAAGTATTTGTGCAGATATATTCAAAAAGTTACTTGAGCCATGTAAAAAAGCTCTTGCTGATTCTAAGTTCTCAAAATCAGAGATCCAAGAAGTTATCTTGGTTGGTGGATCAACTAGAATTCCAAAAGTACAAGAACTTGTTAAAGAGTTTTTTGGTAAAGAATTGAACCAGTCAGTTAACCCTGATGAAGTTGTATCTATTGGTGCAGCAATTCAAGGTGGTATTTTAGGTGGTGACGTTACTGATGTTCTTTTACTTGATGTTACTCCACTTTCATTAAGCATTGAAACTGAAGGCGGAATCGCGACTAAGTTGATTGAACGTAACACAACAATTCCAACGAAGAAGTCACAAACTTTCTCAACTGCGGTAGATAATCAACCGTCTGTTGGAATCCAGGTTGTTCAAGGTGAACGTCAGTTCGCTAAGGACAATAAATCACTTGGTCAATTTATGCTAGAAGGCATCAAACAAGCTCCTCGTGGAACGCCTCAGATCGAAGTTATTTTTGACATCGATGCAAACGGTATCTTAAGCGTTACAGCAAAAGATAAAGATTCTAACAAAGAGCATTCAATCACTATCAAAAATAGTGGTGGATTATCTAAGGAAGATATCGAAAAAATGGTACAAGATGCTAAAGAGCACGAAGCTGATGATTTAAAAGCTCGTGAACTTGTTGATGCACGTAACAAATTTGACGGTATGATTCTTCAAGCTGATAAAATGATGACTGAAAGCAAAGAGAAGATGACTGAAGAAGAAATAACTTCTACTCAGGAAATCATCGATCAAGCTAAAACAGATCTTAAAGAAAAAGCTGATGATCTTCAAGGCTTAACTGATGCAACAGATGAGTTCATGAAGAAAATTGAGCTTCTTGCAAAATATGCACAAGAAAATGCCGCTCAACCAAATGCAGACCAACCAGCTGATGACAACAGTTCATCAAACGAAGGTCCAATTGACGTTGATGCTGAAGATACAAAAGAGTAATTCTTAATTATTCTTCTCTAAAGCAATAAAGAGAACCTGCCAAGAAAGTTTATTTCTTGGCAGGTTCTCTTTATATAAATCTAAACAATACTGAATCAACTGCCTTTTTCACAAGGTAAGTTAATCCCTGTATCCCTCTCACACAAAACAATATCTTTTTTATTTACCCATTATGTCTACTAGTATCGATACCCATAGCACGTATTGTTTTCAGACGTTTACTTGGACGACTCTCAACAGGTTGCACTACGCCTCCAGACTCTGGTTTAATTCGAGCTCCATAATCAACAAGCAATGCAACCATTTCTTGCTGAACGACAGAATTGTTTTTATCAAATGCACAGCTCGATCCAAATCTACCAAAAGCATAATCTAAAGCCGATTTTTCATCATAATTTTCAGCATTAACACCAGCACCCTTGTGAACAAACATTTTCGCAATATCATATTCACCAGCACCAACAGCCTTCATCAATGGCGTTTCTCCAATAAAAGCAGAACATCCACAATAATCAGCACGGGGATTAAGAGCACCTACCTGATTACAGCCATAACAAGACACCTTACGGAAATAAGGTCTTTCAGGATGTTTTGCTATAATGTCATCAACCGTGATATCAGGTTTATTAACATCATAACCAGCACGAACAAAAGCTGCGACTCCAACCTTCCATCCTTTTCTAATGGCAAGGCTCATTGCAGAACAGCCAGAATCATCTTGAGCATATTTATCTGCTCCATTATCTAAAAGATCTTTCAATGTCTCCTCGCTCTTGCACTTAACAGCCTCTTTAAGACACCAAGAACTATTATATATTTTTTCTTCTTCGTAATCTCCAGTACGATGAACACAGTTATAAGGATCATAACCTGTCCACTCACCTACAAAAATACGATTATAATCATCATCACTCGATGCGAAGCAAAGTTGAGAATTACAAATCAACAGACACAAACTAATAACTCGAAATAAATCCATACACAAACCCTAAAAAAAGTACCTATACACGTCTCAATACAAAGAAATAGGATACAGGGAAAATCAATCTCTGTATCCTAATATTTACACAAAATAATAAAAAACTATTACTTGCCCCTCACGCCGACTCGCGAATTTCCTGTGTTTATTCCTAGAAAATCCATATCACGCAATCTTTGTAAGCCGACACTATTTAAAGAAGATTCTACTGCAGCTTCATTATTAACTGCAACATGAGCACCGCTACCAACAAGTAACGCAATTACCCCCGGTTGAATCCTACCCCTAAGCGCACAGTCTAAAGCGGTTGCCCCATAATAATCCTGAGCGCGTACATCAGCATTAGACTCAATAAGCATTTCGGTAATTTTACGCTTTCGTCCGAGTAGAGATCGTTTCGATAGTGCTTCTTCAGCGTTATCTTCACCGTAATCATAGTAAATTACGGATCGCATCAATGGCGTCCTTCCAATATCATCAGAATAATACCAATCAGTAGCTGTCTCTTCATCTAATCCATAGCCTTCTGCTATCAACTTACCAACGGTAACATCAGACTTGTTAACATCATACTTTAATGAAATAAGTTTCTCGACAGTCTTATTTGAGCCACTCTCAACAGCATCAGACATATAGGAAACACAATTTTCCGGTTCTTGTTCATGAATATTTGCGCCACGACGAACAGCCTCGCCAAGTGCTTTAGGATCATCATAATGAATAGCTTTTTTCATGTGATAAAAATGAGTATTTTGAGGCCACTGATAATTTTCTGCTGCAAATGAATTATCACTATCACAACTTCCATCGCTACCATAGCCATCAGATGCTAAACTAACCTGAAAATTACAAACTAAAAGGATCAAATTGAAGATTCGAAACAAACTCATACAAAAATCCTTTAAAATCATAAGGTGTTATTAAAACACCTTTACTAACCAGGCACGTAACCATCCCTAAACGGCTCTTAAACTCTGCATCAGAATATATAACTTCACATCAAGCGCACATAGTCTAAAACAAAATCTACTTACCAAATTTACTCGTATCAATACCCATATCACGCAATTTTTGCAAACGTCTATCTCTCCGTAAAATCTCTTCTATCTTGTCCATATCCTTTTTCTTAATCTTTGCACCACGAGCAACCAAAAGTTTAACCACTTTGGGCTGAACAATTTTTCTTTTCATGGTAAAATCTAAGCTCGTTCCAAAGCTACCAATAGCATAATCTAATGCTGACTTTTTATCATAATTTTGAGCATTAATATCAATAGATTCAGAGTTAGCAATCATTTTCACAATGCCAAAATCACCATAACCAACAGCCTTCATCAATGGAGTCTCGTCCACAAAAGCAGACCATTCATAACTATCAATATAATTAGACAAGTTTTTCTCACCGCTACCTGATTGAAAGCAACTGTTACTCGAGCATCCATTCTTTATCTCATTAGCAGTGATATCAGGATTATTAAGATCATAACCGGCCTTAACAAACTCACTAACTCCCTTCTTCCACCCAACTCTAATAGCATAACTCATCATTGAAAAATCAGTAGAATCACGATAGTAAACACCATCACGAAGAAGAGGTCTCAACATTTTGACATTCTTAGTTGCGATTGCATTCCTCATAGAAGGAGAAACCCCTACTTCAGTAGGGGTTGTGCACGCATATTCAGGGAAGAAATCCTCTCTAATTTGATCATAAACCCCACAAGTAGTATCTTCATCATCACAGCCAGGAACATCCTTCCAACCTAAATAATTAGATGAATCGTTCCTATCCGAACTACTCGACGCCAAAGACAACTGAAAACCTGAAACTAAAATAACTAAACCAACAATTCGAAATGATTTCATACAAACCCTAAAAAAACACAGAAAAAATTATACAGCTCGATAAACAGAATTCATTCTAGACGGTTTTAATGTCTCATGAGGACGACTTCTTACTCTTCCTGCAGTCAAATCTGAAAGACCAAATACACACCCATGAGCAATTAAAGCGTGAATACCTTCAGACCATCCTCTTCTAATAACAGTACTCATTATAGAAACACCACCATGTGAAGCATGTTTATCAGCTCCAGCTTCAAGGAATCGTTCAAAGATTACTACATTTTTATTCCTAGCCGCCTGATCCAAACAATAAAAACTACCATGAGCATTGATGATAGTTTTATAAGGATTTTCATTAGAACTAAAACAATTTTGAAAATTAAAAAGCAAAAGACTCAAACTAACGATTCGAAACAAATTCATACACCACCCTAAAAAAATTATTTACTACAAAGTGTTTTGTGTAATAATTATAGCAATTCAGAGCGAAACATTCAAATAGAAACAATATATAACCAGAAGGATACATCCAGACAAGAAATCACAGTGAATAACAACGTAGATAGAAAATCTCACAATAAAAAAGGAGAGGCTTTTACTTCAGCCCCTCCCATATCTTACCTAACTAGTTAACTAGGACATTTAGTGTCGTATGGAAATAAACCCCCATCAGAACAACAATGATAACCTTCTCCTGGTACATACATAGATTGATTATGACAGCATTTAGCTGGAGAATAATACGGCCAACCATTACAGCACCCCTCAGTTGATGAGCCCAAGTCATACGGATAATACCCACCACAACAACCCTGAGTTGATAAATTATAGGCAACTCCAGCACAACAACCCATAGTTTGAATATCAACTACAGTTCCATTACAACAAAAATATTCATCTGAAGGCTTCACTTGATTGTCACAACATATTTGACTACCAAGATCATAAGCAACTCCAGCACAGCAGCACCACAACACACTTGATTACCCGGCCAATATGGAATCACTCCACAGCATTCCTGGCCTGATTGAGCTAGACTCACACCATCACAACACATTTCATACGGATCACTATCACACGTATATGGCATAGTATAACTTTGTATTTTTACATTTTGCTCATTAGAAGCAATATTCTCACTAGAATTTACATTTTGCTTGCGATAAGAATAAACGCCGTAGGCAACCAGCCCCAAAACAAACGTTATAAAAATTAATTTTCTTTTCATCTTTATTGCCCTTCATTCAGGTTATTAAATTTTGTAGCAGCCTTTTTCATTTCATCTGCTATCTTTTTATCTGATTTATCGAAAGAAGGATGATGTTTTTTGAAATAGTCCTGAACACTTTTAATATCTTTTTGAGCTTTCTTTAATGCCTGGTTTTGATCACCTGATTTAGGTTTCGCACCTGATGCAGTTTTTTTGTTTGTATGATCAGTAAGTTGTTTTACAGAATCTATGAATGCCTGCATAACCTTGTTTCGAGCTGTATTATTTTGAGGCGTTTTCTTTGTATCTTGCTTAGCCTTTGAACTCGATTTACTCGAAGAATGACCACTGTGATTATCATTACCGTGACTATCATTTTTATGATTGCGATTATTGTTATTTTTTTTTGAATGATGGTCATTGTTATTACCATCATTACTATTTTCTTTATGATCACGATCGCCATTATTATGGTGTTCATTCCCATGATTAGTACTATGACTATTTTTATCGTTTTTATCCTGATTATCATTACTGTAACAATTGATAGAAAAATCAACGGCCAACAAACCAATAACAAAATATTTAATATATTTCTTCATTTGAAACTCCCCCCTTTTAAAATAACTGTTTACCCCTCTACCCCCATTATAAAATAAATAACAAAGCAGAAACAACAGTCTTAAATAGCAGAGAGAGAGAGGGATTAATGGCATAAACAACCACACTCCCTCTCTCTCATAAAAAAACCAAAATTAAAATCATTCCACCAAAAGCGTCTTACGAAACAGCACAAAATCCATTACCGCCAGAAGCATTATTATGATTTTGACTTGGAGAAGATCGTCCTAATTCAGCCCTTGATCGATCAGCCCTTATTTTTCTATTTCTTTCAACTTGTTCTTTTCTTGCTTTTTCTTCTCGTTGAACTTTCAAATAATCTTCTGGACTAGGGTTATCACCATCATTTCCTAGCCAAGAAAACTGACAAGAAGACCCAATAGAATTACCTCCATGCAAACGGCCATCACGTTTAAGCTGTCCAGAAACAGCCTGATGTGCATACAAATCACCAAGTAGCTGATTTTCAGACACTCCGTTATTTTTTTTATTATCCGATGCAAACAACAATCCTGTATGCAGGCTAACAATCAACATATAAAATAAAAACGATACTCTAGGCTTCATAAAAACTCTTACATTAAAATTCGATATAATCATAACTAACAGAGCAACAATACCATTCACACGTCCAAAAAGCTAAAATCATTTTTTTAAGAGAAATAAAAAAGAGGAAGAACCTGTTATAGATTCTTCCTCTTTAAAACAACTAACTATTTTTTAAATTGAACAACAAACGGTATGCCAATAATCAATTTCAGCCTTTTTTCTGAGATTTTGTTTTACTGATTCTATTATTCTCTGAGCATCATTTGAATTATATTCTCCAGAATAAACTAACTCTTGAGTTGAAAGAATTGAATTATTTAAAACTGATAGATCAACAGGTGTTTGGCCATTTCTATTTATTTTTCGAACACGCGCGCCATGGCGAATTAAAAGTTTAATCGCCCCATGTCCACCATCACGATTCAGATCTGCTGCATAGTGCAAAGCGGTTGATCCATTCTCGTCCTCTTTATCAACATTAAATCCATTTGCTTTCAATAAAAGTATTCTATCTTCATCATGAGTAAGAGCTGCTTGATACATTGCATTGTAAAACTCAATACCACCTTCACTCATAATTAATGTTGATTGTAATCCAGCAAAAAAAACAATAAACGCTTTCAATGTGTTTATATTCTTCATAGAAAAACCCTTCATATTGGAATTCGAAAAATCATATATATATTTATTGTACCGAAAAATACAAATAGAAATCAATGAATTCGGGTATCATTTAAAAAAATAGGGAGACGGCATTATTTCAACCATCTCCCTACCTATAAAAATATTTTTCTTTAATTATTCATAGCAGTCAAACTTGCCTTATAAACACCGTTAGAACCTGTTATCTGCAATCCAAATTGTTGATTATCATCTTCATAACCAGTAAATCCAATCAACTCTATATCATCACCCCTCACAGCAAACACTCGTGCCATCATAGGTTGTTTGATAGTTGCAGCAGCATTCCGCGATGCAATGTCTGAATAACGAGTTCGACCATTTGCAACACGATGCCTTGGATCGCCTAAAAAAGAAATATCTATCTGATCACCTGCAGGAGTATGTGCTATTATTTTACACACTCCCACTGACCCAAAAAATGCATCTGCACTTAAATAGATAGGATTACTATCAGTTTTCAACAACTGAGAAATTGATGGAATTTCAACATTATTGTTACGAGCAGCCTTCACAAGAATCAAATCTGACTGATTATCAATCCTTACTACAACCCAAGTTGCCTGTAAAGCAGAAAATTGCATAAACAAAAGAATGCTGTATAGAAATTTTTTCATGATAGATTCCCCCTTTTAAAATTTTAATTCTATCACTAAAAAAATATCATGAATTCGGGGTAAAATACAACAGTTTGTAATATTTAATTTAAAAAATAAACAAAATATTACTCTTCCTGAAACACTAAAGATTGAAATGTGAAAATTTTAGCTCGTGGTTTTTTCCACAAAGAACTTCGAGAACTAACCTGTTTACTGAGGTTTACAAGTGCTGATTCATAATTCCAATCATGAACATCAACTTGCGAAGGTAAAGATACGGAAACCCTATCGTCATACTCCAACAAAAGACCATCTGATTCTTTAATTATGCTATATTGGCGATTAATGTTATTCAAATCTGTTACAACAGATAGTGAGACAATCGTATTAACCAATTCTTTCTGCCTCAAAGGATAAAATCGTAAATCCTTACTGGCGGCCTGTTTTGTCATCTGAGAAACCATATTATAAAGAGGCAACTTAGAACGAACATTCCCCATACACCCTCGTAAAATCGTTCCATGATCCGACATCACATACAATGATGCAAACACACCATGAGGTTGTAACATCTCATAACTCACCATAAAAGGAAGCCTCTGAACAGGAGCTTCGAATACCCCATCTAATCCTATACGAGCATACTGCAAAAGCTGTTTTTGTTCGTATGATCCAATGTTATTTTTAAAACCCAATTCACTTTTCTGGAATATAAAAGCTGAATATGATTCAACATTTTCAACGCTTTTTTCGAAAGATACAGACTCAGTCATAACTGATGGATCAAAACAAGAAGCTGCATATCCAACAAAAGAAGATTCTAAATTATTAAAACTTGATAACTTTAACAGCTCAAACAACAGAGAAAATGCTGATGATGTATCAGCATGATTAAATATAGAAACTTGTTGGTGCAATGATCCTGACTGTATGGATTGAATTTTACAAGCGTCTTGGTCATAAATCTTGCAAGCTTTTGTCGTATCTAAAGGACAATCGTATAAACAATTTTCATAGTGAGCAATATCAGCACTTAAAATAATTAATGTTTTAGGAGTACAACAACTCGAAAGCATTTCTGCAATTTCCGATGCGTCATTTTTTGCAATCTGGCCAATAACTAAAGGTATAATCGATACTTTGCTTAACGAATTTAAAAAAGCACACTGCCATTGCATACCAGAATCACCGTTAAAGGGTGATTGATAATAATGAAACAATCGATGTTGGGATAATTTTGCTAAAGCATCCAGTTGAACTAATGCACCTCTAAACAAAGAAACACTGTTAACTAAGCAAGGCAATGCAACTCCATGAAACGAAATAGTTTTCGCCTGACATACTAAAATAATCGTATCAAACGATTGGTCCTGCAAAGCTTTATACGTAGCAGCTATAAGGCACTGCGCACCTTCATGCTTTGAATTTGGAACAATAACAATTCGGGCTTTATTTTTAAGTGATGTTACAGGATAAAGCTGATCAGCTTTATAATTTAAATATTGTAATGCGCGAGGAGAATCTAATCGATTTTGCTGCAAATATAATTGACCATGCAAATCGAAATCAACTCCAACCCATAAAAAAATATAAAAAATATAAAAACATCTCAAGAATTCACTCTTTCAATATAGGAATTACAATAACTTAACTTTAACATACAAGAATTTTAGCCATTACACAAAAAAAATGAGCCTCTCATATTTTTATTATTAAAACGCTATACAAGAAAAAAAATATACTATATCCATACCCCACAGACAACCGAGAAATTGCAACTAAACCAAATGCCTGATACACTTAAACAATCTTAAAAAATTATTATTTTATAGCCAGAGTTGTAACTATTTATGAATATAAAAGTTGGTCTTGTTGGACTTCCAAACGTTGGTAAATCAACATTGTTTAATGCCCTCACTAAATCATCAGTCCCTGCTGAAAATTACCCTTTCTGCACGATTGATCCTCACGTAGCAATCACCCATGTTCCAGATCCTCGCATGAACAAGCTTCAAGAAATTTATGAATCTAAAAAATTAATTCCATCAACAATTTCATTTGTTGATATTGCAGGACTTGTAAAAGGTGCTGCTGCAGGACAAGGTCTTGGAAGTCAGTTTTTAAGTAACATTCGCGAAGCTGATCTTATTTTACACGTTGTGCGTTGTTTCGAAGATAAATCAATTTTGAAAGAGGAAGATCGTATCGACCCTCTTGATGATTTTGAAGTCATTATCAATGAGTTAATGCTTAAAGATATGGAGTCAATCGAAAAACGACTTGCTAAAATCGAATCCCAGCTCAAAGGTAAAAGCGCAAGCGGCCTTGAAAGAAAAGCTTTCGATGAAGAAAAAAACTTACTGATCGATATCAACAAATCACTTGATGCTGTTGATGTAAAAACAGTTCGATCTCTTTTCCTTGATGCAACTGTTGAAACGATTCCACTACTATCAACTAAGAATTTCTTAATCGTTGCAAATATTAGTGAAGCTGACATAGACAACCCTTACAGCAATCAACATGTTCTAAAACTACAAGAAGTTTTCGGGAAAGAAACAATCATTCCAGCTTGCATTCGAACTGAGTACGAATTATCACAACTTGATGAAGAAGAACGTGCGGAAATGATGGAAATGCTCGATCTTAAAGAAACAGCATTAATCAAAATCATCCAAACAAGTTTCACCAATCTTGGCATGATAACTTTTTTCACTTGTGGACCACAGGAAATTCATGCTTGGCCAATTAAAAAAGGAATCACGATTCGTCAAGCTAGTGGAGAAATCCACTCTGACCTTGAACGTGGATTCATTTGCGCAGAAGTCTTTAACTACAACGACATCGCAGAATTTGGTACAATACCAAAACTAAAAGAAGTTGGAAAATTCAAGACTGAAGGTCAAGATTACATCGTGCAAGATGGCGATATTATCAATGTGAAATTCAACGTATAGTGACAACGTTTATCAAACCTTAAGAATAAAGTTTTGATCCAAAGTCAAACCATTTACTTTTAAAATGTTTTATGTATATCCTTACTGGAAAATTAGTAGTTTTCCAGTAAGGATATTTTTATGAACAGTTTATTTTCCTATATCGATGCCATATTAAAAGAACATTCAATACACATCATTCCAGCAACAATCATTAGTGCTTTGATCCTTATTGGAACTTGGCACATTAATCGATTGCTACAAAATCTCATTAAAAGACTGTCAACAAAGCATAAAATAGAAGAAAAATTAATTAAAGCGATTGGACACACAACACACATTGCAATTTACTCTATTGGTATAATTTTATTTCTTGAAAATCTACATTTTCAAATGTCTACAATATTAGGAACACTCGGAGCTGTTGCCCTTGGTATTGGTCTTGCAGTACAAGCAACGTTATCAAACATAGCTTCAGGCATGTTTCTACTCTTCTATAAACCATTTTTCATCAATGATTATATCATAGTTTACCCACAAAGTTATCAACGCGAAATGGTTGAAGGTAAAGTCATCAACATCGACTTACAGCTAACAACAATAAAACATAAAGAGAAAACTACAATCATCCCTAATAGCATACTTTATACATCTATCGTTACCGTTATTGGTAAAGATAAAAAAGCCGCTACAAAAAAGTAATAAACGTTGTACATTCTCCCACCGCAACGCATACAACGACACTACAAAACATTATGGACACAGAGTGAAATACTAAAAAGGATATCGTAAAGATGAAAAACAACCTTTTCATAATAATTATAAGTCTTGGAATGATAACACCATCAATCTGCTTTGGCATAACACAACGACGATCTGTAAAGCCGGTATCTCGATACTCTAGTCGAACATACAGACCACAAAGAGTAGCTACAATGCCAACATCTGCTCAAAAGTTCTTTATCAAGGCAAATCCAAAAAGCACCATACCTAAAAAATATATCAATACCAGTAAACCAGTTAAAACAAAATCACCGACGCTCATAAGAAAAATTACCCGCGAAGATATAAAACCCATTAAAACTGCATACAGAAAATCCAGCTTAAATCTCTCCAGTCATAAAAAACCTTCAGCACCTCGAATCGGCGCTGTAAAAACCGAAGCTAATAATACAGGACGTGGAGTTGCTGTATCAAAGGTAAATGAAAAATTTACAGATCACATGAATACGAAATTATTTAAATTCATAAAAAAGAGTATGACCCTGTCAATGAAGAACCCAATAGCTCAAATAACATGGGCCGAAATGATTGGAGAATCTGTCGAACAGTTATTTAATAAAATACTGGGTGTGCACAAGCCAGGTAAGGCTACACCAAATGACTCAATTAATAATTTTAAAATGCAACTTCAGTACTTAGCTGAACAAATATATAGCTATAATGATATCTCAACGTATACAAAGCCTGAAGAAATGTTGTTATTGATCAAATTCATCAATCAATTCCTAGAAGAAAACCAAACAATATCGGTCTCTGATATCATGCTAGAAAAGCTCAATATGATATCGAGCTTTGCAGCATTTAGTTGTGACCAATTCAAGAATAAAGATATGATTTTTTCAACTACTAGCGCACCAAGAGAAGTTGTATCTTACTTTAAACAACCAATTATGAATATAAATAATCTATCAAAAATTAAATACTCACGCCCATTAATGTATACAATTTATGACACTGATGGATACATGGATCAAATCATACAAACATGGCAGGACTTCAAAACAAGTGAATTATCTTCTGATGTGGTAAATCGACAATATGCATCTTTCCTAGCATTCTTACTGTTGTTTCAAAATTCAATGGTAGCAGCTGCAATTGTCCTCGATGATACATCCGATCTTTATGAAGTTACAAACCCAGTACCAGTTATTATCAATATTGTATAAGTTTTAAAAAAACAAATAACAAACAGTATTACGATTATAACATTACACAGACCATGATTACATCTACGTTACATCACGTGAGATAACGTAGTAATATCAACGAATACCTTTTAACAAGCAACTCGAATACCCTTCTACTTAATTTTCAGCATTTAAAATTCATTTTAAGATATTAGCACGTAGTACCTAATTTAGGCGCTACGCGCTATAAGTGCTGTATGATTATTTGTTAGTCTTTAAACAGTGAACTTCAACCCTTTAAACAAGTCCAATAAACTATTTTCTAAGTCAAGCAACCAACGATTAAATGCAACTTTTGAATAATCTCCAACCCACTGACTTTTTGCATTCACTGATGCTGACTCTGTCAAGGAATCAAATTGTAACTTAACGTCCTTACTGCTACGCATTTCGGCCATCAGCTTGTTAAACAGTCCCAGCTCTTCTATTAAGCTTTTGGCAATTTTCCCAATAAACGATTTAAGTCCACCAGCATTCATTGATTCTGCTTGTTGCTCATATTTTCCACTATCAAGATAAACCGGTAAAGAAACTGCTACAGGAACTTCCACATAATCGCTCACAACGGGTTGAACAATAGAAAGCTTAAATTCGTTTAACAAGTTCACAAAGTTATTTTCTAAGTTTATGAACCAAAGACTAAACGTAAATTCTGAATAATTACCAATCCATTGATTTTCTGCATCCCGTGATGCTGACTCTATCAATGAATTAAATTGAGATTCAACTTTTTTGTTACTACGCATTTCAGCCATTAACTCATTAAACACACCAAACTTTTCTACCAACTCTTTGGCAATTTTTCCTATAAATGCCTTAAGACCGCTAGAATTCATTGATTTTGCTTGTTGCTCATATTTTTTGCTATCGATATACACCGCCGAAGGGATATCTACTGGATCTTCAACATAATCGTTAACAACCGGCGTGGTAACTGGCAACACCTCTGATGGATACCCGTCACCTACATCCATAGCCTCTAACTCTTCCAGAGATGGATAAGAATATTTAGAATGGGCACCAGGGCTACTAGCTGAAGATCCTACGCTAGAAGATCGCTCTTGTTCATATTTTTTACGCATCATCTCGTCCATTCTAGACTGAGCTTTACCTGCACTGCTTTGACCAGATCCATAACCAGAAATAGCAGTTCCCCCATATCCAGAATAAGATGATCCTCCAGAATTTTCAGGAGTAATATTGCTAATTAATTGGCTCATTCCAGCTTCTATTCCAATAGCCTCTAGATTACCAGAAGCAAGAGTCTCCATACTCACACCTGTCTTATCAGAAAGAATAACACCTGAAACGCCTGTAGCCATATCTGCCATCAACTGACGCTGTAACTCCTGCTTTTCTTCTGGGGTGAGATTATCATTCGACATTATGCTAATTAAAGCAGGTGAAACCTCGCGTAATATGCCAACAACACCAAGTAACCCTGTACCGGTCAATGCAATGCTTGTAACTCCGACAGACTCCAACGCTTTATACATGACTTCACCCCCAGCTGCTACCGTAGTTCCAGATGCTCCAGGCACACCTTGTAAGCCGGCTAGAATCTCACGTCTATACAAGTTCTCTCCAACGGCTCCCCACTTACCAGGTAATGCAGCAGTTGCACTATTCTTATGAGTGAAATCTTCTCCAGCCTTTGCCTTCACAGCTAACTCTTCATAGATTTTTATAAATTTTTCCATGCCCATCGTTGCATCAATTCTTGTACCGCGATCCGTATTAAATTTCTCAATCACAATTTTTGCTTCGGCATCGTTCTTAGGTGCAGTGCGTGCATCTTGCAATTTTGTAATTTCTGCTGCTATCTCTGAGCTTGTCATAGGCTTACTACCCACCTTTGCCTTCATATCATAAGCAATTTTATCAATCTGTTTCTCCCTCAGTTCTACTTTGTCAGCATTTCTCTGTAAGTCTTTAATAACTTTTTCATAGATTTTAATATCTTCTATACGTTCAAACTTTTCAAAAAACTTTACAAATTCTGAAGTAGAAGTGAATTTGTCTAGCGTTCCATTATCTTTTTTAATCTTATATTCTTCTAAAAGCTTTTCTAAGGCAAGCTTTTCAACGCTACTATTGCTCTTACTCTCAATCTTAACCTTCAACTCTAACAACGTCTTCTCAACAGCTTCCTTAACTGTATGCTTACTCCCTCTTTCCGCAACCATTTCTTTAATTCTAACTTCAATCCTAGCACTTTCTATATCTACAAGTCGCTGTGCTTTCACATCAAGCTCAAGCCTCCTAACAACCTCTTGCAATATCTCCACCTCTGATTTTTTTGTTTCTTTGCTTAATAGTTCTCGAGCTTCCTGAAGAGCAGCTTCTACATCATTTTTATGTTTTCCATCTTCTTTTATGCTTTTCACCTGTTTATCGATTTTCACCTTCTTTTGGTTGTAAGCTTCAACTTTAGTATTCAACTCTGGTAATACCTTAGTGTAAGCCTCAAGAGTTGAAAGAGTATTTCTGGCTCTTCTATCACTCTTTATCAAATTAGTTAGCTCCCGAACAATACCATCAAAGCTACTTCTATCGTTTTTTGAATATCCGTTCGATATATCTTTAATTTTTGCTGCGATAGGAGCTGCACTAGTTTCATAGTGTTTCGCCAATGCATTCAAGGCGTCTAGAATAGGATCGCTACCATCTTTACCCACTTCTTTAGAAAACTTTCTAACTCCTTCTGCAGTCTTGGCATTAATTTTCTTTTGAAATGCTTCTGCAGCGTGCTTCTCAGCCCTTACCTGCTCAAGAACCTTTTTCGATACTAAAGCATTTTTCACTAACTGAGGGTCTGTTGGGTTTTTGGCTGCTTTTGCACTATCAACTGTATCATTTGCTTTTGCAGTATCAACAGATTTTTGATTAATAGAATCTCCCTTTTTCAAGAGATTCATTTGATTTTGAACTTCAACTAAAACATCCTGAGACTTCTCACGAATTTCTCTATTTTGCCTAGCAACTCGCGAATCAACTGGATCCGTTTTTTCCTTCAATTTAGCACTTGCCTCATTCAACTTAGCAGTGGCGTCTATAACTAAGTTTACTTCCGACCCCTTAACACTTTCTACATATTCTTTAACTTTTTTCGCAACTATCTGATCATTCATGTCTTTTCGAACTGCCTTTGCATGCTCTCTTATGGCTATCAAGCTCTCTTTTGTTGCACCGGACTCAAGTTTATTAATTTTGTTTTTTAGTTGAACAATGTCTTTACTAAGCTCAACAAAAGCTTTATTTGCATTGTTTTCAAATTTTTCCTTACTATATTTAACCTTAATGAAGGCTATATAATTTGGATCACTTGTAATGCCTTTTGCAGTATACCTAACAACAGGTTTAGTATACCCAGCACGCTCAGAAAGATTCAACCCTAGAGGCTCTAATTGAATCTCTTTTAATCCTACAGCATCCATCAGGCGTTCTACACCCGTAAGCTTCGATGATGGAGTTGTATTTTTCTTTTCTAAAAATTTTTGCTCTACACGTGTTGGAGAATTTTCACGACTTCTACGAGGAGCTGAAGTTCTACCTTTTGAAGCAGACGATGAACGACTGAGAAGTGGGAATCCACTTGAATCTTGTAGCCTAACTGGACTTGGGCTATTTGACCTACCTACACCACTGCCTACTGTTGTGACACCTGGCGAAAAAAAGAAACTCTGTTGATTAATCGATGCACCTCCCGAAGGAAAACCAGATATAATATTTTTCATCTCCGCAACGCTGAGTTGTTTGTGTGGCGTGCTTTGCTTAGCAGGAGATGTAGAACGACTTCGAGAAAGAGATGGAGAACGACTTCGAGAAAGAGATGGAGAACGACTACCTGTTGATGCAGTAGACACCTGGCTATTTACAGGCGAAAAATCAAACTTTAAATTCTGTGACAAAGCAATCCCTGCAGGGGTAACTAAAGATAAAGGAATCCCTTGATTGTTACCACTAGGTTGCCCTGTTTGCTTAGATGGAGATGTAGGACGAGTTCGAGAAGGACTTACTGAAGGGGATGATAATGGAGATGTAGGGCGACTTCGAGTAGAGCTTGTTGCACGATATGGTACTCCCGCAATTGCTTTTGGAGGATGTGATGCACGCACTGATGCCAAATAACTATTGAATTTTGCCTGTTGAAAAGCATTATTACCAGGTTGAACCTGATGACTATAAGCAGATTTAACATTACTCCTCCGTGCCGAAAAACGAGGCGTCATTGCATCCAATGAAGCTCCAAAAACCAAAAGAAGCATTGTCATTATTTTCTTGAAATTTTTCATATTTTCTACCTTTTTAACCAAACAATAAAAAGCTCAATATGAATGCATTCTAGAATTAAAAAACACTCAAAAGCAAGAAATTAAAATATGATTTTTTATACATTACAACAAACAACCTCTTTTATCGCATGTCGTTCTTGCATGTATACCTTTAGCTTGCATTCTAAAATGATTTTTAGATACGGTAAAACAAGGGAAGTCGCAAACCTAATCGCCACTACCACCAAGGCATTCACAACTCCAAGTACACCTTGTAATGATACGAGCTTAATTTTACTTGCTCGACAACAAAAAAAGTGTCCACAGGAATTTCTTCTTGTGGACACTTTTTACAAAACCTAAGAATCAAGAATAATTAATTATGGTACCAGCAAATGGTAAGCTTCATTAACTTCTTGAAATTTCTTTGTTGCTGTCGGATTACCATAATTTCTATCCGGGTGATGCTTCTTCGATAATTCTATGTAAGCAGACCGAATTTCACGGTCACTTGCACCAGGTAAAACTCCTAGAGATAGATATGCCGCTTCTTTTGGGTCAACATAAGCAGCGCCAAAGTCGTGATTATAGCCACCCGAAGTAGCACCTGCTCCTCCAGGAACAAGATAGTCAACTAGCTTATTCATAGCTGCCTCAGTTGCAATAGTTTGAACATTCCCTGATGCAAGGTTTTCCTGACTTATTCCACTTGCACTCGATCCAACTTCAAATATCATCTTCTTCATAACTTCTTGCTTCTTCTCTTGCTTAACCATATCAGGCATTCTTGCATCATTCATGATTACAATAAGCTGGCTTGAAGTACTCTGTAAAACATTTGCTATATTTTGTCGTGCTGCGTCACTAAGTCTATCTAACGTAACACCAGCTCTACCAAGAACTGCTGCTGCAACAGCCTCTAAAGCTTTAGGATAATCTGATGGATTAGCCTTTCTGAAGTTAGCCATTGCTAAATCAAGAGGGTTGTTTTTCTTTGCATAGTCAGCTTCTTCTTTAACACGTTTACCTAAAGCTGTAACTACCTGCGTGTCAAATGCATGAGAACTACGCCCACTGCTACTTGTAGCTATATTTTTCGCTTCTTCTAACGCTTTACCTGCTAAACTATTATTTCTTCTCACTAAAGCATCAACCGTTCTTTCTACTCTTTGATTTTCATCCCGAGCAGACTCAGCCTTTACTGTTAACATTGTAATAGCTTGCTCTTGCTTTCCAATCTCAATATTCTTTTCATTAATTTCTCTGATTGGTCTACGATAAGCTTTTAATTGCTGAAGGTTTTCTTGCAAGTCACTCAACTTCTTTTCTGCAACTTCAAGAGCATGAATTGGATTATCTGCAGACTTAAGTTGTCCTTCAACGATACCACGAACAGCTAAAGACTCTCCTGCTCTTTTTTCTTCAACCAATCTATCGTTTGTAGCTCTTAACTCTAACTCTCTTTCAATCTCTAAATCTACTTTATTCGTTGATCGAGGGCGCCCCATAGGATTAATCTTAGACTTAATATCCTGTAAAGCTCTCTCTGAATCTCCATTATATCTTGCTAATAGATCATCAACTCTTTTATTAACAATTCTCTCATTAGCTTCTTTAGCTTTAACTTCTGTAGATAATTTACCTACAATTTGCTCCATTTGCTCAACCTTATTCTCCCTTGCAGAAATCTCTGACTTTTTAAGTCTCGCAACCTTAGCTTTAGCAAGATCGCCTCTCAAATCAAGAAGTTCAGCATTAGCAGCTTCTAATGCTTCAGAAGGATGACTATGATTCTCAATTTTCTCGAGAACAATAGCATCAACTGCTTGCTCTCTTTCAAACTCTTTTAGCTGAGAATTTTTATCTTCATTAAATTCTAATCCTAGCTGAGCAACAACTTCGTTAAGCAAATCAACCGTAGCCTTATATTGTGGGTTTCCACCATTGCGAGATAACCTTGTTTCAGCAGAACTCAAAGACTTTCCAGCTTCTTCAAGAGCATCTTCCAAAGAATCATTGCTATGTCTTTTAAACTTCATAGTTTCTTTATCAATATCTTCTAACTGCTTTAAAACATTACTGTGAATCACACGATTACTCGGATCATCGTTCATGTTCGCTCTCACTTCAAGTATAGATTTAGATAAAGATTTACCTGATGATGGCTGTAAAGCAGCAACCGCTTCATTAACTTTATCATTCATTACTTTTGAACTAAAGTGTGAACTTGCATCTTGAGTAAGATGTAACAGGTCATTCAATCTTCCCTTTAATTTCTCATTCTTAGTAATATCATGAAGATCTTGTAATGCTTTAATATCTGCTTTAAGTTTAGATAGTCCAACATCATTATTGGATCCTTCACCAAAATAAGCACCGACTAAACGGTCTTTTTGATTAGCCTCTTTATCTGAAATCTCAGCTGTAGTTAGTTGCCTATAATTAGGATCACCTTTGTTACCATCACTGTCCTCTTTATATCCATCTTGCACCATTCTTGGATCATTTGATTCACTTATTTTGGTATTGGTTCCCCAAAAAGTACCAACTGTTTCTTTCATAATACTTGGATCAATTCCAAGCGCATTAAAAAGACGATCACCATCTCCACGTTCTTGTTGACCATAACCAAATCCACCAGAACCTGAATCAACAGCTGTTGGAGCTCCGCTAAAATTCATTTCAGAAAGATCTATTTTAGCATGGTTAGCAGTCCCTGAAAACAGCAACGCTATTGATGCTATCATTGATATTTTTTTCATCACTTCCCCCTTTTTTATTTTTTCTAACCAACTCTACACTCAATTGAATGCGAATAGGACTTTATAAAAATCTCTACATTTACTATAAAAATAATCTTTTTAAGAATAAAAAAGCAATAATTTTACAATTATAAATAAGTAGCATCATAGCAGATGATGTTTCAGGGCAAAATAATAATTTCAGTTTTTACGTAGAAATTGGCAAAAGAAGTGTGGATTTTAGCCGCTACAACCAAAATCCACATTTATATAAAAAATCTAACAAAAAAATACTATGTTAAAAGAGTCGATTCAGAAACTAACTTGAGCAATTCTTTAAGCATCATCGTATCGTCATATTTATTAATCGCATTTTGTACGGTATCCTGAAAAAACTTTTCCAATACAAGATTTTCTATTCAATATCTTTAATAATCTTTCTTATTTTTTGAAGAACACCCTTATCAATGCGAGCACCATGACTCTTTTCTCTTTTACGTTGAACATGCTTTTTCATCCTATCTTTAGCCTGGTTGAGAGCAAAAAACTCATTACCTCCAAATTCTTTAAGTAGCTTCTTAAGCTTACTATCAATTTCACTATCCATTTCAATAGCTCTACGATTTAATAACTCTATAGATCTTATACATTTATCAATATCAAGATCCTTAGCAGAAATTTGCGACTGGCTACGACGAAGATCTTTCAATTGCTTAAGCTCAGCATCTAAAATTTTAAGTTCACCCTTAGCTATTGTAAGTGCTTCGAAAGGATGATCAACGTCAGCAATTTTTTGCTCAACAAGTCTGTCTATTTCTGCAGCCTCTTTATCTTTTTTAGTTTGCTCATTTTCTTGCGCATTATCCTCTAAAATCAACTCTGCAACAATCTCTGTATAAAAATCAACTGCCGGTTGCGCAACTGAAGAATCCCGTAGTTTGTTTTTTTCTGCAGCAGCTAACAATATCTTTGCTTTTTCAATTGCATCCTGCAAAGAACCACCACTTTGTTCCTTTAGTTTTTCAACTTCTTTTTTCATGGTATCTAACCACTTAAGAACTTCCATATAAACATCTCGAGAAGCTTGATCTCTTGCACTATTTGCAATACCAAGATTCGTCTCAACATCAGATTCAGCATCTGATAAAGAAATTCCAGATGATGGCTTTAAATCTTTTATAATTGCATCAACCTTATCTCTCATTGCCGCTTCATCAAGTTGCTTACTAGCATTTTGAGCAAGACTCAAGAGCTCACCTAATTTTTTTCTCAACTCAAAATTTTGAGTTACAGCCTGTTTCCCTTGCAAAGATTTAATGTCATCTTTAAGTACAGATAAAGCAATCTCATCAGAATCATATCCACTGTTTTTTCCCAAATAAAACTCTCCAACACTATTTAATCTCTTTAGATTCCTAGTTTCGATCTCAGCTTGAGTTAAATTTTCTGGGGCGTAAATATCTCTACCCTCATGATCTTTTCCAATTATTACCTGACTTGGATCAATCCAATCGTTAGCATGCCCTAAATTATTTCGAATCTCTTCTAATTCTTTTGGATTTTGACCTAAAGCAATCAAAAGATTCTCGGCATTTCCACTTTTTTGTTGAGCAAATCTTGATTGATTTACGGAGGACAAACCTACTCCATCCCCAAAAACACTGTCCATATCTAACTTGTCATGACTCATTGCCCCTGAGAATAGTAAAGCTACTGATGCTATCATTGATATTTTTTTCATTTCCGTCCCCTTTTAAATTTTTCAGAAACCACTTAACACTCTACAACTACCACAAGAGTAATCTTTTCGAGAATGCAAAATCAATAAATTTACAATTACAAATAACAGATCACACTTCAATGACAAAATAATCATTTCAGTTTTTACGTAGAAATTGGCAAAAGAAATGCGGATTTTAGCCATAACAACTAAAATCCACATTTATATAAAAAATCTAACAAAAAAATACTATGTTAAAAGAGTCGATTCAGAAACTAACTTGAGCAATTCTTTAAGCATCATCGTATCGTCAGATTTATTAATCGCATTTTGTACAGTATCCTGGAAAAACTTTTCCAACCGAGTCGGCCAATGCTCAAGCTTGGTGTATAATAAATTCAGACCCTCAAAGTCGTTGGTCGCAATTTTCTTTTGTATTGATCCATTCAACTGTTCTGTAAAATATTTAAGTTGCATAAGTTGATCTCGTGAATCAATTGTCGTATCAGAAAAAACAAAAAATCTTTCGAGTGCAGGGTTTTCTATTCTTTCAAGCAATTGCGCTACCTGAACTAAAATTTTATTTAACAGCTTTGCAGCAATCTCAACTTGAACAATATCAGCGAACTGAAGGCGATCTCTTCGAGCAGTTTCTTGTCGAAAACATTCTTCATCTCGCTCTTTTTTTTGAGCCCGTTCAAACTCTTGTTGATAGTTTTCTTTTGTTACAACGTGTCCATCAATAAAAAATTCATCTTTATCGGCTCCACCAGACGTCATAATGTGCTTAAACATGTGTCCAATCACTTTTTGCTCAGTCACAGAAATTAAAGTATGATGAAGAATTCCTCCATTGAGGACATACGCTGACAAAGCAAGAGACAGTAAAATTAGTTTTTTTGCTTTCATTTTTGTACTCATCATGTTAAATAATATAATCAGTTTTACATTCTCGTGATAACATATCAAAATTTCACAGAAATGATAATGTAAAGCTTATTAAAAAATATAAAAATATATGGTACGATATTATAAAAAATAATGAGTTTATATGGAATATCATGTTAAATAACAAGCTTAAAAAGAAACCCGCCTATTTCTCTATATCAGCAGTCGCTAAAATGTTTTCTGTTCACCAGCAAACAATCAGACTTTATGAGAAAGAAGGATTCATATCTCCAAAACGCTCTGATGGAAACACTCGAATGTTTTCAGAAGAAGATGTTGATAGACTCGAAGAAGTAATCCACCTCACTCATCAGCTTGGTATTAATCTTGCTGGCGTTGAAATGATCTTAAAACTACAAAAAAAGATAAAACGCATGCAAAAAGACATGAATAAAATCTTTTCAAATGCCCAGTCAGAACTGATTCAGGAAACGGATAATAGAAAGTCTATTATCCAGAACCAAACGAATCAACTTTTAAAAATTAAAGAAAATGTTGATATTCCATCATCAAGTAATCAAAATGATACTAATCAATCAAATAGAGATAACTTTACTGATTGGGATGTAGATTATGAGGAATAAATTTTAAAAACTAATAATAATGAACTGCTTTTTTAATTTCTAAACTAAAAGGGACTATCATGGCAAATGAAACATTCTTAGAAAACGACGATCAGTTTGTAGTATCCTATGAACTCCTTTATATCCTACAATGGATTATAACCCATGAAAAAGAAGCTTTTGCTCAATTAGTACACAAAGCGTTCGTGCAAGGATCTCACGAGCCAGAAAATTTAGAAGAATTTGACCAAACTGAAGAATCTGACTTACTACAAAACAGCGTTATAGATTTCTTTGGTTTTCTAGAACAAGAAATCGACGTAGTAGCACAAAGTGAGTCTATGAAGCAGATTATGCAAAAAAACCTCTTAAAAACTCTTGATCACATCGACCCAAAAACATTCGATCCTGCAATTATCAAAGCAAGCATGGTTGCAACAGCTGAAAAAATAAAACCCCAGCGTAATCATTTAGCAAAAGATCTATTCTTAAAAGAATTACTAAAAAAATGGAATCCTAAAAAAGATAAAAATAAAAAACGCAACTTAAATTAAGAACGAAATATCAGGCCTATTATCACGTGTAATAATAGACCTGATATCATAATAGCATCAATCAAAATGGGCACATAAGTCATGAAACATCTACAGAATATATTCTTTCTACTTCTTATAACTTCAGCTTTATCTGCATCTGAACAACAAAATATTGGAAATATCTCGAACCCCTCAGATAAAGATATTGATATACGTTTCTTTGAAACAAAATATGCGTATGCAAGTGTACCACCAATTATTAAATGGCTACTCTGGATTCCAACAAACATCGCGTCTCAATCAGCAATTGGAAAAAAAACAACAGTTAAAACTGATGAAGACATACAAATTCCTCATAACGCTACATCAGTAGCTATCGTTTCAAGATCTATTTATCAATGTGGATCATCAAGATTTCATCCTCAGGATGACTATCCAATCGACGCTCAATCCTCATACTCGCTCATGGGTCTTGATAATAAAACAACTTTATTAATCAATGATGCCAATGGAGAAGCTGCACAAACTGGTGAGCAACAATGTTTTAAAAAGCTAATTAAGAAATTAGTAAAAGAACCTAATCTTGAGAACCGATCTACTTTATTGATAAAAGACGCAACTTAAATAAAACAAATACGCAAAAACAATCTTGATCAAATTTCAATTCGAAATCACTACCTCTCTATAAAAGTAGCTCTGTAGGCGCAATTGACAAAGATTTTGTTTCTAGTATACTTATATCTGAATGGAAATATATTCAATACTGACTACTAAGCCTGGCTATTCACGGGCCAGTAGGTAATCGAAATAAACAAAACTCATATGAACCAAAATTCTTCTCGACCTAGCGGTAGGTCAACTTCTCAATCTCGTGACGGCAGATCATCTTTTTCTTCAGGAAGAAGAAGCTCTAATGATTCACAAAGTTCAAATGGTAGCTCACGTAGCTACGGTAATTCATCTGGTTCTTCATCTTATGGTGGTGGTAGATCTAGTGGTGGTGGTAGTAATAGATCTGGTGGCTTCGGTGGTGGTGGACGTAACAGACGTCGCCCACACAGTAAAACACTTGATATTTCAGCATTTATCAACAAGGTAACAGCTGATACTACTCCTGAAAAAGTATTTGTTCCAAAACATATGTTTGCAGATTTCAGCTTACATGCTGATTTACTAAGAAACCTTGAAGGTCGTGGTTATGCACAACCAACACCTATTCAAGATACAGTAATTCCTCACATCATTGATGGTGAGCAGGATCTTATTGGTCTTGCAAACACAGGTACAGGTAAAACTGGTGCTTTCTTAATTCCTTTAATTAATAAAGCTCTTGCAAATAGAGATCAACAAACTTTAATTCTTGCTCCGACTCGTGAACTTGCTGTTCAAATCGAAAAAGAATTATTCTTGTTTTCAAAAGGCATGCGTTTAACATCTGCAGTTATTGTTGGTGGTGCTCGTATGTTCCCTCAGATCCAAAAAGCTAAGGGATTTAATAATTTCGTTGTAGGAACTCCAGGACGAGTTATCGATCTTATTAAACGTGGTGTTTTAAAGTTAGAAAGATTTAAATCTGTTGTTCTAGATGAAGCTGACAGAATGCTTGATATGGGTTTCATTACTGATATCAAATTCATTTTGAGTCATCTTCCAGAAGAACGTCAAACTTTATTCTTCTCTGCAACTTTATCTCCTGAAATTAAGAGATTAGTTAATGATTTCTTAACAAATCCTGTTAATGTTTCAGTAAAAACTGGTGATACTTCTAAAAACATCCATCAAGATGTTGTTAGAATTAACGGCAGAAACAAAATTGAAGTTTTACAAGAGTTGTTATCACAAGAAGGATTCGACAAGGTCTTAGCTTTTGGTAAAACAAAGCATGGCGTTGAAAGAATTTATGAAACATTAGTTGATTCAGGCATTAAAGCTGAATCTATTCATGGTGATAAATCTCACGGACAACGTCAAAGAGCATTGCAAAATTTTAAAACTAACCGTGCTAAGATTTTGATCGCAACTGATGTTGCTGCTCGTGGTATTGATATCAGTGGAATTACTCACGTTATCAACTTTGACACTCCACAGTCTTATGATGATTATGTTCACAGAATTGGTAGAACAGGTAGAGGAACTCAAAAAGGTGTTGCTCTAACTTTCATAGACTAATCTGAGATAAAAAAGATTCGTTTATCGAATTAAAAAAGGGACTTGAATTTCAAGTCCCTTTTTTTACATTAAAATCACACGAAGCAGTCATTGACCATAATTGCAAGTTGCAAACATAGCTGCAATCTGATACCATTAAAAGCCTAATAATTAATTGCTATACACCCATAAGGAAATCTATGAAAAAAACAAAATCACTTAATTTATTAATGATAAGTTTATTAACACCTGCAATTGCGCTATGTAGCTATAGACAACCTCAAGAATCAAATGAAATAACGTTTTCGTTCTACGGAGATGACCGACAAGAAAAGATATTTGGTCAACCTGCAGAGCAAAGCAAAGAAGAGTTAGCATTCTACAGAGATAACCAACGAGCTGACAACCAAATGCATAGAGCTCCTTTATTTAAAAAACACTACGATGGAGCACAGCAGTTCGTACAAAAAAAAGAAGATGCAAAGTATACTGACGCACGTGCAGCAAATAAAGTTGGATACAAAAAACAAATTAAAAAAAATCCTCTTTCAAATGCAACGAGACTAGTTGTTGGATCTGCAGCTTATGCGGCTGTTAAAAACATGAAATAGCACTTACAATAAATATTTGAAGGCAGAGTTATAAAAGCTCTGCCTTTTTCACTTTAATGAATCATGTAAAATTTAAAGTCATCTCGACTTAACAACCTCTTCCTTACGTTCGCAAGAACAGACATCTTAAGCTCATCACGACTGCTATAAGAAACTTACATTTGCCCTAAATCACATTCGTAAATACAATACAGAGTCCAAGCGAATCAACTTATTCACAGCTAATCAATACAAAACACCTTATAAATAATTTCATATTGCAAATAAAGCATTACGTGATACAATTAGAAGCCCAATAATTAATTACGCTACCAACACAAGGAAAAATATGAAAACAACAAATCTACTTAACGTGTTAATCTTAAGTTTATTAACATCTACCTCTGTTACTTTTTCTATGTATCAAGAAGAATCTTCAAGAAGACGTGAAGCTCAAGAAGAAAATCAATTTTTTTTAACTGAAAGAGCAAGACTACAAAGAGCAATAAATGCTACGACTCACAATGAACATGGAGCCAATGCTTATTTCAACAAATTAAAAGAAGATAAAAAAGATCAAGACGCACGTGCAGCAAATAGCCCTACTTCAAAAAAGAAGCAAACAAAAGAGGTAATTCAACCTGTTGTTGTTGGATCTGCAGCTTATGCAGCTTTTAAAAATGCTGAAAATAAAAGCTAGTTCATAAATAGCGATTTTCAAGGCAGAGATTTTACGGAAGCTCTGCCTTTTTATTTTAATTCAAATAAGTGATCTTATAAATAGAATCCAAGATCGAGCAAAGCCTGACGAATTTTGAACATTGGCAACCCAATAATAGATTCATACGAACCATTCAACGACTTACAGAATTGACCGCCAAATCCTTCTATGGAAACAGCTCCGCTCACTGACAGAAATGGAATACTATCTAAGTAGAAATCCATAAACTCATCAGAAACATCAAAAACAGAATCAGCCTGATCAAAATCAACAACTTCCTGAACAACCTCCCAAAATCCATTCCTCCACTGCATTTTACGCAAACAAAACGCTGATACCGTCAAAGTGCTTTTACGGCACTCTACAAGCATACTAATAGCATCTTGGCGATCTACAGGTTTGCACAGAACCCTACCACTCACAGTCAAACCCATAGTATCGGCAGTCAAAATAAAACAAATATCTCCATCCTTCTCACCTGCTGGAACTTGTGCGTGCTGCATTTTCAATACAGCTATTTCTGTAACAATATCTGACAATGGCTGATTAGTGCTGACCTTTGATTCATCAGCATCTTGCTTAATCACTTGAAATGGTATTTTCGCTTGTTCTAAAAGACCTTTTCGAGAGTCTGAATTGGATGCAATATATAAAACATGTGGAGTTGTAATCATAGAAACCTCTTTTGAATTAACCTGGGATACCAATTTACTTTTTTTACAAAAAGGCTATATTCATACTTATTTTTCATAAAAGTCTCAACAAAAAAGGATACGAATGAAAGTTAAATCAAAAATAAGCATAATAGCTCTTATAGCTTATAGCATTACTGCCTATGGATCAACAACCCATGCACCAATAGAAACAAGCGACAACTCTGACATCACCTTCAATCTCAACTTCACCACACTATTCTTAAAGCCTTCGGGAAATCAAGCTTTTGCAATACAAGCATACGCACTTCCACTCCTGTCTCCCTCCTGGACTACATACAATGTAACGCCATCGTATGATGTTGGATTCAATCTCGGATTTACAACAAACTTTCATAAAAAAGATACTAGTTTAGTATCTCAATGGGAACACTTCACAACCTCAAACTCCTCTCCTAACAAATCATATCAAGGCGTTGAATACGCAAGCAACATGATTGCAACCTTTAATAACATAGGACCAGAAGCAGTAAATTTCAAACAAGCTACTGGCGTAACAAGCTACAAGCGTGATAGCCTTAGGGTTGACTACGGACAAAATGTTTACGTTGGACAAGATTTACATGCGAATTTCTTTTCCGGTGTTAATTTCACACGCATTGCTCACAAAAACAGTGCTACATTTAACGATGATTCAAAAACAAACATACACCACAGTGAAATCAATTACTCTATTAGCGCCACAGGGCCTGAAGTTGGAGTTGATGTATTTTACAAAATCCATCAAGGGCTAAACCTTACTTCTCACATAGCAACTGCCTGCCTAACGGGAATTAGCAATAACAGTACTGATTTTACAACATTCTATCCTACTCTATCACCAAACCCAAACCAACAGTCAGTAACTCCTGCCCCTGAAATACAAATAATACCCGTGATATCACAGGCACTTGGGATAAACTATGAATACTCATTTAAAGATCACTGCAAAGCAAGATTTGAAATTGGGTATCAAACACAAATTTATATCAATGCACTCAATCTCACATTGTTAAATAGTCAGGTAACTAATGCAGAAGATGCAAATGCCGTACTTGGAGTTTATGCTCGGACATTTAAAAAAGAAGTGAGTAATTTCAATTTAGGTGGTCCCTACTTTAAACTCGATGTAACATTTTAATTTAAATTCACATAAAAAAAGTCCCATCCTTTTTTCAAGAGTGGGACTTTTAGTTTCAATAACTTTATATTCTACGCGAGGAAGTAACCTATCAACGCTCCATACATCAAATGGCCAACAAAAAAGGTCATTGCTGCACCAGTTCCATAATCTTGTGCAAAATAACCTAAAGCTGATATTTTCTTGGTTTTTACACAATCATTCATTTCATCTATAAATGGTAGTAAACTTCCTGAAACAATCCAATGCAATAACCCTAACATCATACCATATTGCCATGTTATCATATTCATAAAATTCATGAGTGCAAAGAAGTATACAAATGCCACTAACACTGATAGCACAAAATGCATGAGCATACCCATCATAAAACTCATCATTCCAGAGCTCTTACCAGTTAAAAGCCCACCTAGATATGCAACCATATCCATCTTACTCAATCCGACCATTTTCATCATCATTGACCACATCGCCATACCAGCGCCACTCATTAAACCTGTCATTGCAATTCGATACATCTCCATAACAATCCTTTTTTTATGGTTTATAGTTAAAGTTTCATATAACACTTTAATTTAAAAAAAACCATAAGAACATAATCAAACTTTTATGTAACATCATAATTTAGGCGTAAAAAAACCCCACTCTTTTTCAAGGATGGGGTTTAATATGGTTGGAGCGGAAGGATTCGAACCTCCGCATGCCTGCACCAAAAACAGGTGCCTTACCGCTTGGCGACGCTCCAACTAATTTTAATTTCTAATTTATTCGTATGAGCTATCAGAACCTTCAAGAGCTTCTTCTGCTGTCATAGCTTCACTTGCTGTAACTTCATACTCAGCTATAATTCGATCTTCTATTTCAGTTCTTGTACCAGAGTTCAAAGGGTGAACTATATCTCTAAATCCATCTTTTCTTCGACGAGATGGCATAGAAACAAACAAACCTTTATCACCTTCGATAACCTTAAGATCTCGAATAATAAAACAATCATCAAAGACCATCGTTGCATACGCTTTCAATCTACCGCTATCTTTAACTGGATAGACTTTTATTTCTGTAATTTCCATGGTATGCAGTCCCTCAAATAAAGTGTTCTGTCTAAACGCCTAAAATACTACTCTGACTCTTATTTCAAAAACTAATCTTCAAATCGACGTATTTAATAGTATCGTTAGAAACATTGTTTGTCAACTTAAACATCGAATTTAATAGCTCTTAATTTAGCACTACGAGCAGATCTATTAACGGCGAGTTCTTCTTCAGTGGCAGTACAAACTTTTTTCGTCAATATTTCAATTTTAGTTAAGCTATTATTAGAAAAATCTCTAAAGAATTGTTTAACAATTCTATCTTCAAGAGAGTGAAAACTAATACACACTAAACGACCTTCAGGTGCCAATACTTTTACACTATTTGCTAAAAATGCTTGAATATTTTCCAGTTCTTTATTAACAAAAATCCTCAAAGCCTGAAACACACGTGTTGCCGGATGAATCTTACTATTTTTCACAAAAGGAACAACTCTTTCAATTAACTCTGCAAGTTGCTTTGTCGTTCTCAACGGAGTTTTCTGACGAGTTTCAACAATTTCTCGAGCAATTCTATTACCATACCGCTCTTGCCCATAATCAAAAAAGATTTTTGCCAAATCTTTTTCATTGAATTTTTTGAGAACTTCTTGCGCGGTCACTTTAAAAAAAGATGCAGACATCCGCATATCTAAAAATTTATCTTGAAAGATTGAAAGCCCAGGAGTTGATGCAATCTGAATTTGAGACGTTCCAAAATCAGCTAGGATACCATCTACTTTGTGAATACCAGCCTTATTCAAAGCACCATTAATTCTAGAAAAATTGCCCCATATTGTAGTAAATCTACCAGGAAACTCTTTCTTAAGCGCTTCTCCTGTCGTCTTTATTACCGTTTCATCCCAATCCATCCCGATTATTTTACAACCTGGCTCACTCATCAGAATAGCTCGAGTATGACTGCCGCCACCAAGGGTTACATCGACATAAACTTTACCTGGTTGCGGCGCAAGATAATGTAAAACTTCTTCAAGCAAAACTGGCTTGTGCTGTACATCTTTGGTGACTACTTTTTCATTATCATTCATAAATTATTATTTCATCGGCAATGCATCAATAATATTTTGCAATCCAACGCTGCGTGATGCCTTAACAAACGTGATTGTTTTAGAATTAGTTATCTTTTTAATTTCTGGTAATGCTTCTTCCCAAGTTTCAAAACATTCAATGTTAAGACCTGTAGGAGCCGTTTTCTTAGTCCACTCAATCATATGGCCAACAAGAATAAGATGTTTAATACCAGAAATCTTACGCAAAAACCGACCGATTTGTCTATGCCAGAAAGCACCATCGATACCAAGCTCTAACATATCACCTAATACAACAACTCGACTACAATCTGATTCATACGCATTAAATGCCAACAATCCAGCTTTTACACTTTCAGGATTCGCATTATAACTGTCATTAACGATAATACCATGATCTTTTGTATTGCAAAATTCAAAACGGCCCTGTACCGCTAAAGGTTTTTGAACACCTTCAATTGCTACGTCAGTTGGAATTTCAATCATGTGTGCTATCGAAATAGCAGCCAATGCATTAAGCACAGATCCTTCATGAGAACCTTGTAACATAATTGAATATTTTTTCTTATAAATCTTTGCAACAAAAGTAATAATGTTATTCTTTATTGAAATTTTTCTTGCTTGGATTTGATTACTTGTTTTTAAACCAAATTTCAATACTGGATATGCATAACTAATAGAAGTTAAAGCTTCTTGATCACCATTGACTATTCCAATGTTAGCATCTGAGAAACAACTGAAAATTGCTCGCTTTTCAGCAGCAACATCAGCCAAAGAACCAAGTCCCTGCATATGTGCATGACCGATTCCAGTAATCAATGCATACGTCGGTCGCAACATATCAGCAATTTTTGCCATAGCGCCACGATCTGAGATACCAACTTCAAAGATTGCTGCTTTATAACCAGGCTGCATTTTTAAAATATTCAATGCAACACCAATGATTGTGTTTTGATTTCCGTAAGAAACATAAAATGATTCGCCGGAAGTTCGTAAGATGTTTGCAACCATTTCTTTTGTTGATGTCTTTCCAACGGATCCCGTGATTCCAACAACAGGATAATTGAATTTAGATCTCCACTCTTTTGCCAAGTTAACAAGAGCAGCTAATGTATCTTCTACATACAAAATGTTAACTGATTGCAATGCTGAGCCATATAATGACTCTAGATCAGATCTTTTGCTTTGAGCAACTATTAATCCAGATGCTTTTTTTGCTAGAGCATCTCCAACAAACTGATGACCGTCACACTGCTGTCCTTGTAATGCTACAAAAACATCTCCTGATTGTAATGTTCTTGTATCAACTGAAAATGACGAATTTTGAACAAAGTCTCCATTAATCATTTGAGCATTTGAAAGAGCGTTTTTTACAAATTCTTTATCCAATTGCATCAATTTCTCCGGCTTTTTAAAATTATGAACTATGATATTTCGCTATCTAGTACGCAAAAAATCTACGTCTTTTGGACTTTTTGTCAAGCATTATTAAGTATAATTACAAATATGAAATATATACTACTTAACAACACGCCTTGTCTTGCCGCCATCAACCGTCATTATGAGCCCTTTTGACTCAAGAGTTGAAATAATTCTAGCCGATCGATTATATCCTATACGAAATCTACGCTGCAACATCGAAATTGACACTTCATCAAGTTCCTGTATAAAATTAACAATCTCTTGATAAAGCTCGTCATCACCATCCAATAGATCATCACTATCTCGTTGACCAAATTGTTCAAAAATATCAAGGTATTGTGCTTTACACTGCCCTTTTATCTGAGATACAACATCATGAATTTCCTTATCAGAAATATAAGCTCCATGCACACGCACTAAATGAGATTTTGATGCGTCTAGAAATAACATATCACCACGACCTAACAGTTTTTCTGCTCCACCACTATCTAAAATAGTACGAGAATCTATCTTGGAAGTAACTTTAAAAGCCACCCTATTCGGAAAATTAACTTTAATCATACCTGTAATGACATCTACAGATGGTCTCTGCGTCGCTATAATCATATGAATACCAGCTGCACGAGCCATTTGTGCTATTCGAGCAAGTGATTCTTCAACAGCTTTACCTGCAGTCATCATCAAATCTGCGAGCTCGTCTATGATCAAAACTATCAGCGGCATAGGTTCCATATCTTTATTTTTTTGTGCCGCAATTTTATAATCTCCAAGGTTTCTAACTCCAAATTTCGCCATGATTTTATAGCGTTCTTCCATAGTCTGCACAACCCACTTTAAAACAGGTATAGCCTTTTTAGTTTCGGTAATAATAGGAAACACCAGATGGGCAATGCCATCGTAAGCCGCAAATTCTAATCGTTTAGGATCAATAATAATTAATTGAAGTTCAGTTGGCTTTAAAGAGCAAAGCAGTGAAACTAACATTGCATTTAATGCAACCGACTTACCAGAACCTGTTGAACCAGCAATCAGAAGGTGTGGCATTTTAGAAAGATCAGCAATAATATCATTACCCAAAGTATCTTGGCCGAAAATCATCGGCAAAGCCCCTGAATACTTTTTAAAAGCTTGCGATTCTAAAATTGGTGCCATCATCACATCTTGTCGATCCCGATTTGCAACCTCAAACCCAACAACCGCTCTTCCTGGAATCGGTGCAATAATTCTAATACTTAAAGCCTTTAAGGCCATTGCCAAATCATCCTCCAATGACAATATTCTACTAACCTTAACCTTAATATCCGGCTGGTATTCAAACAATGTCACTACAGGGCCTGAATGCATAGCAACAACAACGCCCTTGATATCAAACTGCGCTAATTTCTCCTCAAGTAACTTTGCCTGCAAACCTAAAGCATCTTGCTTATCTTTCATATCCTTTTGTTCAATTTTTTTAACTGGCAGAGCTGGAAGCGCGTATTTTTTCTTAATTGGTTTATTAACAGTTATGGCTTTATCCCCTGTAACCTCAACCGGAGTTGATTCAAAAGCATCATTATTGGAAATGTCACTTTCAGGTATGCTTTCAGAAGAATCGTCTAACACAAAATCCTGCTGAGACTCATCTTGATCATCTACTTGGCTATCAACAGGTTCTGACAAGCTATTCTTTACCTTTGAATCATTCACATCAATGTAATCATGCCAAAAAAGATCTTGTACAACCTGCTCAATATCTTTATCAACACTTTCCTCTTTCTCAAACTCTACAATTGAGGAGTCTACTTTTCGCAAAGCTGCACCTGTGAAAATATCAAACACTTTTTTCACAGAGAAAATTAGACCTTTTCCTATCGTTATAAAAAATGAATACACAGCATAAACAGTTCGAGCTGGTATTTTTTTACTATCAAAACAGTATCCCAATACTTTACCAATATATAAAAGTAGCGGTAAGTAAGAACATCGTGTGATTAAAAGCGATGAACATAGCAACAGCACCCAAAGAACAATCTGCTGCATTACTCCATCAAAACTTCCAAAGATATGAACAAAAATGTAATTTCCAACAATTCCACCTGGATAACTAAAATCATATAATGACTTTGTATAAATCTGGCAAAACACAGTCATACTTATAAAACCAAGAAGAACGCCAACAGCCCGGTCCCACTCTGTAGCAAACTGTACCCTTCTCGCTAGATATGCAAAAAAATAAAGTACAATAAAGTACAATCCAACAAAAACTGATAGAAAAGCAGCACGACCAAATAAATAAATAAATAATGCTGCGCTATGTGAGCCTAAAAATCCAAAAATGTTTTTATAGGATTGTAATTGAGTAGCGTGGTAAAACCATGAACTATCAGTCGCACTGAACGTCCACAATGAACCGGCTATAAAAAGTAAAAACCCTATCAAGGAAATTATCAGCCAATGTTTTAATAACTTCCCTGTTAAATCATATTTCATAAAACATCCCCCTTAAACTAACAATGCAACTATGGTAGGTAAAATCATATAATAAGAAAACTTCCACAATCGATCTTTATCAATGATTTTTTCGATACAATACAAAAGACTATACGCAACAAATGCTGAAGCAAGCAAAGCCATAACAAATGGTATATTACAAATGCTTTTTAAAATTGAACTATCTTGCAAACAGTACAATCCTTTAATTGACCCTGCTGTAATCAATGGCCACTGTAATAAAAATGAAACTACAAATGCAACCCTACCTCTATACCCAAGCCACTGAAGTGCTGCTACCGTTGTAGCAAATCTAGATACTCCAGGAAATAAAGCACATCCTTGAACAAATCCAACAATTAAACCAGACCGCAATGACCAAATATTAATATCTTTTTTCTCGCGAGTAAACTGTATTGACCACAAAGATCCTGCTGTAATTAAAAATCCAAGTGATAGTGGAAAATCGATTTTATGAGCGAGGTCATACCCCCATAATAAAAAAGTCACTCCGTCAGCAATGAATCCAAATAAAAAAACAGAAAAAATTGTGCTTTTCCAAAGATTCAAATCCCATAACGATGTAAGATGGACTGGTTTATTAACAATTAGCTTCCACCAGGAAGGGAAAAAATAAAGGAAAAAAATGACTGTACTCACACCCTGTAATGCATAGTCAAATGCCCATAAAGATTGATCCAACTGGAGTGATTCTACACTGTAAGAACCGAGTTGATATTGATCAAAAATCTGCTGCAACAAAACAACATGACCAGAACTACTTATTGGCAAACTTTCACAGATTACTTGAACTATCATCCAAAGATACAACAACATAGTATCCCTTTAAAAAAAATATATTTTATAAACTGTCTACTTTTAATAATTTTGCAAGCTAAAACAATCAGTATTCAATCAATCTAAGCCTTTTATGCAATAAAAAACTAACTTTATAATATATGACACAATAACCATCTATATAATAATTATAAAAAACCACAAAAATGGATAGATTTTTCATAATAAAAATTTTATTTTTTTATTTCTTCAACCAAAAACTCAAAAAAAACATTGTCTGCTTACCTCATCTAGATCATAAAAATGATTTTTTTTTTAAGCAAAGGCAAGTGCCTGAAATCGTTTTAGATAAATAGTTTACTCAACCCAAGCATGCAATCAAGATATTGATAATTATAAAAAATCTTTACAAATGCATTTCAAGCTTTCTATAATAAAATCCTGGAATAGAAACCACACAAAAAATTAGGTTGCATTCTTGTACACTTTGATCTAGATTATTGCACTAATGAGGATATATATAATTTAAAAAAGACTTTTTTAGATAAATATATGCATAAAAATTTTCAAAAACATGTCGAAAGGAGGCCTGTCTTACAAATTAAGAAAAAATGATAAATACAATAATTTTCTATGAATATAAACATAAAAATCAATGTACATAGAAAACTAATTTGATCATCTTAGTTGAATTTAATAATAGTTCATATCGAACATAAAAAGGGATTTACGATATGGTAAAAAAATCAATGAAAACACTTTTTGTAGGACTTGCTGCTTTGTCAGCTAGTATTTCTGCTAGTGGAGATACTCTTACACAAAGTAACGGTTTCTTTCAGCCTCGCGCTTTCTCAGCTAACTTAGTTCGTGAAATGTTGATGCAAGGTTCAAAGTTCAAAGAATCAGACGGATGGTATGGAGAATTCTCAGCAACTGGTGCTTATCAGCGTAACTGGTCACAAGGCATGGAAACTACTGCTGATGTTGACTTAGCTGATAGTGTTAATGGATTGGGTGTTTTCCCATTCTGGTCAGGTACTAATGTAATGTCTGTAAACAGTGCTGATGGTTCTGCTGCATTTGATGTTGACGGATACCAATTTGGTTTAGGTCAAGTAAAGACAGTTGGTTCTGTTACTTTAGATCCTATTGTATACCAAGCTGGTTCTGATTTCATGTTCATTGTTGGTTCTTCAAACGCTGAGCCTGGCTTCTTTGCTAAAATCAAAGCTCCAGTTGGCGTTTATAACATGAACCCACAATTGACGGAAACTGTAGCAACTGCTGATGCTTATCCTGCTGGTGCTTTAGAGCTTTCAGATACTTATACATACCAACCTGCTACAACTATGACTCAAGCTTTTGCTGGATATGAGCCTTCTGGGCAAACAGCTCAAGGTGATTTTGCTACTATGAAAAATGGTATAATTAAAGGTCAAAATTCAACTGGTGCTAAGTTTGGTGATATCGAACTTACAGCTGGTTATAAATTTATCAGCAGTGAAGATAACGCATTCAGCGTAGGTGTTCGCGCATCTGCTCCTACTGGTGGAAAAGCTACTGGAGAGTATCTACTTGAGCCTATCTTTGGTCGTGGTGGAAACTGGGGTCTTGGTGGTTACTTAGATGGACATGTTAAGGTATGGGAAGGCGATAACAACAACTGCTTTAAAATTAAGATGATGGCTAATGCTATGCACTTATTTAATGCTGATACTGTTCGTCAATACGATCTTACTGCAAATGGCGGTGGTTCTAAGTATCTTTTAGTTGCTGATTATTCAGACAACGCTTACCAAGGTAAAATTGCTAACTTAGTAAACTATTCAACATTAGCTTCTACTTCTTCATTCGGAGTTGAAGGCGATGGCGTAGTATCATTATGTTATATGTCTGGTGGATGGAGTGCAGACTTAGGTTATGAGTTCTGGGGTCGTTCAGCAGAAACTCTAGCTATCACTGGTACATTTGCTGAGCAAGCTTATGCTGTTCTTGGTAATCAAGGTGTTGGACAAGTTGGTGGAACACCAGCAACTGCTTCTAACGCTTGCCAACCTTTAGCTCAAATGAATCTAGCTTCTACAGATGCATCTGCGACTACTGTAACTGCAGTTGGTCCTGCATCAGCTCAAGGTGATGTTGTTGCTGCAACTACAGCTGCTAACAGAATCGGCGTTGCTGATCTTAATGTAGCGGGCGCACAGCAAACTGCTAGCATGACTAGCAAAGTGTTCTCTAAAGTTGCTTACGAGTGGGTTGAGTCAGATTATTCACCACATTTAGGTCTTCTTGGTGAGTTTGAAATCAGCAACAGTAACAACAATGCGCTTCCTCAATGGGGTGTATCTCTTGTTGGTGGGGTTTCCTTCTAACAATAGTTTAGTTCATTATTCTTTTATAGAAACAGAACTAAGGTCAAAAAACGACAGTACTAATGGAGGTGGGTTTTATACCCGCCTCCATTTTTATAAGTATCAACTCCCAATGCAAGTTAATACATCTTTTGATTGCAACTTTTTCATCTTTTTTATAGATTACATGCAATACGCTTATTTTCGTGATGAAAATATTGTTTTTTTAAAATTATACCAATCTCATATCGACATAAAAAAGGAGTTACGATATGGTAGGAAAATTAATAAATCAAACTACAGGCAATTACCACGGGAAAAAAGTATTTTTAACAGCAATCGCTGTTCTTTTTTCGGCACAATTAGTTGGTGAAATTTCTGTTAGTGCAAATTTATTATTAAATCGATCTTTCTCAGCAAATAGTGCTCGTGAAATGATCATGACAGGACCAATCAACCCTCACAACAATGATAATATCAATGGATTCTTTGCTATGGATGCTGCATACCAAAAAGCATGGAATCAAAGTGAGACCGAAGGTGTTGGAGCATACCCCTTTTGGTCAAAAACTAATTCGATGACAATCGGAACTTCTGATGGATTAAGCAATGTTGATGCTTATCAATTTGGTTTAGGAACTGTTTCAACTATAGGAACTATAAAATTGAGCCCTATCATCTACCAGGATGGATCAGACTTCATGTTTCATGTACAATCAAAACAGTATGGACATAACCTCTTTGCTAAAGCAAAATTTGCAATAAGTTCAATGATAGTAAATCCTAATTTAACAGAGACTGATGCCGTAACACCTGTTGCGTATCCATCTGGCGCTATAACATCATTAACAGGCTCAGGACCATTTTCTACGACTGCTGACCCTTCTAGCAGTATGACTCAAGCTTTTGCCGGTAATGTAGGAACTCAATCAGCTCAAGGTGATTTTAAGCCAATGACGAATGGTCTTATTAATGGCTCACAGTCTACTGGAGCTCATCTAAGTGACACAGACATGGTAATTGGTTATAACTATACTTGTGATAAAACTAATAACTCAGTAAGTATTGGCTTACACATTTCAGCTCCTACAGACGAAAGAGCCAAAAGTATTTATATTCTAGAGCCAATTAGTAGTCGTGACGGTGCTTGGGGAATTGGCTACGACCTCGCAATGATTTATCATATGTGGAATAGTGATTCTCAAAATAATTCATTAAGATTAAATTTTGCAAGTAGTGGAATACATCTTTGTAAACATAATGTAATTCGTTCATACGATTTAACTGCAAATGGGCATGGATCTAAATATCTCTTAGTTGCTGACTATAAAAATGGTGTATACCAAAATTCTATACAAAATCTTGTAAATCTATCAACTCTTGAATCTCAATCTTCTTTTGCATTAGAAAGTGATACTGCCCTATCTTTAAGGTACACAACTGGAGGCTTATCAATGGATGTTGGTTATAATGTTTGGGCTAGAACCAAAGAAAAATTAACAATTACAGAAAATTTTGATTCTAACCGCTATGCGATTTTAGGTCGTCAAGTTGTTTCTAATTCAGTAACAGGTAATGCTTCAACTCTTTGCCAGCCAACTGCAACTATCAATACATCTCTTGCTGCTGCAGGAGGAGATGGAAATGCTAACTCAAATGGTATAACTATTGTACCAGCAACTGCTGCTGCAAATCGAATTAGTGGTAGTGAAGCATTTGATACAACTATTGCAGGACAATACTCTGCGGTAACAAGTAAAGTATTTGCAAAAGTTGGTTATAACTGGAAAAATTCTGACTGTTGCCCTTACCTTAATTTAATTGGTGAGTGTGAGTTCAGTAATATCAGCAACAACGCGCTTCCTCAATGGGGAATCACACTTGTTGGTGGAATCTCGCTATAACAAAAAAACAGATCATTATTAAAATATAAAAAAGGATTTATGATATGACAAAAAAGACAAAAGAAGCATACACTTCAAGTACATCTCATATAAAATTGTTTCTAGCAACTTTAACGCTTGTAACATCATCAGCGTTATCTGCAACATCAGATGTATCAATATCTAAGAATCTATTCTTACATCGTGCTTTCTCTGCAAATACAGCACGTGAGCTTATGATGGAAAGTCATGTAGAGCCAACAGATTTCGACGGATTTTATAGTTTATTTTCAGCTGCTGGTGCATACCAACACTCATGGAATCAAAGTGAAGACAAAGGAACTGGAGCACTTCCATTCTGGTCTGGTACAAATATTATGACAGTCGGTACTAATGCAAGCAACAGTAATCTTGATGCTTACCAGTTTGGATTAGGAGAAGTAACAACTAATGGTTCTATAACGCTTAATCCAGTTATTTATCAAGGTGGCACAGATTTTCTTCTATGTTTCGGATCATCAAACAATGACCCTGGGATGTTTATGAAATTCAAAGCTCCTTTAGGTATCATTGGAATAAATCCACAACTTACAGAAGTTGAAGCAACAGCTGCTGCTAATTATCCAGCTGGCCAGTTAAGTGTAAGCAGCAACTCTGTTGCAGATCCAGCTACAACTATGACGCAAGCATTCGCTGGTAATTTGTCTGATGGACAAACAAACCACGGTGATTTCGTACCAATGAAGTCTGGTTTAACTAAAGGTAAACTATTATCTGGTGCTCAATTTGGTGATATCGAAATGACACTTGGATATAATTTAATTTGTGATGAAGATCAAACTTTCGGAATGGGACTCCGTGCATCTGCACCATCTGCAAACAAACCAACTGGTCAATACTTACTTGAGCCTCTTTTTGGTCGCGGTGGTAGTTGGACTGTTGGTGGATATGCTATTGGTAAAATGAAGCTATGGGAAAACAATGCAAATAGCTCTTTAAATTTAAATGTAATGGGTACAGTTCTTCATCTCATGAAAACAACTACAACTCGTTCATATGATTTAACTGCTAATGGTGCTGGTTCTAAATATCTTTTAGTTGCTGATTATAGCACAAATTCATATCAAGGAATCGTGCAAAACTTGATCAACCTTTCAACACTTGAATCTCAATCTTCATTTAGTGCAGAAGGCGATGCATCAATCAACCTTTCATATGTATCTAATGGATGGATAGCTGATCTTGGTTACAACTTCTGGGGAAGAACTCAAGAAATACTATCTATCTCAGGAGCATTTCCTGAAAATCGTTATGCTGTTTTAGGTCGTCAAGGAGTTGCTCTATCAACGACTCCAGCAGCAAATGCTAATCAACTATGTCAACCATCTGCGACTATAAATACATCAGAAGATAATACGGCAACTGCATCATCAACAATTGTGTCTGCAATTACTCCATCAAATAGAATATCTGGAAACTCAGACTTTGATCTTGCAGCGGCACAACAAGCTAGTTGTTCAACAAGTAAAGTATTTGCAAAAATGGGCTACTCATGGCTTGATTCTCACTTCAGCCCACACATTGGTCTTGCTGGAGAATTTGAAGTTAGCACAAGCGCAAATAATGCACTTTCACAATGGAGTGTTGCTATCATTGGTGGTATGTACTTCTAAAGAAATATTCTTATTTTTCAAAAGGGTGAGATTAATTTCTCGCCCTTTTTTATTTAAAACAGATAAACTGCATCAATTCACATAGTAAAAAGATCAATCTAAAGGTCTATCAAAAAATGGGATATAAACGCTTGCACGTAACGTTTACATCCCATTTCACACCTTATCAAAACAAGGCGAAACACCACTAAAATCAATTGCCAGTTTTAATCAAAATTAAATATAAAGCAGTTACCTTCTTGCTTTGAATCAACTGACCCAACCAACCAAATCAAATTTTATAAAAAAATCAAAATTTGCAATATTCGCAAGTTTTTTATAAAATGGTTTACAATATTTTTTACCTCCCAAAAAGAAAGATTTCTATATGAAAAAAAATCTATTAGCATTGTTGGCATGCTCTCTATTTTTCATACCAAATGAAATAGCAACAAAACAAAATACTAAAATATTAACTTCTATTGATGTTATTAATCAATCACTGCAAGGTAATGTTGAATTTATTCATGTATATTTCGTGGCCCTGTCAAGTAATCTTCATGATATTATCATTCCCGCCCAACAGCTTGAATCTGCATTAACAAATGGTCTTAAGTTTGACGGTTCATCAATTCCTGGATGCACTAACATTTTTAACAGTGACATGCATTTAACACTAGACTTCAATAGTTTCTTTGTTAATCCAAAAATAAAAAACCAACCTAGGTCAGCACGAATCTTTGCATCTGTTTATCAAGATGAAAATGTTTCATATCCAGCAGATCCTCGCTACTTACTACAAGAAGCAATTGATAGCGCTGCAAAATTGAACTATAAGTTCTATGTTGGACCTGAAATAGAGTTCTTCTTATTAGAAAAAAACAATGCTGGGGAATTAATTCCTTGGGATAGTGGTTACTACGTTGGCGCTGAAGCTCATCAAAAGCATGAAACCGTCCAATTCGAGATGATGCAAGCACTTTTAGATAACGGAATTATGCTTGATAAACTTCATCATGAAGTTGCTCCTGGTCAATATGAGTTTGTTATTGGATACAATACTCCAATGAACATCGCCGATCAAATCATATTAACAAAACACATTATCAAACAAATTGCTCAAAATCATAACCTTATAGCAACATTTATGCCAAAACCTTTTTATGGCATGAATGGTAATGGTATGCACTTTCACTTCAGCATTGCAGATGACACAAACAACTTAAATTTATTTTTTGATGAAGAAGATAATGCGTTCTTATCTCCACTAGCACATAATTTCATTGCTGGAGTTTTAAATAGAATTCAAGATGGAGCAATTCTTTTAAACGGTAGTGTAAATTCATATAAACGATTAGTCCCTGGATACGAAGCACCTTGTTACATTTGCTGGGCAACAAAAAATCGTAGTGCTCTTATCAGAATTCCACAAATCAACCAGAATCAGCCGTATGCTGCACGCGCAGAAATTAGATCTGGTGATCCTTTGTGCAACCCATACTTAGCGCTTACATTCTTATTAAAATCTGGCCTTGCTGGTATTATGAATGATGAACAAATCATGCCTGCTACAGAAGAGAACTTATTCAAATTAACTCTTAATGAGATTGAAGATCGTGACATTGCGATATTACCATCTTCATTAAAAGAAGCTCTGGATAATTTTGAGAATTCTTCAAACATTCTTGATATTTTCAATCATACTTTCATTAATGAATTTGCTAAAATAAAATCAGTTGAAACTGTAGATTTTCAAAAAGCTGTTACAAATTGGGAAATGCAACAATACCTATAAAGGTTATGTAAAACAATTCATAGCAATTTGAAAGCAATTTCAAAAATAAAGATGGGGCTTCTGCCCCATCAACTTTTACTAAAGAAAAAATAAAAAAATGAGATGTAAAGTGGGATTAATCCTTACATCTCATTTTTCGGATATGGATCATTCTGCCCAATTTTTTCTTCCTATGCGAGATTACAAATAATTTTTTTGGATTCTGGCATCGTGAAAGCCTCAGTACCAGGACCTGCAGGAACCTCATGAGCTGGAACTGATTCTAACGCAATATTGTAAGTTTCGTTGGAAGTTGCTTTTTTAATTTTTTTATTTAGTTCGCTATAAAAGTTACCTTTTCTATCTCTTTCTGAAGAGCTAAATATCACTGATTCAATCATCTTGTCATGAAAATTTATAACCTGATATGATTGTGCCATAGAAACACCTTTGTTTACAATACTATGATCAGAGAATCGTAACTTTAAATTCATATTCATTTTTGTTGTATTCACAAAAGTTGTTACGAGTGGAGATGCTTGCACCAAAGAGCTCAATAATAAAATTGTGTAAAAAATTATTTTTTTGCTCGTTTTTTGTAATTCCAATAACATAACATTCCTAAATAATTTATTAAGCGTGATTAATATCAAATTGCTCATACTTTGATTTATAATTGTTCATGGTAATAACATAATTAAAAGAATTATTCGTTGGAAACAGCTTACGCTTATTGCTCATACCATGCGATGTAATTGCAATCTCATCACCTTGTTTGTTATCCAAGTCAGCTTCAGTATCATCCTCTAACTTAATAAAGGTAATCATACTTTGACCATCCTTCTTATTATTCCTTGCCAAACTAAAAAAACTTTTTTTATTACGATTTTTAGCACTAATATTTGTAACTGTAATTGTTCTTCCAGTTTTATTTTCATAGTGTGTTGCAACCATTGATAAAGACATGGATAATAACATTAACAATGTAAATATTTTATTTGCTCTAAAAATCATATGCATCCTTTTGTATAATCAACCTCATATCTAATCATTGGTCACTTTACTTAAAAGTAAGTATTACAAATAGAACTTCGATAAAGCAATATTTAATTTATTAATTTTCGAATTGCAAGATTAAATCAACGAATAACAATAAAAAACACCATAGAAATTAAACCTAGAAAACAATAAAAATGGGGCAGATGCCCCATTTTTCAATCCTACAGTCTCATAAAATGAAAACTATTGGTAATATCTTACAAGCGCAAATAAACAATCTAGTAATTATTCATCCTCATCAATATCATAGTCACCAGGTAATTCATTAACCTCATCGGCAATCGTCAAATCATGCTGAGCACGCACAACTTCACCATCAATTCTACATGCTCCAAAGGCAATTTTACCATCTCCAGAGGACTCTGAATCATTTTCATTTTCCTTAAGCAACTGCTTAAGTTTTATTATATCCTTTAACTCCTCAACCATGTAGATTTCTTTATCCGGATATTTCAGCTGTGCCCACTCTGCATTTTGCTTTCCAGGCCCAACACAAATTAAAATTTCACATCCAACCAATCCACTCATAACATCATCCCACAAAACAGGAGAATTAACTCGACGTAAAACGGCTGATTCTAAAGCTTCTGCTGATGTTACATATGCCCCATCAACATTAGTAATCACTGGAAAGTTCAATGATTTAAAATCGATCTTAAAAAAATAAGGCGTAAGTGAGGTAACAACAGAATTTACAGCTGAATTATGCAAACCATAAGCAATGTTAAGTTCTTTAACTTTACGTATTTCATTTATTTTACAATATTCTTTCACTTCATTAATCAAATCAATGTGCCCACCGATATAAAAACAATGATCGGTATTATAAGCTGATACAAAAATTTGCTTTTCATCTGTTGATAGCTCTTGGCATAAAGCCTCAATCGATTCTACGGTAAACCCTCGCGTAATCTGCAATACGCTATAATTTGGATTTTGCTCAACAAATGATTTGAAAAATTTTGCATATTTATTAATTAGATATAGACCATCCGCGAAACTTAACGATCCCGATGCAATAGCTGCTGCGTACTCTCCAATTCCATACCCAGCAATGAAATCTGGCCGTAAACCTGCTTCAGCTAACTCTGAGTAAATAGATATCTGCGTCAACAAAATAGCCTGATACCCTTTATCTATCTCTGCCATTCCAGCATCAGATGATGCGAAACAAAGTTTAACAAAATTAACATCCAAACACATTGATGCTTGTTCGAATAAATCTTGAACATGTCGAGATTCATTATAAAGATCTTTCCCCATGGTTACAAACTGCTGTCCATACCCAGAAAATATAACACCTATTGTCTTTTTCATAACTTCCCCCTATAGAAAAAGATTCAAATTAATACAAAAATGAGTTTAAAATACTTACTCGACGTAGATCAATAGTCATCATCAACATTTTCGACAAAAAAATATCCAGTCTTTAAAACTGGATATTTTAATAAAATTATTAAACCAAATAATCATCAAGTTCATTCAATAAAGACGAAACTCCATCTCCAAGCAATCTCTCTCCATTTGGAGATGGAGATGATTTAATAGATGATGTCGGAGTAACACACTCTATAACACTTGGATCGATATAACCATATCTAGCACCATGTTGAGCAAGCGTTAATGGAGATCTTGAACGAGGACTATCAATTTTATAGTGTATGTTAGCCCCTCTACCAACAAGAAGCTTTACAATTTCAAGCTGGTTGTAACTCAATTCAGGGTCATTTTCAAAACATTTCCTGCTTAAAGCACTAAATAAAGGCGTAGAGCCAAAATTATCTTGGCTATCAATATCTACATCATAATCAAGAATTACTTGTACAACATCAAGGCGTAACATCTGAGATGCTATAGATAAAGGTGTTTGGTGAGAATCATTTGCCATATTAAGATCTGCTCCATTATCAATCAAAAATTGTATAATATGCATCCCGCACTCAGCATGAATAGCCTGATGTAACGGTCCATCACCATGACCTTCTTCACTTTGAAAGTTAACAAAATCATCTCTTTTAATGCCTATCGGTTGATTTTCAACCAATTTTTCTATTGCAGTAAAATTATGATTTTTAATAGCTTGAGATAATCGTTCATTTTCATCCATGTTATTTTGTTTGCTAAATGAAAACCATTTATCACTTGTATGCAATGTTTGAACCATACCAAAAGACAACATCAAACAAAATAAACCTATTTTTTTAATCTGTATCATCAATTTTTCCTTTTTTCATTAAATTAAATCTAATGATCATGGTACTAAAACTGACAGACAGAAATCAACAAATATTTTTAACAATAAAGGAAAAACAAACCAAAAAAAACAACAATCCCTAACTAGGGCTAAGATCAGAGAATTATTCAATTCAATCACAAACCATTGATTTCCTATTTGGAAATAAAACATAATAATACTGTATCAAAAACTCTCAAAAAAAAGGATGAATTATGAACAAGTTAAAATTATCTTTAACGGCCTTACTGCTTATTGCAGGAATCAACATGACTGAAGCAAAGATTGGTGGCGCAACTTCAACCGTCAAACGCGCATCAATATCTAGCACTAGAATGGCTTCGCCTCTTTCTATATGGAATATGGTATCAAAAGATGGGAAAAAAATAGGCAAAATAGAAGAATCACAAATTAAAGGGTTGAGCCCAGAAGTCATTAGCGCTATCCCCGCAAATCAAATTAAAAAATTCTCAAAAAAGCAGATTAAATCATTATCAAAAGATCAAATAGCCAGTTTGAGCGGAGATCAGCTTACGGCTATTTTAAACAAAATGGAAACTAGAGATATAAAGGTAGGAGCAGGAAGGCGTCGTGGAAGAGTAGAAAGACGTCGTGGTCTGACCAAGTCACAGTTTAAATTTTTAACATCAGACCAACTTACAGCTATTGCAGGACAACTATCTGAGAAGCAACGTGACGCTTTAACAGATAAGCAACGTGAAATATTATCAGCAAAGAAAGCTTTAAAGAAAATGAAATCGAGCAGTTCACTCTAAATTTGCAATAGAGTAAATAGTTTAGGAAAAGGGGCTGTTCATTCGGTCCCTTTTAAATTAAATTTCAAGATAAAAGAAAGCCAATATGAAAAAATTACAATTATCCCTAGTCGCCTTACTTTTGATTGCAGGAACTAACACATTTGAAGCGAAGACATCAGACAAGTCACTCAAAAAATGGAATAAAATATCCAATAATGGACAAAGTATAAATCAAATTAAAGATTCACAAATTAAGAATTTAAAATTAAAAGTTATTAACGTTATTCCTAGTGATCAAATGAAGCAATTCTCAAGAAAACAAGTAGAAATGCTATCACGTAATAAAATTAGTGGTTTAAGTACAAGTCAACTTGTAGCAATTTTAGATAAGATTTCAACTAATAAAAATATCACTTTAAACTTAGCTACTGGCTATCGTCGTACTTATCGTCAGACAACAAGGAAAGTATCACAATTCACTTTTTTAACAAGCAATCAAATCAAATCCCTTAAAGGGAAATTAACTCCTGATCAATTAAAAGCAACAGAAGATAGAGAAGCTAGTAAATATAAAGATTATAAAGAAGTTTAGAAAACATAAAATATAAAAAAGGAGAATCAATATGAAAAATTTAAAATTATCTTTAGCAGCCTTACTTATGGTTGCAGGAATCAGTACACTTGATGCTGGAGTATCTAGTGTCACCAGTGCAGCATCTAAGGCAGCTAAAAATACAAGAATTTATGCTTCTACATCAAAATCTAGTTCTAAAATAACTTCCCCTCTATCTACATGGAATATGTTATCAAAAAATGGAAAAGAAATAGGTAAAGTAAAGCGCTAACCCCGGGCTAAAGACCCGGGGCTTTGGCGCCAATTCGGAATTCAGATATTTTATTGATTTTTTATGTAAGATCTAATTCTTGCTTCT
>Ga0222654_1000110_pt1 | contig 75055 bp, 74 predicted proteins | sample AntAcemetagen421_FD_179805 | JGI IMG/M metagenome (GOLD analysis project Ga0222654, IMG submission 179805) | Saline water microbial communities from Ace Lake, Antarctica - #421 | ecosystem: Environmental > Aquatic > Non-marine Saline and Alkaline > Saline | place: Antarctica: Ace Lake...
TTCTGCTACAGACTGAATAGATCTAGGAGTAAGAAAACAATCTTTCATAACTTGATTTCTAGAATGGTCAAATCTCCTAAAATCTACCAAGCACAATTAGTATGTACTTAAAGGGTCATCTCTAAAAAGTTATATTGTTTGAGTAGGCAATGGCCTTCTCATCTTAAATCTTATAAATTATTAGGAAACATTTAGCTTCCCTTTATGTAAATGTAAACCAGATGTTAAAACAGGATAATCCTATTTCTTCTTCTGCTGTTTCATCGCTTCTTCCATACGCGCCTGAAACTTAGATTGCTTTACAGGTTTCTTACGAGCTTGCATGATTTGTGCGTGTAATTTATCATCGTTTACACGTTTGCGAATAACCCATTGTTGTCCAAAGGTTACCAAGTTACTTACCAGATAGTATAAAGTTAATCCACTCGCATAATCATTAAGCACTCCTAAGAACACCACCGGCATAATGTACCCTATGTACTTCATTTGACCAGAAGCACCCGTAATTTGGTTGTTAAAATGCGTATAGAGCAAAGTAGATAGCGTCATCAACAGTGTAAACAAACTGATGTGATCTCCATACATGGGAATACTAAAGCCAATGTCGTAAATGCTATCGTATCTACTTAAATCTTCTGCCCATAAGAAAGACTTTTGACGCAATTGAAATGCAGATGGAAAGAATTGAAACATGGCAAACAAAACTGGCATTTGAAAAAGCAAGGGAAAACAGCCACTCATGGGGCTTACTCCTGCTTTCTTATACAAGGCCATATTCTCTTTCTGTTGTTTCTGTAAGTCCTTATGCTTTTCTTTAATCTGCTCAATCTCTGGCTTTAAAATTCTCATCTTAGCCGTACTTATGTAAGACTTATAGACCAATGGAAGCAATAGGAACTTAATTATTAAGGTCAATAAAATAATAGCTAAACCAGTTGCCGCAATGCTATTTGTAACCACACTAAAAATTGGAATAATTAGGTATTCATTAATCCAACCAAATATTCCCCAACCAAGTGGAACAATTGCCTCCAACTCAGCATTCTCAATCCCTAAATCTACCTTAGCTAAAGATTTATATTCACTAGGCCCGGCATACATACGTAAGGTATAGGTACGATCATCTTCCAAATTGTAATTCATATACATTTGGACCTCCATGTCGCGCACTATGGAATCATTATCTTCAATGCTCTTCATTTTAAGAAGACCATCGGCGTCAAAACTTTCTTTATTAGCAACAGTTATATTAAAGTATTGCTGGTTAAAACTAAACCACTGCGTTTTTCCTTTAATCTTTTCTTCTTCCTCTTCTCCACTTCCAATATCATCTGGAGAATCTTTTTCTAGTTTGTACGAAATAGTACTCCTTTGTACTTCCCATTTCTTATCCTTTTCCTGCTTATTTAGGAAAGGTTTCATTACCAAAACAATATCAGAGTTTCCTCTATAAATGTCGTTTTGAACATTCTTTAAGCGTAGCTTATAATCAAAGGCATAGCCTTCTGGTGCTAGTGTAATACTTTGTTCTATGTAACCACTATCTGCATTTTTTAGTCTAAATGTAGCTGCTCTATCTGTGCTACTACTTAGTTCCCAATTAATGGCATTGCTATTTAAAGCTCCACCTGGTGTATTAATCTTAAAATACATTTGGCTAAGCTTTTCATTAAGCATTTTAAGGGCTGCACTATCCCAACGTTTTTGATTCAGCAGTTCAATTTGCTTAATCTCACCACCCATAGAGTTTAAGTCTATTTTAAGGTCTTTGTTCTGAATACTAATGGTTTTTTCCTCAGAAGCAGCTACAAAAGTTCCAAAAGACTTTTGTGAAGAGCTATCTGTTCCAACAGTTTGAGTGCTTGTATTTGATACAGCTGCAACCGCCGTATCTATCTTTTTTTCCTCTGTGGTTTTTTCTACCAGGGCCAAGCTATCAGCAGTTTTTTGCTGTGCACCCATTTGAGCTGCAGTAGGTTTGGTATAAAAGTAGAACCCTATAAGAATTAAAAATATAAGGCTAAAGCCTATGATGGTATTTCTATCCATGAATGATAATTAAGGGCGCAAAATTAGCCTTTTTTGGGAGAATTAACCCGTTTTGCCCTCGGAATAATGTAGCGAGTTTCGGTTATTTTCGATTTACTTTGCGCAAGACAGAAGAAAAGCAGCAGTTTGAGTAGCATTAAAGTAGGAATAATAGGGAATGGAAGTTGGGCAACGGCACTTGCAAAAATTATAGGGGAACACGAAAACACAGAAATTCTTTGGCACTTTAGAAAAGAAGCTGATGTTGAATATTTCAATACCTACCAAAGCAATCCACGTTATTTAAGAGATGTTAAATTTTATGGAAAGAACATAAAAGTTACCAATGATGCGCAGGAATGTATTAATCAATCGGATTATGTATTGCTAGCCACACCTTCTGCATTTCTAAATAATACATTAGAGAATCTGAGTTTACCACAAGAAAAAAATTACATAACAGCCATAAAGGGAATTGAGCCTCATACCAAAACGGTTATTGCCGAATACTTGGAAGAACAATGGAAGATTCCAAGTGAGAATATTATTTTGGTTACCGGCCCTTGCCATGCGGAGGAAGTGGCTTTAGAAAAATTGAGTTATTTAACGGTGAGTAGTTTGGTAGAACCCAAAGCGGAACACATTGCTCAGGTGCTCTCCTGTCGGTATATTAATACCAAAGTAAATAACGATTTATATGGTGCCGAGTATTCCGCGGTAATGAAAAACATCTATGCCATTGGTGCAGGAGTTTTACATGGTTTAGGGTACGGCGATAATTTTTTATCGGTTTATGTGAGTGCTGCTATTCGCGAAATTGAGACCTTTTTGGATGCCTTACACAAAACCCATAGAGATGTAAAAGATGCTGCCTATTTGGGCGATTTATTAGTGACTTGCTACTCGCAGTTTAGCCGAAATAGGACCTTTGGAAACATGCTGGGTAAGGGTTATAGTGTTAAATCAGCACAACTAGAAATGAATATGATTGCCGAAGGCTATTATGCTTTAGAGGGAATGGAATCCGTACGTGAAAGTTTAAATGTACCTATGCCAGTTTTACAAACAGTGCATTCCATTGTGTACGGAAATATGCCAGCTAGAAAGGCATTTTTAGACCTTGCAGCACAAATTAACTAGAGAAAAACAAGTAGTTATAATCCAATATTTTAGAACTTTTAGCTCTAGAAAAAGTGGATTTAAAGGCAGCCAATCCATTTTCGATTTCTCCTTGTTCAAGCATAATATTCTGAGCAAAAAGACCATTTGCTTTTAACCGCTTTTTTATAGAATTATAATACAATTTAGATTTGGTGAATTCAGGTTTATCCAAGCTTATAAATACATCACATATAATTAAATCAAAGTTGCTGTTATTCGTATTTAGAAAAGATTGGGCATCTGTATTTATAAGATTTAAATTCTTAGAATTGCCTTCATAGTATTTGTGATAAACTTCAATCACAGCTGGGTCCATTTCTATTCCAGTAATGTGCGCTTCAGGATTCAACTTGTGAATAATCTTCGCAGCATCCCCACCACCAAAACCAAGAATTAACACATTTTCAAAAGAATTGTTTCTAAGCATTGCTTCTGCCATTAAGGCTTTCATTACGGTGTGCAAGTGCCCATAGGAATAATTTGCTGTTTCGGTGTCTAGCATCAAATTACCACAATCCAATATCAGCTCAAGCTTAGTACTAACCTGAGACGGGTATTCCGCAATTTTAATTGGCCAGAGGTAACTCAGTATTTTTTGGAAGGAGTTCAATGCTTGCCAAATATAGTGCTGGTCACCATAAATCTACAATAATATTGATTGGCAAATAAGTTTTAAAGGTAGGTTCCTACCTTTGCCCAATGAACTATCCAAAATTCTACCTGGCAAGTAAAAGCCCAAGAAGGCATCAAATATTTGCAGATGCGGGTTTTGAAACAGAAATTTTGGAGAATCATGCAGATGAGGATTTTGATGCGAATATGTCCATCAGAAAAGTGGCGGAGCACTTGGCTATGCAAAAGGCGGAGCCCTTTAAATCTGAAATGCATAAAACAATTGTAACAGCAGACACCACGGTTATTCTTGGTTCAGAAATACTGAACAAACCAGAAAACGAAGCTCATGCAAAAGAAATGCTGATTAAATTATCGGGTTCAATACATGAAGTGATTACTGGAGTTTGTTTTATTCATAAAGGTCAAATGCATTCGTTTAGTGAAAGCACAAAAGTCTGGATTAAAGAATTATCGGAAGGTGAAATAGATGCTTACATCACAAATCACAAACCTTTCGATAAAGCAGGAGCTTATGGGGTTCAGGATTGGATGGGCCTAGTCGGTGTTCAAAAAATAGAAGGTTGTTTTTATAATGTGATGGGTTTTCCCATGCACCGTTTTATAGAGACGTTTCTTGAAACGTCTCTATAGACTATGAAATATTTGAACCAATTGGATAAATTCATGTCTATAATAGACAAGACCTTACGACATTCTCCCTTTTTTTCAGCATATTTGCAATCCAATTTAAAAGTATTTGAAATGATAAAACTACAGATTAAAATATGGGCGCTTTGCGGATTTCTTTTTCTTTCGCATGTTGCTCTAAAAGCTGACGAAGGAATGTGGCCTCTAACCATGATTGCTAAGTTGGAAGACAAAATGCAGGCAAGAGGGTTAAACCTTACTGCCGAAGACATTTACAGCATAAACAAATCAAGTGTTAAAGACGGAATTGTACGATTAATGCAACCAGGAAGTGGACGTATGTTTTGTACGGGTGAAGTAATTAGTGATCAAGGATTATTCCTTACTAACCACCATTGTGGTTATGGAGCTATTCAGTCTTTAAGCACAGATCAGGATAATATTTTAACCAATGGGTTTTGGGCAAAATCCAAAGCTTTAGAACGTCCAGCTGATTTTCATATCGGTTTCTTACGTAAAATAGAAGAGGTTACCAGCAATGTGGTTGGAGACTTAAGTGTTACTATGGGTGAAGATGCTCGCAAAACAGGTATTGCTGACAATATTGCTGGATTAAAGAAACAATTGCTTACTAACTTAGGTGATGAAGCAGTAAACTACCAAGTTGACATTATTGCATTTTATAACGACAACCGTTACATGGCAATGTATTATGAAGTGTATAAGGATATTCGTTTAGTTGGAGCTCCGCCAGAAAACATTGGAAAATTTGGTGGTGAAACCGATAACTGGAGATGGCCAAGACATACGGGTGATTTTTCTATGTTTAGAATTTATTCAAACAAAGAAGACAAGCCTGCTACTTTTGATCTTACCAACAAACCATACACGCCAAAGCATAACTTTAAAGTTTCTTTACAAGGATACAAAGAAGGTGATTATGCAATGATTTTGGGTTATCCAGGAACTACACAACGTTATACCTATAGTGAAGGAATTCGTTACTTAGGAAGTAAGCAAAGACCAATGCGTGTGGCTTTACGTCGCAGCATAATGGATGTATATAAATCAGAGATGACTAAAAGTGCTAGCACGCGTTTAAAGTACAGTGATCGATTAGCTGGAATTGGTAACTATTGGAACAAGTTTAATGGAGAAGCTCATGATTTAAGCAAGCCTGGTTTATACGAAAAAAGCAAAGCACGTGAATTGGCATTTGAGAAATGGGTAAGAGACAATAAAAAAAGCGACGTATACGGAAGTGTTACTTCACTTTATGATGAAGCTTATGCCGAAGAAAATAAAATTGGTCTATACCCAGTATACTTTGCCGATGGAATTAGAAATTCTCAAGCATTAATGAATGCTTTGAGTTTTAGATCATACGTTGCACTATTAGAAGCTGACGGTGAGGAAGCTGAAAAACAAGCAGAAAACTATCACACTCAAATTTCTAAAGCTACCGGCGGTATGTTTAAGGAGTTTGTTGACGCTATTGAATTACCTGTTTTAGAGCAAGTACTAAAGCATATTTACATGGATTTAGATAATTCTTATTTCTCTGAAAACATGAAAAAACTAGGACTTAAGTACAAAGGCGACTATGAAAAAATGGCAGCAGATATGTGGTCAGCGAGTAGCTTTACAAGTCAAGAGAAATTAGATAAAATCCTTAAAAAGAATAAGGTAAAATGCTTCACTAAGGACCCATTGTACATTTTTGTAAATGACTATATCGATATCTTTACGAAGACTTTATCTGAAAGAAGAAATGCAAATAGCATTAAAATGGACAGAGCTGAACGATTGTTCACTGCAGGAATTTTAGAAATGAATCCGGATGCTATAATTGCTCCTGATGCCAATGCTTCTATGCGTTTAACCTACGGACAAGTATTAAGCTATGATAGCCGTGATGCAGTAGAATATAACTATTACACAACGACTCAAGGAATCTTGCAGAAATACATTCCTAATGATTTTGAGTTTGATGCACCAGAAAAAATGATGGGTATGTTAAGAAGTAAAGACTTTGGTCAGTATGCGGATAAAGATGGAAGTTTACATACCTGTTTCTTGAGTAATAATGATATTACAGGTGGTAATTCAGGTAGTCCTGTTCTTAACGCCGATGGTCATTTAATGGGTATTGCCTTTGATGGAAACTGGGAAGCTATTAGTTCTGATTTTGCTTTCATACCTGCAAAACAAAGAACCATTAGTGTTGATATTCGCTATGTAATGTGGACGATTGACAAATGGGGTGGTGCGGATAACATCATTAAGGAAATTAGCTTTGTAAAATAGATTTAGAATATATTTTAGATTTAAAAATGCGGTTTGCCAATAGGCAGGCCGCATTTTTATTGTTGTATAGACGTTTCATGAAACGTCTCTAGAAAATCCTTAATTCTAAAATGCCAAACCATTCTTAAACCTTATTTTTGCATTGTTGTTAAATTAACAAGATGGCAAGAACTTGGAATAAAATAAAAGAATACAAAGACATCCTTTTTGAGCTTTGTGATGGGGTTGCAAAAATCACCATTAATAGACCCGACGTTTATAATGCTTTCAGACCACAAACGGTTGTAGATATGCTCGATGCCATGGAATTTGCAAGAGAAAGCCAAGAAGTTGGGGTTGTGGTATTAACCGGAATTGGGGATAAAGCATTTTGCAGTGGAGGAGATCAGAACGTAAAAGGAATTGGCGGGTACGTTGATGATAATGGCGTTCCTCGGTTAAATGTTTTAGATCTTCATAAAAAAATTAGAAGTCTTCCTAAGCCAGTTATAGCAATGGTAAATGGATATGCCATTGGTGGTGGTCATGTATTGCATGTAGTTTGTGATTTAACGATTGCTTCAGAGAATGCTATTTTTGGACAAACGGGTCCAAAAGTTGGAAGCTTTGATGGAGGATTTGGAAGCTCTTATTTAGCTAGACATGTAGGACAGAAAAAAGCCAGGGAAATTTGGTTCCTATGCCGTCAATACAGCGCAGAGGAAGCAGAAAAAATGGGAATGGTGAATAAAGTTGTTCCTTTAGAAAACCTAGAAGATGAAGTTATGGATTGGTGTGCTACAATTATGCTTAGAAGCCCATTGGCAATTCGAATGCTTAAGCGTTCGTTTAATGCAGAATTGGACGGTCAACATGGTTTAATGGAACTGGCTGGTGATGCAACATTACTTTATTACTTAACCGAAGAAGCGCAAGAAGGTAAGCAAGCATTTTTGGACAAACGCAAGCCTGATTTTGATAAATATCCTAAATTTCCGTAGTAGTCCTACTTTAAGGATTCTATTTTAGCCTTTAATTGATCGTAAGATCTTCCTCCTAGCTCGGTAGCTAAAAGATTGCCTTTTTTGAAGAACATTATGGTTGGATATCCCTGTAGTTGGTACATACTTGCTATTTCCATTTGCCCTTCAGCATCTACTTGTAGCACATTAGCTTTACCAGCGTATTCCTTTTTTAGTTTAACTACATCAGGAGCCATGCGTTTGCATGGACCGCACCATGTAGTGTAAAAATCTACCATTGTTACTTTGTCCTCCGCAATGGTTGACTTGTATTTTTCTAAGGTAATTTCTTCTCCTCCATGAGAGCTTGTGGCCTCTTGAGAGTCTGAACCTGTATTTGCTCCACCGCAAGCGGCTAGGGAGATTGTAGCTATAATAGCTAAGCTGGATATGATTGAAATTTTCATTTTTCGAAGTTAAATGTATATAGTAAAGTTAAATGCAATAATTTTGCCACAAATGGCCGGTAAAGTTCAATTAAGCGTCGTAATTCCAATATTCAACGAATCTATGAATATTATTACCCTCTACGACCGCCTAAAGAAGACCATTGGTCAAAAAGATCTGAATGTTGAAGTCATTTATGTAAATGATGGAAGCACAGATGAATCCCTGACAATTATTCAGGGAATCTGCCAATCTGATCCTTCCATAAAGTATATTGATTTTAGCCGAAATTTTGGGCATCAAATTTCCATTTTTGCCGGAATAGAAAATAGCAAAGGAGAACACATCATTGTAATGGACGGAGATGGTCAAGATCCTCCAGAAGTAATTTGGGAGCTATATGAAAAATGCCTTAACGGTTTTGATGTAGTTTATGCCAAGCGAAAAAAACGTTCAGGTGAAACGAAGTTAAAACGTTGGACCGCGCATATGTTTTATAGACTCCTACAACGAATCACTAAAGTTTCAATTCCAGTTGATACTGGAGACTTTAGAATTATCTCCCGCAGGGTAGCAAACATTTTGTGTAGCCTAAATGAGCAAAATAAATTTATTAGAGGCCAAATAAGTTGGATTGGGTTTAACCAGAGCTTTATAGAATACGATCGTGAAGAACGATTGGCTGGTGAAACCAAGTTTAGTTACAAAAAAATGATAAGTTTTGCTATTGATGGGATTAGTGGTTTTAGCCGATGGCCTTTAAAAATAGCTACAATGGGTGGTTTTCTGGTTTCAATTTTAGCCTTCATTCTTATTCTTTATACCCTTTATCAAAAGCTATATGGATTTACGGTTCCTGGTTGGGCAAGCACAAACATTGCAATACTTTTTATTGGTGGAATTCAGCTAATTGGTATTGGTATTTTGGGAGAATACTTGGGTAGAGTTAGTGATAATGTAAAAAATAGACCCACTTATTTGATCAAAGAAACAAACATTGAAAAATGATAGCTAGACTGCTCCGATTTGTTCTTAGCATTCCTTCTCAGTGGTGGTTCTTTATTCTTTGGGCAATATTTTTCATTTCATTTCAACAATACAAAGCCATTACACAAGAGCCTTTCGGGATTCATCAAGGAGCACAAGCAGATAGAGCTAGCATAGCTTATAATTTTTACAAGAAAAATGCGAATCCATTAAAGCCAAGAGTAATGGAAACTGTCTCCTCTGACGGAGTTTGTGGTACCGAGTTTCCTTTGATTTCATACCCAGCATCGCTGCTGTTTAGAGCATTTGGTTACCATGCATTTTGGCATAGGATAGTGGTTTTTTTATTGCTCACTTTTGGTGCCTTTGCTGCATGGTCCCTTATTTCGATTTTTATACAAAAATTGGTTTGGCGCATTGTGCATATGCTCCTTTGGTCATGCACTCCAATTCTTGCTTTTTATGGAGTTTCTGTGCTGCCAGATGCAGCTGCTTTAGGTTTTGTTTTCATGGCTTGGTATTTCTTCTTTGAATACTATTATAAAACGAATAACACCAAACAACTTTTGGGAAGTATGCTCTTGTTTGCTGCAGCAGGTTTATTAAAGCCTACCTTTTTATTAGGTGTTGGAGTAATCTGGGGACTAGTGTTTTTACAAAGGTTTAGTGCCAAGGATTTTCAGATTAAATCGGCTAAAGGCTTATTGTTTTCGCTAATTCCAATCACTCTTTCCATTGCATGGGTTTTGTACGCCCGTGATTTATCCCAAAGCACCTATAATTTCCATTTCTTGCAACAAGCTACTTTGCCAAATTCTTTAAATGAGTTTATTCCTAATAATCGAGATGCTTTTGGAGCTTGGTCTGAAAGTTTCTATGGACAAAGGGGAACATTCATCATTTTGATAGGTTTGTTAATTCCACTCTTTAGAAAAGGGCCGGAGGAATTCGAAATTCTCCGATTCATTTCTATTTTATATGCTTTGGCTTCCGTGTTTAACCTGCTGCTATTTAATGTACAGTACCGATATCACGATTACTATTTCTTACAATATATCCCGTACATCTTTTTTGCTAGTGCTTATTTAATAGCTAGTAAAATTCAGAATAGGAGAGGATTATTTGTAGGAATTACGGCTGCTGCCATGCCTATTATTCTTATCGTATTTTCAGTTCAGAATTTTGGGCAAACAAGACAGCTAATGGAACGAAGATTGACTCCTGGTGATTATTATTACCAAGATGTTCATGTGGGATCTGAGCTTTTAAGAAAAATAGCTCCTGAAATTCAAGCGATTATTCCCGAGGATAAAAATGTAATCATTGCTTGGGACCCAAGTCCAAATACCATGTTGTTCTTAATAAAACGCTATGGTGAACGCTGGCCTGGTTGGGAATCAGATTTTGATAAAGAAAGAATGTCTTCTACAGCTAATAATAGCAAGTACTCTTATATTCTAGTAAATGATATTAAGCAGTTCACTGAGTTTTCTAAGCCGCTAATTAATAGAAAGATCTCCCTGGAGTACCACAAAGGGATATGGTATTTGTATAAATTAGATTAAGCCTTGGCAAAGTCGCCAATATCTTGCAATATTTTCTTCGCTAAATTATCCGCCATGCTTTGGGTTTCGCTTTCGGCATAAATTCTAATAATAGGTTCGGTATTACTCTTGCGTAAATGCACCCAATTGTCATCAAACTCAATTCGGATTCCGTCTATTGTATTAATTGGTTGTTTGCTGTATTTATCTTTTATCTTTTTTAAGATATCATCAACGTCGATATCTGGGGTAAGTGAAGCCTTGTTTTTAGATATAACATATTTTGGATATTTGCTTTTGATTGCTGTAGTTTTCATATCCAATTCAGCCATATGACTTAGAAAAAGTGCAATCCCAACTAAGGAGTCTCTGCCATAATGCAATTCAGGGTAGATGATTCCTCCATTTCCTTCACCACCGATTACAGCATCATTGTCTTTCATTTTTTCCACTACATTTACTTCGCCAACTGCACTTGCAAAGTATTTAAGACCAGCACTTTCAGTTATGTCCCTTAATGCTTTAGTAGAACTAAGATTTGATACAGAATTTCCTGGTGTTTTTGACATTACATAATCAGCAATTGCGACTAAAGTATATTCTTCTCCAAACATATCTCCATCTTCACATATAAGTGCTAAGCGATCTACATCTGGATCTACTACAATTCCAAGATCACATTTTTCTTCTTTTACAATTTTAGAAATATCTAAAAGGTGCTCAGGAATTGGTTCTGGATTGTGAGCAAAATGACCTGTTGGTTCGCAATTTAATTCTACAATGTCTTCTACTCCTAAAGCTCTTAACATAGCAGGAACAGCGATGCCGCCAACACTATTTACCGCATCAACAGCAATTTTAAATTTCTTATTTTTAATGGCTTCCACATTAACTAAAGGAAGTTCAAGAATTTTATCAATATGGAATTGCAGGTAATCTTTGCTTTCTACCTTCCCTAAATCATCTACATCAGCATATATGAATTGACCATTTTCTGCTATTGCCAGCATCTCTTCGCCATCCGCACCTGATATAAATTCACCTTTATTATTGAGTAGTTTTAAGGCATTCCATTGTTTAGGGTTATGACTAGCGGTAATAATTATTCCACCTGCCGCTTCTTCCTCTGGCACCGCCATTTCAACAGTAGGAGTGGTAGCTAATCCTAGGTCAATTACATCAATACCCAAACCCATTAGAGTTTGGCTGATTAAGGATTGAACCATGGGGCCACTTAAACGTGCATCGCGACCTATAACTACTTTATTTCCAATGTTTTTGTTCAATAAATAGGTTCCATAAGCCGAAGCAAATTTCACCACATCTATTGGTGTTAAATTTTCTTCTGGTATCCCACCAATAGTTCCTCTTATGCCTGATATGCTCTTGATTAAAGTCATTGTTATTGGGCACAAAGATACAATGCCTTTTAACAGATAATATACCCAATATTAGGTATTTTTAGATTCAGACTATTATGCTGTACACATTTAAAATTCCTTTAACATACCTTGATCGCTTATGATTATGCCTAAAGATTGCAATTTTGTTTTTAGCACTTCATTCATTCTTATATTTGCTAAGTGAAATCATTAAATCCACGAGAATTAGACGTGCGCACTTTGCAGCAATATTTACAAGGAGCAATAGGCCCAAGACCTATAGCTTTTGCAGCAACGGTTGATTCCAATGGGAATAATAATTTAGCCCCATTTAGCTTTTTTAATGTATTTAGTAGCAATCCACCAATACTTATTTTTTCCCCGGCTTATAGCGGGAGAGATGGAACGGCAAAACATACCCTACTAAATGTAAAAGAAGTGCCTGAAGTAGTAATAAATGTGGTAAATTATGAAATGGTGGAGCAAATGAGTTTGGCAAGTTCTCCATACCCAAAAGGAACGGACGAATTTATTAAAGCTGGTTTTACTCCTATTGACTCTGAAAGCATTAAGCCTAAAAGAGTGAAAGAGAGCCCAGTTCAGTTAGAATGTAAAGTGAATGAAATAAAAGAACTTGGTAAAAAAGGAGGTGCTGGAAATCTAATTATATGTGAGGTTCAGCGCATTCATATCAATGAAAATGTACTTGATACTTCTGGTTTTATAGATCAAGAAAAAATTGATTTAGTTTCTCGGATGGGTGGAAATTGGTATTCCCGTGCCCATGGTGATTCACTATTCGAAGTTGAAAAACCTATCGTGTCAATTGGAATTGGAATTGACAAACTTCCTGCACAATTAAGAGATTCAAAATTATTATCAGGCAATGATTTAGGTAAACTGGCAAATGTAGAAGAACTTCCGGGAAGTGATTCTATAAACGCAACTGTTTCCATGAATGATAGTGAGGCCGTTGAACTTGCAAGAAAGCTGCTAAAAGACAACAAAAAGAAAGAAGCATTAGCTCTTCTATTGAAAAACTTATAATGGACATTTCGGTAGCGAAAGAAAAAATATTAAAGTACTGCTCTTACCAGGAACGAAGTCAGAAAGAAGTTAAGGATAAACTTTATAAGATGGAGCTTTACACCAATCAGGTTAATGAGTTACTTGTATTTTTGATTCAAGAAAATTATTTAAATGAAGAACGGTTTGCTTTGCATTTTGCTGGAAGTAAAATGCGGCAAAAAAAGTGGGGGAAGCGAAAAATTAGCAATGAATTATGGAAGAAAGGCATCTCGGATAAATTAATCCAGAAGAGCTTGGATGAATTAAACCTTAAGCAATACGTCAGCAATTTGCAATTGGTTATTGAGAAAAAGGATAGAACGTTAAAATATAGTTCGGCGTACGAAAGAAAGCAAAAACTTATTCGTTATTTAATGGGCCGTGGCTATGCCTGGTCAGAAATAGAACCCAATGTAGCTACTTTTTTATCGGAGAACTGATTTTTGGAATGCAAATTGAACTAAATAGCTTGTGAGATTACTCATATTCATCTTTTTAAGCTTATCAAGCTTTGCCTTACCAAAGGTCCAGGTTATCGATGCGTCTTTTATGAGTAGCTCGGAGAATCGGGTTATAGTTCTTCTGAATGAAGTTCGAAAGAACCCTGTCGGTTTTGAAAAAAGCATCGTTGCACCTAAGCTTAAGAAAAATCCAAAGAACAGTTACCTTAAGTCCCTAAGTGCCACATTAAAAAAAATGAAGCCTGTTGGTTCTTTAGTTGCCAATAAAACACAGTATGAATCAGCTAAATGCCATGCATTAGAGATTGGATCAAAAGGCTTACAGACTCATAAAAGACAATCAAAAAATTGCAAAAAGAAATCAGCTTTTAATGGAGAATGCATTGCTTTTGCTTCAAAAAAGGCGGAAGATATTTTGCTTATGTTACTAGTTGATGAAGGTGTGCCCAGTCTTGGTCACCGGATAATTTGCCTAGATGACAGGTATAAGGAGATAGGAGTAAGCATTGAATACCACAAGAAATGGAAACATGTAGCCGTTTTAGATTTTGGATTGTAATTAAAAACTTTGAGGATTATGCCTCAACCACCATTCAGCTGTCCATCCTAAAATAATTAGCACTATCCAAAACCATCTCAGTTTTACAGCAAATACTTTTCGTTCTTTTCCTACTATTAGGTTTGCCAATTTCATGGCTAATGGCAGCAGGATTAAGAATAAACTTGGAATACATAGTATTAAGGTAAGAACAGAAGGAAATCCATGGTAGAATTTAAAACTTCTCTTCCACCACATCTCCATATTTACTTCTTCAAGCGATTTACTTCCAACGGATTCAAACGCACCATTATGTAAGCGTTTGGTCCATGAATCGCCTTCAACGTAAAGTGTTGATTTATATATAAAATAAGTCCTTAAGTTTAACGTATCACTTCCAGAAAAAAGTATAGCTTTTAACCCTTTTTCTTTTTTCATAAAAACTGTTGGAAATATTTCTTTCTCCCACTTTTTAAAGTAGTCATTTTCAGCTTTTAAGCTGAATGTAGCTAGAAGAATGAGGCAAATGAATAGCCTGCGCATTAATCAAAATAATCTGCTGGTAAGTTTAGCCATTCCATGGCAGAGTCTTTTAGCATGATTTGTTTGTCTTTGTCATCATTGTCTAGGCTACGTATTAACTCACCGGGAACTAGTTCTCCTAATGGATAAGGATAATCTGTGCCGCAACAAACTCTATTTTTACCTACCAAATCAATCACATGTTCAAGCATGGCTTTGTCATGAACCAGGCTGTCTAGCCAGAATTGGCCTAAATATTTTATTGGATCATGTGGATTGTCAATTGCAACTAAATCTGGACGGACTTTCCACCCGTGCCTAATTCTTCCAAATGTTCCAGGGAAGGCTCCACCACCATGTGCAAAAGCAACTCTTAGGTTAGGTAACCTCTCAAATATTCCACCAAAAATTAACGAAGAAATAGCTAAAGATGTTTCAGCGGGCATCCCCACTAACCAAGGCAACCAGTAGTCTGGCATTTTAGATTTTGCCATCCACCACCAAGGATGCACAAATAGACTCATCTCTAATTCTTGCATGGCCTCATAAATTGGAAATAATTCTGGATGGTTTAAGTTCCATTGATTTATATGCGATCCAATTTGAATTCCCTTTAATCCAATCTCTTTACATCTTTTCAGTTCTTCAATGGCAAGCTTCGAATCTTGCATGGGTAAGTTTCCAAGACCTACAAATCGCTTAGGGTATTTTTTACAGATATCGGCAATGTGATTGTTTAAGTATTGTGAAATCTCAAGGCAATCTTTTGGTTCAGCCCAATAACTAAACATTACAGGAACCGTACTTAGAACTTGTACATGGACGGGGTCTGTATAATCGTCACACTCCTCCATTCGTTTATTAGCGTCCCAATTGGTACTTTCAACTTCTCTAAAAAATTCAGAGTCCATCATCATTTTAGCACAACAAGGCTTGTGATGTTCTAAACTAATCCATTCTCCATAGCCAAATTTTTCTTTCCAATCTGGCATGTTTTCAGGAATAATGTGTGTGTGAATGTCGATAGTAAACCAAGGGTCTTTTGCCATAAGAGCAAATATACGGATTGAATTTATTTAGAATTGTTATTTGGTATTTTAGATTGAAAGATTTCTACCAGCAATGGAAATTACACTCTAAAAACCAAGCAAATAGATTTAAGCAATGTAAGGAGACCCACTATTAGGTGGGAACCTGAAGCTAGTTTTGATAATTAATTTGCTTGGATTAAGCGTATAGCAAACTGCGCATTTTGGCAGTATAAAAATAAAACCCCTTCTTTTACGGCTTATCACCTTAAAAACCTTAAATCTTATAGGGATTTTGATTATTTTCGCAACTTAATAAGAGTTAAAACGTATAAGCAATATGAATTTTAAGAAAATAAATACTATTGGGGGATGGATCTTTTTTGTGATTGCCCTTATTGTATACACCGCTACAGTTGAACGCAGCGTTAGTTTATGGGACTGTGGTGAATTTATTAGTGCCGCCTACAAATTGCAAGTAGTTCACCCTCCTGGTGCTCCTTTGTTTCTAATGATTGGAAGAGTTTTCTCTTTTCTTTCATTTGGCAATGTAGAAAATGTGGCCTTTTGGATAAATATGGTTTCTGTAATATCCAGTGCAGCTTGTGTTATGTTTACCTTTTGGATAACAACTCACTTTGCTCGCAAAATGGTTTCTGTTGACAATGATAAACGAAACTTAATTGTATTTGCAGCTGGTGCAGTTGCCGCCTTAACCAATACTTTTATCGATACTTTCTGGTTTTCTGCTGTTGAAGCTGAGGTTTACGCCTTAAGTTCATTTTTTACAGCTTTAAGTTTTTGGGCCCTCATTAAATGGGATTCAAGCGAGAGTAGGTATGCTGATAGATGGCTTGTTTTTATAGCTTATTTGGTTGGTTTAGCTCTTGGTACTCACATGCTTAACTTGCTTATTATTCCAGTTGTTGGAATAGCGTATTACTTTAAAAACGCTAAAAAGAAAGTATCTCTTAAGGGAACTTTTATTGCACTGATTGGATCCGCATTAGGACTAGGAGTCGTAATGAAGTTTATCTACCCAGGTATTCCTTGGCTAGTTAGTAGAATGGATTACATTTTTGTAAATAGCATGGGTCTTCCATTTTATAGTGGCGCTTTATTTAGTGTTTTATTCATGGTTGGTTTAGCCATATTATTAGTCATAAAAACCAAAGGAAAGTATAGCTGGAATCTAATTGTTCTTTCAACATTATTCGTCGTTTTAGGATACTCTTCTTACGCAATGGTGATTGTAAGATCTATTGCAAACCCAACTATCGATATGAATGATCCTGAAGATCCGTATCGTTTTTATGGTTATATAACCCGTGAGCAATACGGTGATAGACCTTTAGTGTATGGTCCTTACTTTAACAGCATACCAAGTGCAACAGAAGAAAAAGGAGCTAAAGTATTTAAAGGGGAAGATAAATATGAAGAGGGTGAGAATAGATTTGAATACGTATATGAGTCTTCTGAAAAAACGATATTCCCAAGAATGGGTGGAACTGGAAGACCAAACGATGATGTAGGTTACAGGCTTTGGTCAGGACAGAATGAGCTACAAACGGAAATTGAGCAATTAACGCAAAAACAGAATAAGACCAAGGAAGATCAACAAAACCTGGAATACATGAAGTCTCAATTGCCAACCTTTGGCGATAATATTTACTTTTTCTTTAACTATCAATTGGGCCATATGTACAAACGCTATTTCTTCTGGAATTTCGTAGGAAGGTTTAATGATCAACAAGGAATGAATAGTGGAGATTTGGATGGTGCATGGTACTCTGGTACTCCTCTTGATTTATTAAATATTGGAAGAACAGTAGATTTACCAGAAGCTATAAAGAAACAGAAGGGAAGAAACGCTTATTACTTCTTGCCATTCTTATTGGGAATTCTAGGATTATACCTTCATTTTAAAAAGGACAATAAAGGATTTTGGCTTGTAATGAGTTTGTTCTTATTCACAGGTATTATTCTGATTATGTACCTAAATCCACCACCCTATGAGCCAAGAGAAAGAGATTATTCTTTGGTCGGGTCTTTCCAAACCTTCTGTATATGGGTTGGACTAGGTGTAATTGGAGTGATTCAGTTTTTAAGAAAATATTTAAAATCCAATGCAGCCATTGCAGGAGCAGTTGCCTGTGTATTATTGGTTCCAGTAAATATGGGTTACCAAAACTGGGATGATCACGATAGAAGTGGTCGAATGATTGGTAAAAACTCTGCACAGAATTTCTTGAATAACTTGGAACCCAATGCAGTACTTATTTGTAATGGGGATAATGACACCTATCCATTATGGTACCTACAAAATGTAGAAGGCGTAAGGACAGATGTTAGAATTATTAATATGAGTTTATTGCCTACCGAATGGTACAGTTCTGTTCTGTTGGATAAGGTTATGAAATCTGAGCCCTTGCCAATGACCTTGACTAAAAAGGATCTACAAACAGGTAGTTTGGAAAATGGAATCAAGATTGACAGAACTGGTACTGGTTATATGGATATTAGTGAAGCGATGACCAAAGTATTGGAAAGCAATAGAGCTGGAGCTCCAATTTGGCCTAGCCCTTATATTTCTATTCCTGCTTTTAAAGATAAAGCAATAAGTGCTGGGATAGTAGCAAAACAAGATATTGAAAAAGCAGTTGATACCATTCAGTTTGGTATAGGTTCTGGCTATGTAACCAAAGGAGATATCTTATTGTACGATTACATTTCAAAAATGGCGGAAGAAGGTTGGAAAAGACCTTTATACTTTACTTCTGTAAGTGGATATAACTTTAATGGCTTAAATGATTATTTGCAATTGGAAGGATTAGTTTACCGTTTTGTTCCTGTTAAAGGGGGTAGATCTGGTTCTGCTCCGGCAAATATCAATCGTGAGAAATTGTATGATAACTTGGTTAATAAGTACAGCTATTACGGAATGAAGGAGAATAAGAATTTCTTCTTGGATGACAAGGCCTCTTATGTTCCAATGCAAGTACAACAGTGGGGTTATAATTTGGCTATGAGTTATTCAGCTGAAGTTACCAATTACGAAAGATATAAAGAAGCAGTTGAGAAAGGGCAAAACCCTGGTCCTACTGGTGGGTATGCTACTCCAAAAGCTTTTTTAGATGCAGAAGCAGGCAATGCAGAAGCAAATAGAACCAAAGGATTAACTATTCTGGATAAAATGATTAAGGAACTTCCACAACCACAAATGATATGGAATAGGGAAGTACTTGCCAATTATGGTCTAACGTATATGATATTGGGCAATGAGGTAAAAGGGAAGGAATTAATTGCTGATGCAGTTAATCAAAATCAGGAGTTCTGGGATTATTATTCTAAAAAGTTCCCTGATGAGAACATTTACACCCATAGAGAGTTGAATAATTGCTACAGAACAGCATCAAATATTCTAAATATTCTCAAAAACTATGGATTCACTGAATTGGAAACTAAGTACAGCAAAGTGCTTAAGCCAATGACAGCACAGCCGCGCTAGTGAGTTCTCAATTTATATATGGTATAAAGCCTATTGAAGAGGCTTTAGCAGCCGAAAAGACCTTTGATAAGATTTGGGTAGCCGAAGGTCAACAAGAGAACCAATTAGGTGCTTTGTTGCAAGAATTGGCGTTTAGAAAAATTCGTTGGAAAGCAGTTCCACCTCAAAAGCTGAATAATCTTGCTAAAGGTCAGAATCACCAAGGAATTATTGCTTCCTTATCGGCAATTGAATTTACTTCTTTAGATGATATCATTCAATCGGCGTATGACAAAGGAGAAGATCCTTTAATTATTATGTTAGATGGAGTGAGTGATGTGCGAAACTTTGGAGCTATTGTGAGAACAGCAGCTTGCGCAGGGGCTCATGGTGTTGTAATGCCTAACCATGGGGGTGCGGCTATTAGTCCAGATTCAGTTAAAACATCAGCAGGCGCATTACTTACCATGCCGGTTTGTAAATCTGATAATACCTACAAAACAATTAAGACAATGCAAGTTCAGGGCTTAAAAGTTATTGGAATTTCAGAAAAGACAGAAACCAATATTTTTGATGCCAATGATGCGTTTACCGGACCTTGTGTCTTAGTTATGGGTGATGAAGAGAAAGGCTTGAGTACAGATGCTTGGAAGGCCTGTGACGGACATGCTAAGATACCTTTAAGCGATTCCGGCATTGAATCATTGAACGTAAGTGTGGCAGCTGGAATTGCCATGTTTGAGGCAATAAAACAAAGAAGTAATGCTAAATAAAGACCTTATTAAACTAACGACCTCAACAAGGTTTCGAACCTTGTCGAGGTTGTTCTAGACAGGCTAAACTTTATATACACTATCAATAGTCGAGAAATAAATCCTCAAATCTAACTTGCCCAATAAAAACCTTTAATCACAAAAAACCTCAACAAGGTTTGTAGCCATATTGAGGTTTAATAACTTATTTAAAACTCTTTATACTGCGAAGCTTTCACCGCAACCGCAACTACGGCTTGCATTTGGATTGATAAAGTTAAATCCTTTACCGTTTAATCCATCCGAGAAGTCAAGCTCTGTACCACATAGGTATAGAAAGCTTTTCATATCGCAAACAACCTTTAAATCCTTTTCGCCATACTCCATGTCGCCAGGTTGTTTTTCATTATCAAAATCTAATTCGTAAGTAAGACCGCTGCATCCGCCGCCTTTAACTCCTACACGTACAAAATATTCTGGAGGATAAATGCCAGCATCAGCCATTAAGGAAAATGCTTTCGCTTTTGCCTTTTCGTTAATGATGATATCTGCTTCCGTGCCTACCATTTTTTATTAGTGTACGAGACTTTTTTCTTGTTCAATTGGTGCTAAACCTTGTTTTACACGGTAATCGTTAATAGCTGCTTTAATTGCATCTTCCGCTAAAACAGAACAGTGAATTTTCACTGGTGGTAAAGCCAATTCTTCTACAATCTCCATATTATCAATGGTTAATGCATCATCAACTGTTTTGCCTTTTAACCATTCTGTGGCTAAAGAACTACTTGCAATTGCACTACCACAACCAAAAGTCTTAAACTTAGCGTCAGAGATGGTGCCATTGTCGTCTACTTCTATTTGTAAACGCATTACATCGCCACACTCAGGAGCTCCTACAAGACCAGTCCCAACTTTATTGGATGATTTGTCCAAGGTTCCTACGTTTCTTGGGTTGTTAAAATGATCGATTACTTTATCTGAATATGCCATGGTTTACTCTTAATTTTCTATTTACAAAGGTACTAATTAAAACGATTCTAAACAAGCGTTAAAGCTTAGTGTTCACTCCACTCAATGGTTTTTAAATCAATTCCTTCTTTATACATCTCCCATAAAGGGCTCATGTCTCTTAACTTATTAACCGCTTCCGTAACTGTTTTAATGGTAAAGTCAACCTCTTCTTCCGTTGAAAATCTACTTAATCCAAAACGAAGACTTGAATGGGCTAATTCGTCATCCAATCCCAAACTCTTCAATACATAACTAGGTTCTAAAGAGGCACTGGTACATGCTGAACCTGAAGAAACAGCGATATCTTTTATTCCTATCATTAATCCTTCTCCCTCTACATGCTTAAAGCTAATGTTAGTGGTATGAGGCAAGCGACTTTCTTTATTGCCATTTAAGTAACTTTCTTCTAGTTTAAGAAGCTCAGTTTCTAATTTATCTCTTAATCTACTCGTATGGGCTGTGTCTTTATCCATTTCTGCAATGGCAATTTCACAGGCTTTACCAAATCCAACAATGCCCGGAACATTTAAGGTTCCACTTCTCATGCCTCTTTCGTGTCCGCCACCATCTAATTGAGCTGTAACTTTAACTCTAGGATTCTTACGTCTCACGTATAATGCACCAACTCCTTTAGGACCGTACATTTTATGAGCTGTAAAACTCATTAAGTCAATATTGTCTTTTATAACGTCAACTGGAATTTTACCTACAGCTTGAGTTGCATCTGAATGAAATAGAACACCATGTTCTTTACAAATGGCACCAATTTCTTTTACATGCTGAATAACACCTAATTCATTGTTTCCATACATAATAGAAACCAAAATGGTATTGTCTTTAACGGCTGCTTTCAGATCATTTAAGTCAATCATTCCGTCACCACCAACTGGCAAGTAAGTTACTTCAGCTCCTTGTTTCTCTAAATGAGCACAGGCATCCAATACAGCTTTATGTTCAGTAGTAGCCGTAATAATATGGTTTCCCTTACGGGCATACATTTCAAAAACTCCTTTAAGCGCCAAGTTGTTACTTTCTGTAGCACCACTGGTAAAGATGATTTCCTTTTCAGAGGCACCAATTAATTTAGCAATTTGCTCACGTGCATAATCCACAGCTTCTTCGGCAGACCATCCAAAAGAATGATTACGGCTAGCAGCGTTTCCAAAGGTTTCCAAAAAGAATGGAGTCATGGTTTCAAATACGCGTGGATCCACTTTGGTAGTGGCGTTATTGTCTAAATATATGGGGAGTTTCATCGCTTATCTTTATTTATTCTAATTCTAAACAGCAAAATTAACACTTATTAATCTACTTATGTTTAGACTTAGCCAAATTCTTTTATTATTCGATGAATTTTAAGGATGTTTTGGTATGGTAGATTTGGGGATTTTGCTTAAAAGTGAGCTTGATTTATTAAAGCGTTTCATGGCTTCAATAGAACCAATGATACATTTGACTGTACTACAAGTTTTGCAATAATTACCTAAATATTGTAAATATCTTTACATTATGAAACGTCATTTTAGTCTTTACTTTTTCATCTTATTTCCAATTTTTTTATTCATTAACTCACTTAATGCTCAATCTTTAAAATTAGAGTGGGCTAAAAATATTTCTGGAACCTTAGATGTGAGTGGTTCTAGTATTGAGACAGATTACAGTGGAAATATTTATCTAGTGGGTTCCTTCCAAGGAAAAGTAGATGTGGATCCAGGGCCGGGTGAAAAATTTCTTTCGACGTTAAAAAGCGGTTGGAAAGCTAGTGAATCATTTTTTGCCAAATTTGACAAAGACGGACAACACCTCACATCATTTAAGCTTGATGCAACCATACGCCATATCTTAACAAATGACAATGGTAATTTTCATTTGGTAGGAACTTTTGATTCTACGGTAGATTTTGACCCAAGTGTAGGCATAGCTTCCCTTCAAAGTGCTGGATCCGTGGATGTTTTCATAGCTGAGTATGATGAAAATGGCAATTACATTAGTTCCACACAAATCAAAAGTTCCAAAGGCATTGGCGTTAACGATGCAAAAATTGACGCTATTGGTAATATTTATTTGGCCGGCTGGCATTATGGTTCGGTAACATTTAGTAACTCCTCGGGCAGTAATTGTAACATAGATGCAGGATCTGGGAATCCGCATTTTTTCGCAAAAATTGGAAAGGATAAATCCTGTGAATTTGCAATTGGCTTACTTTTAAATTCTGCAAATGCAGTTGAGGCTATTGATTTTGACAAATCAGGGAATGTTTATATAGGTGGTAACTTTAATAAAACGGTGGACTTAGACGGAGGTGCAGGTATTGCTAGTTTTACATCAGTTCGAGGTATTGATGGATATTGGGCAAAATATAGTCCTGCTGGAGTTTATATGGAGGCCCATTCTTATGACGCTGGGGTTAATGACCTCGAAATAGATGAACAAGATAATTTATATTTAACAGGCTCTATTGCAGACAGCATGAATATTGATATTGGCGCAGGATCTAAATATATCTATTCAGATGCTGGTGGTTTCGATAAATATCTAGTTAAGTATAACTTTAAAAAAGAGGTGGTTTTCGGGAATTCAATGAAAGCCGATAGTAGAATTTTAAGGATAAGGGAGCTCGCACCAGGGAAAGCTAATTCCATATATATTGTTGGTCAATTTAAAGATACTATTGATTTAAACAGGGACAAAAATGGAGGGGAACTCTATTCAGAAGGGTCTTATGATGGATTACTCAGCAAGTTTAATTCAAACGGTGAATACGAGTATGCTATGGCTTTAGGCAGCTCGTTTTTAAATGATGTGAATGATATTACAGTTGATAAAGCGGGCAATATTTTGCTATTAGGCAGTTTCGAGGGAATAGTGGATTTTGACCCAAAAATTGGTAAAAAAGAATTGACAAGTACTGGAAAATTAAGTTTGTTTTTTGCTCGATATTCTGACGATGAAACAAATGGTATTCATGAATCTAAGGATCTTGCCAAGAATATTTTGATTTACGCTGCTGATAGACAAGTGTTTGTGGATTTTGGAATTCAAGCAAAAAGGGTGGACGCGAAAATAAGAATCATAAGCTTGAATTATCAAACAGTTTACCAAACGAAACATACATCCAATGAACCATTGAAAATTGACCTACCTAGTTTGGTTGATCAAGTATTGTTTGTACAAGTAACAAATAATGGATTTTCAACCATTAAGAAAATTTTATTGAGGTAAAGTGTTGTAAATTGAGTCCGCTAATGCAACATTGTTTTTCAAGGCATTCAAATTTCTCTTTTTTCCAAAATTACATCTCAATCTTATCAAGTACTTCTATTGGTTCTTTCTTTTTCTAAGAATCTAGAATTCTATTGATTATTCTTGGATTTCAGAACCAAAGACGACTGTTTTAAGAGTTTTATTAAAAATCACAAGTAGTTTAACGTAGATAAATACGTAGTTGTACGTAGCGTTTATAAGGTGTTTACCAGATAGTTTTGATGCATGAAATTTGATATTAAAAATACGAAAAAAATGAAAAATTACTTATTAGCCTTGCTCTTGGTAGCAAGTGCATTACCAGCAGCAGCACAAAATGTAAACATTCCAGATGCTAATTTCAAAGCTTATTTAGTTGGAAATACTAACATTAATACAACTAATGATGGAGAAATAACAGTGGCAGAAGCTACTGCATACACAGGTGTAATGAGTTGCAACTTAAAAGGCAACATTACTGATTTAACCGGTATTGAAGCTTTTACAGAAATAACTATTCTAAACTGTGGTACATTAACTTCTACTAGACTAAGTTCCTTAGACGTATCAATGAATACAAAGCTTACTCATCTAGAATGTAAGGGGCATTTTTCACCAACCTTAGATGTTACAAAAAACACAAAACTAGAATCATTACATTGTTCGGGAAATAAATTAACGAGCTTAGATGTATCAAAAAATGTTCTATTAAAAAAGCTTAGTGTTTTAACTAACCTTATCACTAGTTTAGATTTAAGTAACAATATCGATCTGACAGAATTATATTGTAATTCTAATCAAATAGCGAGTTTAAACATTTCTAAATGCACTAAACTCACAAAGCTTGAGACGCAAATTAATAAGCTTAGAAGCTTAGATGTCTCTGTACATCCAAAACTATTTACGTTACATTGTGCAAGCAACACAATCTCATCATTAGACGTATCAAATTGCCCATTGTTATATAGTTTGCAAATTCAAAATTTACAATTTACAGCGATAGACCTTTCTAAGAATATTGTTCTAGAAAAATTTGCTTGTGGAGGAAATAAAATTAAAAAAATTGATGTTTCAAAGAACCCTAGGCTTACAGAGTTAAACTGCTATAATAACGCACTAACCCAACTTAATGCAGCCAATGGAAACAATAAAAAAATCATAGATTTTAAAGCTCATCAGAATCCGGACCTTAAATGTATCCAGGTTGATAGTACAGTTTGGAGTACTACAAATTGGACTAGAATAGATCCAGGGGCTGGCTTTAATGAGGATTGCAAGTATGTTAACACTTCTAGTGTAAAGGAGCATAGTATTGCAAATGGCAAAGTATATCCTAACCCTGCATCTGACTATCTAACCATAGCATTGGATGTTCCTTTTAAGGAGGTAACTATTTATAGTATCAATGGGGTAAAAGTATTGCAAGAGCAAAAGAGTACTTTTTCTGTGGCTCATTTAAATAGGGGTTTATACATTGCACGAATCGCCACGGAGAATGGAATCATTACCAAGCGTTTTGCAAAAAGATAATATCAAAGTGGAAACGAATAGTTAAATCTATTAGTAGCCTTTTTCATAACCGTCTTACTTAAGTGTAAGGCGGTTTTTTATTTAAAACGGTTCATGAACTGATAGCCACCATTCATGGGTTTGCTACTTTATTTAGTCAGCCATCACTTAATCTTTGTTCATAGAAAAAAAGACTTATTCAAAAATGAAAAGAAAATTATTTACTTTACTCAGTATTTTATCCATTTGCTATTATGCTTCAGGGCAAACAGTTAATATTCCAGACTCATCCTTTAAGGCAGCTCTAGTAAGTATTAGTGCAATAAATACCAATAATGATTCTGAAATACAAACTGCAGAAGCACTAGCCTTCACCGGTCAAATTGCAATTGTAAGTTCTAAAATTAAAGATGCAACAGGTATTGAAGCCTTTAAAAATATTACCAAATTAAACCTTTACAATAATTTACTTGATTCCATTGATTTGTCAAAAAATACTAAGTTGACTCTTTTGGCCTTGAATCAAAACAAATTGCAAAAACTGGATTTAAGTAATAATCCTAATATAGTTACTGTTCATTTGGATAAAAACAGCCCTTTGGATACTCTAAATTTTACAGGAGTGGTAGATTTGGAAGAAATATTTATGGATTACTCTTATGTTAAATACATAGATGTGACCCAAAACGCAAAACTCAAGAGGATTGATATAAGATTCTCAAATCTTAAAACAATAGATTTAAGTGGTTGCCCTAACCTTGAATTTTTAAAATTGGATAGATGCAATGTCAAATCATTGGATTTAAGTAAAAACACAAAACTAACACGAGTAGAGATTGCAGGGAATTCTTTTAGTTCTCCTTTATTATTAGATAAAAATATTGCCTTGGAGCATTTAGATGCTCACTATGCCAGAATAGAAGAATTAGATGTTTCTAAGAATGTCAATCTTACGTATTTTGAGTATTTGGAGAAATTGGATGACAAGTTGCAATATGGCAAATGGAAATAATACGAACATGAGTGTTTACCTGAGCCAAAATGAAAACTGCTGCTTTCAAGTAGACAATAAAAAGTACGCAGATTCAAATTGGAAAATACTCAAGGACTCTTCTGCTACATTTAGTGAAAATTATTCTGGAGGGACAATGAATCTTACTAATTATAAAGTAGGAAATCTTAGTGTGTATCCTAACCCTGTTCATGGTCATATGTCCATTGATCATAATGCGAATATTGCAGAGAGTATAGCAATATTTAGCGTAACGGGTAAGAAAGTAATGGAGATTAAAAGAAATCAAATTAGCATTGATGTGAGCAGCTTGCCAAATGGCATGTATCTTCTACAAGTGAATTATGGCAAAAGCATTGGCCACGGCCGATTTATAAAAAATTAAGGGAGTAGTAACCTTTTTTCATTGCCGTCTTGTTTCATTGCAAGGCGGTTTTTTTGCTCAAAACGGTTTATGAACTGAAAGCTACCATTCATGGGTTTGCTATTTTATTATACATGCCTTGCCATCACCTTTGATAAACTAAACAAATTGGTATGATGAAAAAATTTACACTATTAACCTTAGCCCTTTGCATGCTCTCTTTTGAGGCAATGGCAAAAAAAAATGCATTTGAAACACAAGTGGCTGATGCAGGGAAAAGCTTGCCTGCTCGTTACTTAGAAGGAACCATGAACAACCTTTCTGGTCCAAGAGGCATTAAGTCTTGGACATTGGAAAGTTGGATATATATTCCAGATACTACAACAAATGCTGTGCACCACCTATTTGGCACAAGCACAGCTTCATCAAATAAGGGGTTCTCATTCGAACTAAATAACAACAAATTATTCATAAGACTTTTTGCAAATGGAAATACATTTGATGCTTTTGGAAGTACAACGGTAAAACCTGGCAAATGGAATCATGTAGCAGCAACGTTTGATAATGTAACAAATGTGATTAAACTATATTTAAACGGGGGCAATGACGGAACGGCAACGAAATCATGGAATTATGGAGATTTGAATGCAAAGTTCTATGTAGGGGTTCAACCAAGATTTATAACAATCACTAGGCAAAATGCTATTGATGAAATTAAGATTTGGAATTATGTTAAAACCGAAGCTGAAATTAAGGCTGGTATGACCGGCTGCCAAGGAACAGACAGTAAGCTAATTTTATACTATGATTTTGAAGGAACCGATGCAACTACAGTTTACGATAAAGCTGGAAATGTAAATTGTACAATAAAAGGGCACTCTCTTGCAAGTACAGGAATAATCACTGGACAGGAATACTGTGCACCTGGGATACTCTATGTAAACCATGCGGCAACAGGAAATAACAACGGTACTTCTTGGGCTGATGCTTACAAAGACGTTAGGGATGCATTTTTAAATGCCAATATTGGAAGCCAAATTTGGGTAGCTAAAGGAAAATATTATCGTTCAGGAACAAATAGAATTTTTGTTTTAGGTTGGACAAAAGATAAAATCAAACTCTATGGTGGTTTCTCAGGTAATGGAACAGAAACGGATGTCAACCAAAGAGATTGGATGAAAAATGAGACGATATTCTCTGGTGACTTAGGAAATGATGGTGATATTTCAAATAATGCCTATACCGTTTTTACAGGCCCTATTGGCACTTCAACAGCAAGAATAACTAATGCTCATATTGATGGAATCATTATTCAAGATGGAAACTCAAACACAGCTGGTTCAACTTCAGCAAGTAGAGGAGGAGCTTTCTTTATGAAGGACTATGTTAAAGAGATTAATTTCAAAAACTGTAAGTTCATAAATAACACTGCCTTATATGGCGGTGGAGTATATGTAAACCAAACAACCGTTGAAGCCACATTAAATATGGATGCATGTATTTTCACAAATAACAAATCCTTATACGGAGCTGGCGCAACTTTAATGACCAATGGAGCCAACTTTACGTCAAACATTACGAACTGTTTATTCAACGGGAATGAAATCGTTGACATGGGCGCATTAGGAAAAGGGGCAAATAGTGTAATCTATGTTTTAGGACAAAATCATCTTGACCTTGATATTAATATTTACAATACAACCATTGCTAATAATATTAACAAAGGAACCGGAACAAGCTACGGAGGACCAGTTATGTTTTACAAACACAATTCGGCAGGTGGAAGTAAAAAAATGAGCCTATATAATTGCATTATTTGGGGAAACAAAGGCGATGTAAAAACAGTAGTTCGAAACACAGCAGGAACAAACTTAAATTCCTTGAATATTCATAATACTATTTCAGAACATTCGTTTCCAGTTACTGTAGGTAACATAACAAAGTCTAATATCAAATATGTAGATCCATTATTTACGGATACTGCTAAGAATGATTTTACCTTAAAATTAACTTCTCCTGGAGTTGATGCTGGTACTCAAACGGGCTTAACTTTTCCTTCTAAGGATTTAGCAGGTAACACAAGAGTATTGGATTCAGAAATAGACATGGGATGTTATGAAAATTCTGTTAGTGTTGGAACGAATAAGGTAACAATGGAAAGCCTAAGTGTGTATCCTAACCCTACTAGTGGAATGTTGAATATTGAAAGTAAAACCAAAGTGGCTAATTCAATTATTTTATTCAACCTAATGGGCCAAAAAGTAATGGAAGTTAATGAGAATCAAAACATTATTGATGTAAGCAACTTACCACAAGGGATGTACTTTATTCAAGTGAATTACACGAACAGCACGGGTACAAGCCGATTTATCAAAGAATAACGTAAAATAAAGATATACTTTTTTATAACCGTCGTCCGCCTTTAGCGGATTGGCGGTTTTTTTTGCTTCAATACGGTTCATGAATTCAAACCTACCATTCATGGGTTTCCTGTTTTCTAGAAGTAGCTATACAGCCATCTTTGTTCTATAATATTAAATAAAGTTATGAAAAAAACGTTACTTACCAACTTTGCCATTTTTGGACTAATGGCAGCTACGCAAGCTCAAAATATAAATATACCCGATGGTAACTTTAAGGCTTTTCTAGTGGGAAACACTTCGATTAACACCAACTCAGATACTGAAATTCAAGTGGCTGAAGCAGCTGCTTATACAGGGACAATTAATTGTGCTTTTAAACAAATTTCAAATCTTTCTGGTATAGAGGCGTTCACAAAAATAACAGAATTAAGATGTAATAATAATTCTTTAAAAAGTCTAGATGTCAGTAAAAATTCTGCATTAACAAGTTTAATTTGTAATGATAACTCAATTAGAATCTTAAATGTTATTCATAATAGTAATCTAACAACTCTTAATTGTTTTCGCAATTCATTATCTAACTTGTATTTAAACACTTCATTAACATTACTCAACTGTCAATTAAATTCTTTATTGACCTTAGATGTAACTGAAAATGTTAACTTAAAAGAACTGTATTGTCAAAATAATTTATTGACTAGGTTAGATCTTAGCCAAAATAGTTCTTTAACAGCTCTATTCTGTAGTAATAATTCTCTTACAATTTTAGATGTTGCAAATGGGAATAATAGTAGTGTATATAATGGTAGTTTTATTGCCACAAACAATCCAAACCTTACTTGTATTCAAGTAGATGATGCTACTTCAACTTCATGGACAAATATTGACAGCACAGCAAATTTTAGCAACAATTGCGCTTATTCTTGTACAGTGATCTTTGCAGACACAAATTTTAAAGCTGCCTTGCTAGATCATGGTGTTGGGATTACGGGAACTGGAATTAGTACAATTGACCTTAATAATAATGGAGAAATAGAATGTACTGAAGCGGCCGCATATAATGGCAAGATTAAGTGTTCATCTAAGCAAATAAGTAATTTAACAGGCATAGAGAAATTTGTAAATCTAACATCCCTCGATTGCAGTCGTAATGGTATCACTTCTCTATTTGTCTCAATTTGTCTCAAAAAATGTAAACTTAACCTTTTTGAGTTATACAAATAACTATTCCAGTAGCCTAGATGTGAGTACAAATACGGCATTAGAAGTACTTTCTGTTTCAACAAATTACATTAAAACGCTAGATTTATCTAACAATACCGCCCTTTTAGAACTTCATGCTGCCAATAATAAATTGACAGAATTAGATTTAACTAATAACCCACATCTATTCCGCCTTTACCTTAGTATAAATTCTATCACATCATTAGATGTATCAAAGAATACAGTACTCACTGGACTGCATTGCAGTAGAAATTCAATAACCCATTTAGATGTAAGCTCAAATACCCAATTGGTTTCTTTAAATTGTTTTAGTAATGCCCTTACAAGTTTAGATTTATCAAAAAACACATTGATTAAAAACCTTCAAACGTATGATAATGAGATTGAAGTTTTAGATCTATCCACCTTAGGGAAACTAGAGTTTTTTGAGGCACATAACAGTAAGCTTACTTCACTTAATTTGGCCAATGGAAACAACTCAAAAGTTTATGTTTATAATACTCAAAACAACCCTGATTTAAAGTGCATACATGTAGATGATACTTTATTCTCAAAAACGAAATGGACAAAGGTAGATTCTGCTTCAAGTTTTAGTTTAAACTGCTCAGGAGGAAATACAAGTATTGGGAATTATAAATCAGAACAAGTTGTAATTTATCCCAATCCTACTCATGGTAAATTAACCATTGAAGCCAACAATAATGTTGCAACAAGTATAAAAGTATTAACCCTTTTGGGAGCAACTATAATGGAGCTAGAAGGAAATACAGACACACTAGATGTTAGTGCCTTACCAAAAGGAATGTATTTCCTTCAAGTAAACTATACGAACAGCACTGCCACAAGCCGATTTATCAAAGAATAACGTAAAATAAAGATATACTTTTTTATAACCGTCGTCCGCCTTTGGCGGATTGGCGGTTTTTTTTGCTTCTATACCGTTCATGAATTCAAACCTACCATTCATGGGTTTCCTATTTTATAAAAGGATTAGAGCATGCACCTTCGTTTCATAAATTAAAATAATAGAACAATGAAAAAAACACTACTCCTCCCTTTTGTACTTCTAGGACTTTCTGTAAGTGCACAAGCACAAGACAGCACATCGTATAACATTAGAGCTACCTACCAAGGACCTGGAAAAGGATTGGCAGCTAGTTATTTAAATGTTCCAAATAAACCAAAATCAACCCTTCGTTTAGATACCAGCTTTACCATTGAGTGCTGGATATACATTAATGCCAAAGACTCTACTAAAGAATACAATTTGGTAGAATCTTATGGAACCAATAGCGGTATTGAGCTTTTTGTAGATAATGGGATAATTAAGTCTAATTTTTACAATACAGGGTCAACCACTACATACAGACAAGCCAGCTGGGGAACATCAAATAAGATTAAGTTTGATCAATGGAATCATGTAGCGGTTGGTTTTAATTCTAGAACAGGTCAATATCACGGGAGATACCTAAATGGTGATCCACTCACTGGGAAAGTGGGTTTGGGCAGCCATTTGCCATTAGACTTTCAAAATGATTTTAAAATAGGTGCTGATGGTGTTACCGGGTTTGCAGAAGCAGATTTTAGAATAGACGAAATTCGTATTTGGAAATATTTACGCACGGCTACGGAAATTAAAGACAATTATAACAAATGCCTTAATGGCAATGAGTCTAATTTATTTGCGTATTACACCTTTGAAGGGGTAACCGACCTCAATGATATTGCAGATAAGAGTGGAAATGGCAATAAAGGAGAGCTAAAAACTGTATCAGATTTAAAACGTTTGGTCCGAGGTGCATATGGTTGTGCTTCTGCTTCAGCGTTAGAATCGCATACGGTGAATGTTTGCCCTAACCCAGCCTTTAATTTATTAACTATTGAGAATAAGAATAAAGTAGCCAAAAGCATAACTGTCTTAAACCTAATGGGTAAAAAAGTAATGGAAATTCAAGGCCATCAAAATACGATTGATGTTAGTGAATTAGCAGAAGGCATGTACTTCCTCCATGTAAACCATGCGAACAGTATTGGCACAAGCCGATTTATCAAAGAATAACAATTTGTAGTAGTATATTTCTTCAAACCGTCATCTTTTTAGATGGCGGTTTTTTTAGTTTTACATTTAACTAAATTAAGAATAATTGTGCAAGGTAGATTTAGGGATTTAGGTCTTACTTAGGCGCACCATGAAAGGTGTTGCTAATTGGAAGGTTTCATTGCCATTCTCAAACAAAGAAAAGCAAGTAATAAAGTTATTATAGCGAACGATTTTTCAATGGATGATTTAGCGATAATATTCCCTACGGTATTTAACAGAAAAAGAACAAACAGAATCCACAAGCTTATGCGAGAAGCTGTTTGAAACCACTTTGCTTTCAAACGTTCAGACTGCACAAGGACCACAAAAATGCAAAACAGCGTAACGCAAAAAGAAACGATTTCAAAAACCAGTAATTGCTCTTTGGTTTCCATCCTTCCGCCCCATAGAATATCCAATCGCACATAATCAAAGAAAACAATTCCAATTATTAAGCAGAAATGAGCCAAAGCCATGATGCCAAATAATACGAGACTTATTTGAGAAGCACGTTTGAAACTGATGATGTTTTTCATTAAGCCCTCAATATCACATTATCAATCAATCGAACCCCTTCTAAGAATCCAGCAAAAACAATGGCCTGTCGGGTTCCTTTAATTCGTTTTTCTGCCGCATCCATATTGGGTAGGTTGATTAAATCCAAATATTCTATTTCTATGTTATAAGAGGCTAGGGTTTCTTTGGTTGAGCCAAAGGCAGTACTGAAATCTTGCCCCAATCCTAAATTCTGAATTACCCCATTTATATTCTTAAAAATCTGCGAAGCATCTTTTTTGCCTTGTTCAGATAAACGCATATTTCTAGAACTCATGGCCAAACCAGACTCTTCTCGCACCGTTTCGCTAATGTTCATTTGAATCATTGGAAAACATTGAGCAATCAATTTTTCGACCACCATGCATTGCTGTAAGTCCTTTTGACCAAAGAACACATGATTAGGTTGCAACAGATGAAAGAAGGTGTACAATACTTTTAAAACGCCATCAAAATGCCCCGGACGCATCTCACCTTCATATATGCCTTCCAATGGAGAAATGTCAAATTTGGGATAATCTTGTTCTTCGCTATACAAATCATCAAAACTTGGATGAAATAAAAACCTACATCCATTCTTAATTAGAATATCTATATCAGTTTCTAAGGTTTTGGGATAGGTGTCTAAATCCTTTTTATTTCCAAATTGCAGTGGATTAACAAAGATGCTTGCCATGGTTACAGGGTTGTGCTCATTGGCACTGGATATTAAACTTCCATGACCCTGATGTAAGGCACCCATGGTTGGTACAAATGCTAAATCATCTCCTAATTGATGTCGATAGGCTTTGATCTCTTCTCGTGTGTGAAAAATTGTCAACATGGCTAAACCCTTGCAAATTAAGGTGTTTTTGAAAGAAAGATTTTGTTTTCTCGCATTTATTTCGTTACTTTTGTAATGGATTTTAATTATATTAAGACAAAATATGTTCGCAAAAGAAAGTGTAAAGAAAAAAGTATTGTACGTTAGTTCTGAGATGGCTCCATTTTTGGATGATTCCAACTTGGCTAATGTGGCACGAATGGTGCCTCAAGCTATCCAAGAAAAGGATAATGAGATTCGTATTCTAGTACCGAAGTTTGGTGTTATTAACGAACGAAGAAACAGATTACACGAAGTTGTGCGCCTCAGCGGTATCAATATCACTATAGATGATAACGATAATCCGCTTATCATAAAAGTAGCATCTGTTCCTGGAACTAAGATGCAAGTTTACTTTTTAGATAATGAAGATTTCTTTCAACGTAAGAATGTTTACAATGATGACGATGGAAAATTCTTCGACGACAATGACGAAAGAACCATCTTCTTCTGCAAAGGAGTTATGGAAACCGTTAAAAAATTAGGTTGGGCTCCAGATATCATTCACTGTTCTGGTTGGATGACAAGCTTAATTCCATTCTACCTTAAAACAACCTACAAAAACGAACCTGTATTTAAAAATGCAAAAGTTGTTTACAGTGTAGGTTCTTGCAAAGAGAGTGGTAACCTAGGAACTGATTTCGCACGCAAAGCAAGTTTAAACAACTCTGATGAGGAATCCGTTCAAACATATGCTGATGGCGATATCCCTTGCTTAAATAAGTCGGCAGCTACCTATGCAGATGCTATTGTTACTTTAGATGAGGCTGGAAAGACCAGTGTTCAAGATATTATTGATAATAAACCTCATATGATGCACGATAATGAAGCATGCGCAGATAAATATGTAACTTTTTACGAGTCTCTGATGTCTATGTCGTAAAAGAACATTTATTTTGCACACAGTGAGAAACTCATTTATAATGCTTCTGATTTTTACAGGAGCATTTTTTTCTTGTAAGAAAGAGACCGGTAATATTGTTATTGAAGGTCAAGGCGGATCAGGAAACATAGACTTATATTACAATGACACCTTAAAAGCATTGGGAATCACCGTTAATGAAGATTCACTAATTGCCAATGGGTTAACGTATAGTTTACTTGGTTCTGCTAATGATCCAGAATTAGGATTGTATTCCAATAGTATTTTGGCTCAAATGTCCATCTTTGAACCAAGAGCAGATTTTCCAAATACCATAACCCCTGATAGTGCCATTCTTTACATTCCTTTTATTGAAGGAATTAATTATTATGGCAACTTTTTGAAAGATCAGGTAATTAAGATTTCAGAATTAGGAACAACCGTAAATTCGTCAAATACGTATTATCAAGGATTAGATTATACTGTACTTGGTACCCCTACTTTTTATAGGGGAACAACCTATTTTAATAAATACTTAACGGTAAAGAATAATAACATTGACATGTTAATGCCTCCAGGTTTGTATGTTAAGTTAGAGGCTGATGTGGCCAAACGTTTAATGAGTTTGCCCCAGGGAGATTATGAAAACAATGAATCGCTTCAGGTGAGTATTAAGGGTTTTGCTATTGAAGGATTTCCTACGGATGCAACACCAGGGAATGGAGGGTTTGCCGTGATGAATATGTCATCCACTGCTGCCGTTTCAGATATGGCTAAGGTTATCATTTACTATAACGACACCTCTAACTTTATTTTTAAATTATCCAGCAGTTCCGCGGTAGTTAATACTGGAAAATCTCATGGGTATACACCAGCTGTAAATCAGCAATTGAATTCAACAGGTTATACAAATACCACCGTTTATTCTCAAGGTGGGAATAGTGTAAAAGCACAGGTTCAATTGCAGGGTTTAGATAAATTAGCTAAAAAAGGAAAAGTAGTGGTCAACTTTGCCAGTGTAAAGGTTTATTTAAAAGATGGTTCTTGGGATGATTATTTCACAAGACCATTGAGAATTAATTTGCTTAAACCTCAAGATAATACCATTAGAAATACAATTATTCAAGACCAGCGAGATTTAACCAACCCAAGTACTTTGTTGAGCATAGGAGGCAATCTGAATAAGACTGATAATTCGTATACATTTACCATCACACGTCAAATGCAAGAATGGATTAATGAGTTTGCCGATGGTAAAAGTACCAATCCAATAGTTAACCTTACCATTCCTTCGGATAATCCGGTAACAGGTGCTAGGGCTATATTTGATTTAAGTAAAACTGAAATAAAGGTAACCTATGCGGTTCCAAACTAATAGTAGAAAGAATTGTTAATTTAGAAACATGAGTAAACGCGTTCCGTATCAATTAGTAAGCAGAGATTGGAAACCAGAGCCAACTACTTTTAAAGTAAATGGGGTAGAAATTGGCAAAGAGCTGATGATGATTGCTGGTCCATGTGCAGTAGAAAACGAAGAGCAAATCTTTACAATCACTGAGTTTCTATCTAAACTTAATGTAAAATTTTTAAGAGGTGGAGCCTATAAACCTAGGACCTCTCCTTATTCATTTCAAGGCTTAAAATTAGAAGGTCTTAAATTAATGCGCAAAGCTGCTGATAAATTCGGAATGGCTGTGGTTACTGAGATCATGAGCATTGATAAGATTGATGAGTTGGTTGAATATGCGGATATCCTTCAAGTAGGAACACGCAATATGCAAAATTACCCATTGCTTAGAGCTCTTGGTAAAATTGAGAAACCTGTTTTATTAAAAAGAGGCATGAGCAATACCATTGAAGAATGGTTACTTGCTGCTGAATACATTCTTTCTGGTGGAAATAGCAAAGTGATACTTTGTGAAAGAGGAATTAGAACCTTTGAAACAGCTACTCGGAACACTTTGGATATTAGTGCCATTCCTATGGCAAAAAGTTTATCTCACTTACCTGTTATCGTTGACCCAAGTCAGGGAACGGGTTCTAGAGAACTTGTAGAACCTATGTGCAGAGCAGGAATTGCCGCTGGTGCCGATGGATTAATAGTTGAAGTTCATAATCAACCAGAAGAAGCTTTAAGTGATGGCGAGCAAAGTTTATACCTAGACCAGTTTGAGCAAATGCTAGAACCGTTGGTAAGCATTGCCGGGGTATTAAATAAGTCTTTTGATTTTCAGGCTGAAAAAAGCCCAATATCGAGTAACTAAGCTTTTGCTTTTTTAAACTTTCGCTTTACTTTTTCAACGTAACGAATTTCTCTATCGTTTAGTAAACGCCATTTGCCACGACCTAATTTTACATGGTCAAATTCACCCATCATTACTCTATCTAGCCCCTTAACTTCATAGTTTAAGTGTTCAAACATTCTGCGCACTATGCGGTTTCTTCCACTCTGGATTTCAAGTCCTAAAACGGTTGGATCATCATTATCAACAAATCCAACTTGCTCAAAACTCATAAGCCCATCTTCTAATTCCACGCCTTCTACCCATGCAAGTAAATCTTGCTTTTCCGCTTTGCGATCTAATTTAACACGGTAAATTTTCTTTACCTCAAAACTTGGATGAGTCATGGCTTGTGAAAACTCGCCATCATTGGTTAATAATAATAGACCAGTAGTATTTCTATCCAACCTACCTACAGGGTATAATAAATGACTTCCCTCCATCTTAATAAGGTCCATAACTGTGCTGCGTCCTTGAGGATCTTTTTTGGTAGTGATGTAACCCTTTGGTTTATTCATAACCACATAGATAAATTGCTTAGGTTCTATTTTAGTTCCGTTCACCTTCACCTTGGATCCAGGTTCAACCATAAAGCCCATTTCTGTAACATCTTCTCCATTTACCTTTACTCGCCCTTTCGCTATTAGCTCATCGGCTTGCCTGCGGCTGCACATTCCACTATTGGCTATGTATTTATTTAAACGGATGGTGGTTTGCTCTAACTCTTCTCCTTTAGCTAGTTTTTCGCTAGCTTTAGTCCTCGCTTTATTAGAACCTTTATAGTTCTCTTTTTTTCGCTTATCCTCTTTTTTAGGCTTAGATTTAAACCCTTTCGTCTCCTTCTTATCGTATTGTTTTGCCATGTCGCGAAATCTGATGCAAAGTTAGACTATTTTTCATTCTTGTAATTTCAGATTTGACTAATGCGAAGCAAATCTAAAATTCACCATTCTAAATTGCATGAACATAAAAAAAGGAGCCTAAGCTCCCTTTTAAAATTTTATAATTAGTTTATTAGAATCCAACTTCTACCTGAAAACGAATTTCTGGAATAGGGTCAGCATTAAGTGCATTTGGGTTTTGGCTTATTCCAAAATCGGATTGAACTTTTACAGTATGACCAACCACATATTTGGAAAGGGCAAGAGTGTATTCATTTATATCGGTTAAAGATGAAGTTGCATCAGCGGATATACTGGTATACCTAGCAGCAACTTCTAAGTTATTCTTAAATAAATAACCTGCTTGGAAAGTTATTCCAGTTCCTGTTCTAAAATTTAATTTAGTATTAATTGCACCATCATTGATGCGCGAATCAGACTTTTTATCTGCATACTCTGCCATTGCTGAAAATCCTTTGTATTTAAAGATCATATCAACAAAAAGAGTATTTAAATCTCTGTAGAATGCATTTCCCAAAGTGTCGGTTACAAAATCATTCAACTGTCCTCCTTGTCTGGAAGCATCCATATTTAAATCATAGGTTGCTCCTATGGAAAGTTTTGGTTTTTGCTCTCTAGCTAAGTCAGCACTAAAGTAATCACCACCTTTGGTAAACTCCCCAAAAGGCAATACTTCAACCCTACCGGTATAATTAAACCCGCCATAATTACCCCCAGTAATATTTCTACCCTCACCCAAACTCATACTGGCCGCTGCCTTAATGGGTACATTTTTTATGGCTGTATTGTAGTGAAGCTGAACACCCATGTCACGATCAATATTGTAGTAACTGTTGACTAAACTACGATCTACAAATTGAAGCTTTTGAGAAGAGTTCACACGTTCACGGTTACCCGGCAGCTTAGTTTGACCAAACCAAATTTCAAGATTTCTATGCGCTTGGTATTTAACTACTGCATCTAGAATCATTTTAGAGGCAGAGTTTGATTGCTCATAATCACTTCTAGCACCAATATCGCGGTTACTTAATCCCATCTCAAACTTGTAAACCCACTTTGGATTGAATACATGACCATCTAGTTTTAATCTTGCTCTTCTAACCAATGCATTTGCCTTCAAATCGGTGCGATTATTTGGGAGTTCAAGGGTTACCAAGTTCTGAATTCGAAAACCAAGTTGCGCTTTAAAGGAATTGTCTTCAGACTCAAAAACAATTCCTTTACTAAGGGAAGGGACTATGATTTGTGCTTGTGTGCTAAGTGCTAAACAAAGGCCTAAGCTTAGTAAAAATCTTTTCATGTTGTAATAATTCGAGGCAAAGGTTATGCGGAAAACATGAAAGCACAAGGGCTTAACAATTTGATAACATTGAAATAATAGTAACATAACACTGTGAGGATTTTTAGGGCTTTTTAGATTAAGGGTAATGGGCTCTGACTTATTTCTTAATTCTAAGTGGATGATACATCCATTAAAGATGGATTGGGAAGAACAGAACGTTTTGAATTAATGATATATCTATATTCGCAGTAGAAAATAAAACATGTTACTAGTAGCAGATAGTGGAAGTACCAAATGCGATTGGCTGGTTACCTCTTCAGGAGAAGAAGAAGGAAGATTCCACACGATGGGATTTAATCCATTCTTTCACGATTCAGAATTAATTAAATCTGAAATACTTAAAAATGAGGGGCTAGCACAATTAGCTCCATCAATAAAAGAACTTTATTTCTATGGAGCAGGTGTGAGCAGTGTAGATAGAATTGCCATTGTAGAAGCTGCCTTAAAACAGGTTTTTGTAAATGCTGAAATTCTGGTAGATCATGATTTGTTAGGTTCGGTTTTTGCCACATGTGGCGATGATAACGGAATTAGTTGCATCCTTGGAACAGGCAGTAACTCGTGTCTTTACCAAGGTGGTGAAATTTATGAAGAGGTTCCTGCTTTGGGATATATTCTAGGTGATGAAGCATCAGGTGCCTATTTTGGAAAAGAGATTCTTAAACTTTTCTTGTATCATGATTTGCCTGAGGAAATAAACCAAGCCTTAATCTCAGAATACAAAATAACCAAGGAAGGGATATTTGAGTCCGTTTATAAGCAACCCAATGCCAATGTTTACCTGGCAAGTTTTGTTCGGGTATTAAGTGATTTTAAAGAAATGCCATGGGTTAAAGAACTTTTATTAAAAGGTTTCGAAACGTTTTTAAAAGTGCACGTTTGCAAGTATAAGAACCATCTAGAACTGCCTATCCATTTTGTAGGTTCTGTTGCATTTCATTTTCAGGAGGTGCTTAAAGAAGCATGTGTTAATAAAGGCCTTTCGTTAGGAGTGATTACGAATGAACCCATATTAAATTTACTAAAATATCACTGGGATAGGAGAAAGACTTAATGTTAGACGCAAATTTTTGGAACCAACGCTATATTGAAAAAACGACTGGTTGGGATTTAGGCTCAGCATCGCCTTCCATTGTTAATTATTTTAAAGAAGTATTAAATAAGGAATTGCAGATTTTAATTCCAGGTTGTGGTAATGCGTATGAGGCAGAAGCACTTCTAGATTTAGGTTTTGAGAATATCACACTAATCGACATTGCCCCTAAATTGGTTTCTTCACTGCAAGAAAGATATAAGAATAGGTCGATAAACGTAGTTTTGGGCGATTTCTTTGAGCTTAAAGGTTCTTTTGATGTGATTGTAGAACAAACTTTCTTTTGCGCCTTAGACCCTGAATTAAGGACTAAGTACGTCAATCATATGCACAGCTTACTAAAACCAAAAGGAAAGATTGTTGGATTAATGTTCAATGCTGAATTTGAAGGTGGGCCACCATTTAGTGGGAACCGGGCAGAATATGAAGAATTATTCTCTCCATTATTCAGTATAAACATTCAAGAATGCACCACAAGTGTGGAACCTAGAATGGGAAATGAGTTGTGGGTAGAGTTTGAGAAGGGGTAAATATACCATAAAACCTATAGTTCAAATCCCAGAGGGATGAAACTATTCTAGCCGAAGGCGTTGAATGTTTTTGAACCCCATAGGGGTGACACCTTGCCCTAAAACCTATTTTGCTAAACTACTCCAGCCAATCAAACAAATATTTCTCTTCATACTCAATTGCAAATTTTTGGAGAAAATTTAGGTATTCAGATTTGAAGGACTCTTTTTGATGATGTGCTTGCTGGTTCTGAATGTAATGATAGACATTATCAATATGTGATTTGGAATAGGAGAATGCACCATAACCAGTTTGCCAATTGAATTTGGATGAAGCAAGCTTGTTTTCATTGATGTATTTTGAAGAATTATTTTTAATTTCTCGAACTAGATCTGATAATGAACCGGAAGGTTTATACCCAATAAAAATATGAATATGGTCGGATACGCCATTAACAATAATTGATTTATGGCCTTTTGTGGAAATGATACCAGAAATGTATTTATTAACCGTTTCTTGAGACTTTGGTGGAATTAGACTTCTTCTGCCTTTTACGGCAAAAACAATTTGAATGAAAATTTGTGAATAGGTATTTGACATAATGATTAGGTTGATACAAAACTAATAAAATGTGTCACACCTACGGTGTTTAAATTTTTCTACGCCTTTGGCTAGAAAAATGTCACCCCTCTGGGGTTGTTCTGTCGCCATGTGCCATGGCTAGAATAATTTAACCCCTAAAGGGGTTGTAATAGTGTGTTTTTTAATCTCAATGGATGAAACTATTCTTGAAAGGGTAATCCAGATAGTTATCTAATTTGTTCAATTTCTAAACCCTGGTTTGAATTACAAACTCTATTAATCCCAGAGGGATGAAACTATTCTAGCCGAAGGCGTAGAATAAAACAAACCCCATCGGGGTGACATTATTCTAAATCTAAAATGCCAAATTATTCAATCAACCCATCGCGTAAACGGATGATTTTTTCAGCATGCTGTGCGATTTCTTCTTCGTGAGTAACCACAATAATAGTATTTCCTGCTTTGTGAAGATTATCAAACAATGCCATGATTTCAATAGAGGTTTTAGAATCTAAGTTTCCAGTAGGTTCATCAGCTAATATTAAACTTGGCGTATTGACCAAAGCTCTAGCAACTGCTACTCTTTGTCGCTGGCCACCACTTAATTCATTTGGTTTATGATCCATTCGGTCTCCTAAACCAACACTTTCTAAAACTTCAGCAGCTTTAGCTTTTCGTTCTTCCTTAGAAACTCCAGAATAAACTAATGGTAAAGCTACATTATCCAATGAGTTTAATCTCGGCAATAAATTAAAGGTTTGGAATACAAAACCAATCTCTCTATTTCTGATCTCAGATAATTGATCATCGCTTAAACGACTTACTTCTTGGTCCCTCAATTGATAGGTGCCTTTTGTTGGTGTATCTAAGCAGCCCAGTACATTCATTAATGTACTTTTTCCGCTTCCACTTGGTCCCATTAAAGCTATATAATCACCTTTTTGAATATCTAGTGTTATATCTTTTAATGCAAAGACAATTTGATCTCCTAGAACATATTTCTTCTGAATATTTTTTAAGGAGATTAATGCAGACATATTTATTTGTTTTGGTCAATTACCTTTGGAACTCTAAAAAAATCAGAATCCTTTTTAGGTGCATTTTTTAGAGCATCTGCTTTATCTAATGAAGGCTTAACACTATCAGAACGAAGTACATTGGTGTTGTCATGAACATAAATTAAAGGTTCAACACCTTCGGTGTCAAGTTCGTTAAGCTTCTCGCACATCCCAAGAATCTTTTCTAAATCCTGACGCATGTTTTCTTTGTCCTCCTCATTAAATTTAAGGCGGGCCAAAGAAGCCAATTCATCTACTTTTTTATGATCTATTTTCATGCTTGTGAAACTCCGTATTCTTCTAATTGTGTTGCAATAATACTATAAACTTTTTGGGTGAGCTCAGGCTCATCCTCGGGTTTAAGCCCAACCGTATCAATGGCTCGATGAATGTGCAAACGCATCATTCCTGGATAAGCCACCCATTTGCTATCGGGGAATCTATTGTAGTTATCCGGTAAGGTCACAGGTACAATAAGCGCCCCTTTTTCTATAGCAATTTTAAAAGCGCCCTTTTTAAATCGTCCAAGTATAGGTGCAGTAGCTGGAATTCTACCTTCAGGAAAAATAATCATATCTATACCTGAATCAAACTGTTTTGCTGCATTCTCAAATGCACGATAACTCTTAGTAATACTTCCTCTTTCTACTGGAATATCAATGGTTCTAAACCACTTTCCGAAAAGAGGCACTTTGGCTAATTCTTGTTTAGCCATAAAGAAATTGAAACCGGGCAGATAAGTGCCGCAGGTAAGAATGTCTAAGTAAGAAACATGGTTAGAGCAGTAGATAATTCTTCTGCCTTTTGGGGGTTTTTCTTCTTTAATAACTCTTGGAATAAGAAGAGAAAAAATACTGGTAAATACGCCCCACACTTTTCGATGAAAGTGTGCAACCCTATAGAGTTTTGGTGTACTTAACCAAATAAGTAAAAAGGGGTAGGTTATTAGAAAGAATGCGATAAAAACAAGTCCTGCCCAAACAAGCCATATTTTACCAATTATTTTAGACACCGCTATTTCTGTATTGGAATAAGAAAGTGATTAAACTTACAACCATACAAATGCTCAAATTCATTTGCAATTGACTTTTCCCAAAATTATAAGGGCTGAGGTTTTCTGCATATTGTTTTTTCATTTCAGCGATCTTAACCTCTTTCATTTCGGGTGCAATTTCTTTATCGTTGTTTACTGCTTTTTCAATTCGTATTGTTGTTTGTCCAATTAGGTCCGCTTTAATTTCCGGTTTGGCTCCCAATAAAGTACCATAGCACATTATTGTGGCACCTGAAATAAGCAAGCATACAAACAGACTTCCAAACAATGCTTTTCCCATTTTTACTTGTTCTCCAGAATGAGATAAGCTGTGAATGAACATGTAAGAGGCCAGTGCCGTAATCATGATTCCTGCAAAAATAGAAATAGCTAATGCTGCATTTCTTTCAGCATACAGGCCATTAACGTAATGTACATAGGTGAGGGCTGCAGCGGCAGAACCGAATGCTAAGCCATATAAAACAATGCGGCCAATCATATATTCTTTATTTATTGACTAGCGGAATCAGAACCTTCTGATTTTTCAGAATCGCGTCTTGCATATTCTTCAAAATCATATTCTGGAAGCAACTCGGTGCGAACATGCCCAATGGTTTCGTTAAGGGCATTATTGAACTTAATGAAATCCTCTTTATAAAGGTATAATTTAGATTTATTGTAAACTCCTTCTTCATAGCGACTTCTTTTACTTTCAGTGATAGTGATATAATAATCAGAATTTTTAGTTTCTTTTACATCGAAAAAGTAAGTGCGCTTTCCGGCCCTAACTTGTTTAGAAAAAATCTCTTCCTGTTCTCTTCTTGAATCTTCCATTTTTTTCCTTATTGCTTAGCAAAGATGCACATAATGCATCAAATTCTTGGCATTTTTTGAATTTTAGTCTTGAGTTTGTGTCTGTAATTTATGTTGGCGGGCATAGTATCCATTGCTCTTTAGAAGTTCACTTGGGCTACCCATTTCAATAATTTTGCCTTCTGCAAGTGTAATCACCGTATCTGCCTGAGCAACGGCTGCAATTCTATGACTACTCACTATCACTGTTTTTCCTTTTAAATGTCCATAAATGTTCTTCAGAATCTCGTGTTCCGTTTCACTGTCAACTGCACTTAATGCATCATCCATTATGAACAATTCAGAATTGGAAAGTAATGCTCTGGCAATGGAAACTCTTTGTTTTTGACCTCCACTAATACTTACTCCTCGTTCTCCAAGTAAGGTGTCAATTCCATTTTTTAATTGCTTAAAATCATTGTCGAGATAAGCTAAACTAGCCGCTTTTAGTACTTCTTCGTCACTTGGATTATCTCCTCCTAATGCTATGTTGTTTCTTATTGTATCTGAGAATAAATATACATCTTGTGGTACATAGGAAATCTCCTTTCTAAAACTATCTAAACTAAAAGTATTAATATTTAGACCGTCCACCAAAATAGTTCCATTCGCATCTAGTTCTCGCATTAAACATTTAATGAGTGTAGATTTTCCTGAGCCTGTTTTACCAATTATCCCAAGTTTATGACCTTTGGGAATAATCAAATCTATATCCTGTAAGCTGTCTTTGGTCTTATCGGCAAACCGATAATTTAAGGATTTTAATAAAATCTCACGCTGAAATGTAAAATCATTCCCTGCATAAATATCTTCAGGTTCTTTGTCTAAAATTTCATTAATTCGTTTTTGACTTGCAGCTGCTTTTTGAGCTAAAGCGCTAGTCCAACCTAAGGATGCAACTGGCCAAATTAAAAGATTTAGGTAGATAATAAATTCTGCGAAATTTCCAACAGTAAATGTGCCTTCTACTACATATTTGCTTCCAAGGTATAAAACCAATAAAGTACTCATTCCCATGAGCAACTGCATCAGAGGAAAGAAAAGGGCATTGACAAACGCAAGCTTTAGATTTAGGCTTCTAAATTTCTCAGACTCATCGTTTAATTTTTTCCCAAACTCTTTTTCTACGGCAAATGCTTTAATCACTCGGATACCTGAGAAAGACTCTTGTGCAAAAGTGCTAATTGTACTCAATTGCGTTTGGATTTTGGCAGTGTATAAATGGATTTTTTTGCTAATTAAATAGATGAGAAAACTAAGAAGAGGCAGTGGTACCAAAACAAATGCAGACATGGCAGCATTTACATTTACCATTTGATAAATAACCGTGATAAAGGCAAATGTTAGGTTGGCCACATACATAATAACTGGACCAACATACATTCTTACATTACTCACATCTTCTCCAATTCTGGCCATCATGTCACCCGTGTAATTTTCTTGGAAAAAACGGGTCCCTAATTTTTGAAATTGGTCATATATGGAATTTTTTAAGTCATACTCAACCCTGCGACTAGTTTTAATAATGTATTGCCGCATGAGATAAGTAAAAATGCCTTTCCCAACACTAGCAATAAGAATTAATAGGCTAAACCCTAAAAATACCCATAGCAAGCCATCGGTAAATGAATTAGGACTGTTAAAAATGGAAGCATGGAAAACAGCATCATCAATGGCCGTTCTAATAAAAGTAGGTACTACAATGCCAAAAATATTACTAATTAATACGCATATGACTCCTAGAATGAGTGCTTTTTGGTAAGTTTTAAGGTATTTGTTTAAGGCAAGTAACTCTCGCATTAATAGGCTCTTTCCTTTTTGCCTTCCATGAAATTCTTAAATGCCTTGTTAGCAACTCTATTTCCGCCTGATGTAGGATAATTCCCAGTGAAATACCAATCTCCTTTATGGTCTGGACATGCCTTATGTAGGTTTTCGATATTTTGATAAATTATAGTGAATGGGATAGTTAAATCAGCAGGTTTTATCATATTTGCTATCTTATGTGAAATAGCTTTTGTGTTTAACCCTTCGTAAATATCCTTAACACAATTTACTTGTTGATCTGCAGGTTTCTTAAGTTCAGCAATAGTCTTTTTATATGTTTCATCTAAAAGGCTTGCCTTTCCGCTTTCTTTTAGCAAAGCAATTGCAGCTTGAAAAGCGGCAAAGTCACCCAATTTACTCATGTCAATTCCATAACAATCTGGATAGCGAATTTGTGGACTACTACTTACTAAAGTTATAGTTTTGGGTTGCAACCTATTGGCAATTCTAAGAATGCTTGTTCTTAAAGTTGTTCCCCTTACAATACTATCATCGGCAATTACAATATTATCAACTCCAGATTTTATGATGCCATAGCTAATGTCATATACATGACCAACCATATCCTCACGATCAACATCATTGGTGATGAAGGTTCGCATTTTTACATCTTTTATCAAGAGTTTCTCTCGCCGAGCACTCCAAGATATAATATCTTCTATTTTGTCTTTATCCTTAGGAAGATTTAGCTTCTCAAGGGCTTCTACTTGCTGTTTCTTTATTAGTTTATTTACGCCATCAACCAATCCATAAAATGCAGTAGAGGCAGTATTTGGCACATAGCTAAAGACCGTGTTTTGAAAATCATTTTTTAAATGTTCTAAAACATCTTTGGACATAATTTCACCCAGCATTTTACGTTCCTTATAAATGTCTGAGTCATTCCCTTTGCTAAAATAAATTCTTTCTAAACTACAACTCTTCTTTTCTAGTGGTTTAATGATATTATTCTCACTAAAAATTCCAGATTTTTTTATGATTAGGGCATTGCCAGGACCTAGTTCTTTAACCTCTTCAATTGGAAAATCAAAGACGGTTTGAATAGCACTGCGTTCACTAGCTACAATAACAACTTCATCATTTGAAGCATAAAAAGAAGGTCTAATGCCACTTGGGTCTCGGATCACAAAATTATCTCCATGCCCAATAACTCCAACCATATTATATCCCCCATCTACACTTTTAAAAGAACGTTTAAGAACATCCTCAATGTTTAGATTGTCTTTTATTTTTTCACTAATTTCTTGGTTGTCTAAACCTTGTGACTTGTAAATTTTAAATAGCCTATGATTCTCTTCATCTAAAAAATGTCCAATCTTTTCAAGCATAAGAACATTATCACTCTTCTCTTTTGGCTGTTGTCCAAGATCAATAAGTTGATTAAAAAGTTCGTCTACATTGGTTACATTATAGTTTCCAGCAATTAAAAGATTTCGAGTCATCCAATTGTTCTGTCTTAAGAAAGGATGAATGTTTTCAATAGAGTTGCCCCCATAAGTTCCATACCTTAAATGACCCAAAAGAACTTCTCCCGAATAGGGGTATTTCTTCTTTAGAACTTTAACGTTATCGCGATCTTTTTTGGGTATTTCTTTTAAAGAAGCAGCCATTTCCTCAAAAATATCGCTAATGGCATTTTTACTACTACTCCTTTTCCGAGCAATATACCTATCACCAAAATTTGGGTCTAGTTTAAGAACACCTAAACCTGCTCCATCCTGACCTCGGTTTAATTGCTTGGTCATTAGCATCTGCATTTTTCGCAGACCCCATAGTGGATTCCCGTACTTTTCTTGGTAATACTCCAGTGGTTTTAGCAGACGTATAAACGCTACACCACATTCGTGTTTTATTGGATCACTCATTCGTGTTTTTTAAGTGCATGACAAAGGTAAGCGTCGAAGAATAGATATTTGCATAGCTTATTGGTTTTGCCAATCATTGGGATTAGCTCTAAACTTCTTTATGGCTTCAAATTGTTCAGCATTTATATAATTTATGTCTAGGGCAACTTTAGAAAGAACTTCAAAATTTGAGATTGTATAGAATGGAATTCCTCTTTCAGAAAATGCGTTTTCTGCTTGTTTAAAACCATAAGTGAAAAGCGCAATAATTCCTTCCACTTTTCCGCCATCCTTAATTACTCCATCTACCGCTTGCAAACTGCTTTTTCCAGTGCTTATTAAATCTTCTACTAAAACCACTTTGCTATCAACGGGCATAAATCCCTCAATTTGGTTTTTCATTCCATGCTTTTTAGGCTCCGGCCTTACATAGCAGTATGGAATTTCTAAATGCTCAGCGGCTAATGCTCCGTGAGCTATTCCTGCGGTTGCTATTCCTGCCAACATATCGGCTTGTGGAAACTTGCGCTGATAAAGTTTAGCCAATTCTTCTTTTACAAAAGTTCTAACTTTAGGGAAACTTAATACCACTCTATTGTCGCAATAGATTGGAGATTGTATGCCACTGGTCCAGGTAAAGGGTTCATTTACGCTTAATTTAACAGCTTTAATCTCAAGTAAGTGTTTGGCTAATTCTTCTTCAGGATTCATAATTTAAATGAATGGCAAAGGTAGTTATTTAGGCATTGTAGATTGTAAAGATTTAAGATTTCAAAAGAAGCTTAATCAATAGTATTTTTTTGTTGCCTTGCTAGAAAAACGAACAAATAGTATTCCGCAAAAAAAGTGCATTATAAATAGAAAAAAAGTCTATTTTTGCGGTCTGTTTTACCATGACGTATCATAGTAGATGTATAAAATTTATTTCGAAGAAAACGCTTTAATAATAGCAGATTCTCCCTCGGCCTTTGCAGGTATCCCAAACTTGTACTACATAGGTGACGACGAATTACACAAATCCTACAAAATTCTAATTTCTAACGAAAGTAATGGAAGAGCCATGAATTTTGGAGTTGTAAGTCAGGACCCTGAAGAAACTTTAAGAGAGTTCCTTGGAGAATATCGAGTTGTTCAAGCCGCTGGAGGCTTAGTATTTAATAAAGCAGCCTCTTTGCTTTCTATTCTAAGAAATGGTTCTTGGGACTTGCCAAAAGGCAAAATAGAAAAGCATGAAGATCAAAGGGCTGCCGCCTTGCGTGAAGTAATGGAAGAGACCGGTCTTAATATGATAAATATTAGCGAAAAGATTGGTGCTACTTATCACGGATATTTTGAAGATGGTAGTGTTTTAATTAAAGAAACTCACTGGTATTTTATGCAGAGCAATGGAAATGGAGATCCTGTTCCGCAAACCGAAGAAGGCATCACAGAAGTAAAATGGGTGGATGTAGATTTCTTTAAAGATCCTAAATTGAAAACTTATAAAAGCATTAGAGATATAGTTCAACGTGCTTTAGATTTGCTTTTTGCAAAAGTCTAATTATTTTTTAATCCTACTTTTATTAGCGTTCTGTTCGTGCAATAGAACTAAAAAGCAAGTACTTCCAACAAATATGGAGGGTAAATGGCAGAGCTTAGACGGCTCGGCATTTGAATATTGGAAACTTGACAATACTTCGTTGGAAGGCTTGAGTTTCATTACATCTGATAGTGCTGGTAAGCCAGAATTGCAGGAAAGATTATCGATTTTTAAGAGAGGGAGTAAATTTATTTTTGAAGCCAATCCATTAAAACAATCCAAAACGGAGTTTGAAATTGTAGCGAGTGACCCCTCTTTTTTCAGAGCAGAAAATGAAAAGCATGATTTCCCTAAATGGATTATGTACAAAGTAAGTAAGACTAGAGATAGCATGGTTGCACGGATTGGGGATGAAACAAAGTCCTATGATTTTGTTTTTGTGAAAAGCCCTGTTAAGGAGTAAAATTTCAATCTAAAATACAAAATAATTTATCTCAAAGTATAGGTTTACTTTGTTAGTCTAATTGATTTGGAAGAAATTTCATAAGGCCTTTTTTAAAAATAGAAAATGGAATGCACACCCGTTTCAGGAAGAATGTGCAGGACTTTATTTTAAAGGGTATAATGGTCTGCTAAATGCTCCTACTGGGAGTGGAAAGACTTATGCTCTTTCTATCCCAGTAATTATTGAGTATTTAGAAAAGAAACCGAAAGGTTTGCAATTGCTTTGGGTTAGTCCGCTTAAAGCTTTAGGGAATGATATACGTAAGGCTGTTTATGATGCAGCACAAGAATTAGAAGCAGATTGGCAGGTATCTATTAGAAATGGTGATACCAGCACTGCAGAAAGACAAAAACAAATTCGTAGACCACCGGAGTGTTTGGTTATTACTCCTGAAAGTTTGCATCTGCTTCTTGCTCAGAAAAAATGTTCTGAAATCTTTTCTAAGCTCAATTGTGTTGTTGTAGACGAATGGCATGAGCTAATTGGAAACAAACGCGGGGTACAAGTAGAATTAGCAATTTCTAGATTACAGTCCTTTGTTCCTAAATTGAAAGTGTGGGGCATATCAGCAACCATTGGAAACTTGGAAGATGCCATGAATGTTTTACTACCCATGCGATTAAAGTCTAAATTGGTGATTGCAGATTTCAAAAAAGAGTTTGAGATTAACACCTTAATTCCTGAAGAGATTGATAGCTTTCCTTGGTTTGGTCATATTGGGCTAAGTATGTTGCCTCAATTATTACCTGTTTTTGCCAAAAGTGGAACTACGCTGGTTTTTACCAATACCCGTAGTCAAAGTGAAATATGGTATCAGAATATTTTAGCTAATTCACCTCATTTAGCTGGGCAAATGGCCATTCATCACGGAAGCTTAACACAGGAAGTAAGGCGTTGGGTAGAGGAGAATCTACACTCAGGTTTATTAAAAGTAGTGGTATGCACAAGTAGTTTAGATTTAGGAGTTGATTTTAGACCTGTTGATACAGTAGTTCAAATTGGTAGCCCAAAAGGAGTGGCTCGTTTTGTACAAAGGGCTGGCAGAAGTGGACACAGACCTGGTGAAATAAGCAGGATGTATTTTGTACCAACAAACAGTTTTGAATTAGTAGAAGCTGCTGCCTTAAAGCAGTCAATGGATTTGGGTATTGTTGAATCTAAAGTCCCAATTGTTCGGGCATTTGATGTACTTATACAATACTTAATGACCTTGGCTGTAGGTGAAGGGTTTGTCTCCGATGACACGTTTTTAGAAGTAAAACAAACCCATGCTTATGCAGATATTAGTTTAGATGAATGGAATTGGGCCTTATCTTTTCTAGTTACTGGTGGAGAAACACTGGATGCCTATGATGAATATAAGAAAGTTGAAAAAATTGGTAATCTATATAAAGTAGAAAGCAGAAGAACAGCCATGCGCCATCGCATGAATGTGGGTACCATTGCCAGTGTACAAAGCATGCTTGTAAAGCAAATAGGCGGCAAAGCTTTGGGAACTATTGAAGAATCATTTTTAACCCGATTAAAGCCGGAGGAATCCTTTGTTTATGCAGGAAAAAAGTTGCAGGTCTCTAGATTTGAGGGGACTGTTGCGTATGTGCGCAAAAGCAAAGCTAAAAAAGCAACAGTTCCTAGCTGGAGTGGTGGAAGAATGAGCTTAACCAGTGAACTAAGCGAGCAGATCCGTTTAATAATCGATGGGTATAAAACGAATAAAAGACCTGAAATGAAATGTTTAAAGGGGTTGTTCGAAACCCAATCAAGGATTTCTGTTTTACCCAATAAAGAAGAATTGTTAATGGAGCTTTATAATGATAAATCGGGGCATCATTTATTTGTTTATCCTTTTGAAGGGAGAATGGTGAATGAGGGAATGGCCATTTTGATTGCTTATCGAATTGGTAAGTTCAGCAAAGTTTCCTTTAGTGTATCAATGAATGATTATGGTTTTGAGCTGCTTTGCGATGAACCTATTCCAGTGGATGAAATGATAAAAAATGATGTATTTAGTCCAGTTAACTTAACAGATGATTTGCTCAATTGCCATAACTACTCTCAAATGACTCAAAAGAAGTTTAGTGAAATTGCGGTTATTAGTGGCTTACTCATTAAAAATATGCCAGGGAAGCAAATGAAACAAAGGCATTTGCAAAGCACATCGGGATTGCTATTTAAAGTCTTTAATGAGCATGATTCAGATAATATCTTGATGCAACAAGCCAGGCAAGAAGTGCTTTATCAGCAATTAGAAGAGCATAGATTAAGAGCAGCTTTACACAAGACTAAAGGTCAAAAATTATTGATTAAAAAGATTACTGAACCAAGTCCATATTGCTTTGGCTTATTGGTAGACCGTTTAAGGGAAAGTTTTAGTAACGAGAGCTTGGTAGATAGAATAAAGAAAATGAAACAAGCAAACTCTGCAGGTTAATAATCATTCTAAATAGAAGATTCAATTAAACTAATGGTGTAATTCTATTTCTTTTTATCCCAACGGATATTATAGGTTATACCAATTCCAATACTTTGCAAATCAACCACAGCATCTTCAGTAATTACATGGTCGTAATACCCAAAGAAATTCCAGTTGTCTCCATGATATCCAAGTTGTGGTCTATACATGGCTCCACCTTCAGTTCCACTTAAGTTTGTCACCACAGCATAACCTACATCTATTCCGGTAAAGAAGCCAGTAGATGTTGGATAATAACGAAACATTAGGGCTAATGGAATAGCTGAAAAGTCTTTGACATTATCTTGAGATGAAAAATAGTGCAAATAACCAGTTTTAACACCAATTCCATAAGCCTTGGTTCTCAAAAACTGAATACTCAAGTCCGGACCAGCCGAAAAAGAACTTACGTTGCTTAGCGAACTAACAGGTATGCCCGCAACTATACCTGCTTTAATCCAGGTGTTTGCGCTGTTCATGTCTTCCAACTTCACTTCTTGAGCATTTGCTGAAAGGCAGATAAAAAGACCGATAAAACATAGGTTTATTTTTTTCATATGTATGGAAAGATAATCCTTTAATAGCATTGCTTTCAAAGTATTTAGACAGTGGGAGATGCTTGTTTTAACTAGACTTTATCTCTTCTAACTGTAACCAACGCAATTCTTTTTCATCAATTTCGTCTTGAATCATTTCAAGATCAACACCAAGCATAGTGATTTCTTCGAATTCAGAAGTGAGAGTACTTAGTTTTGTCTCAATTTCCTTTTTTCGGGCGTTTAAATCAATCAACTCTTTTTCTATGGTATCCAGTTCGAATTGTTCTTTAAAGCCTAGTTTGCTCTTTTCCTTTTTAGGTTTTTCTTTATTTTCTATGGGAGCTGGTTTTGAAGAAACTTTCCCAGCTGCGGCAATCTTTTCATCTTCTAAATCTCGCCAATCTCTATAGTCTGTATATGAACCAGGAAAATTCTTAATTCTACCTTCCCCCTCAAAAACAAACAAATGATCAATAATTCGATCCATGAAATACCTATCGTGACTTACAATAATTAAACAGCCGGAATAGTTTATCAGAAAATCTTCTAAAGTTGAAAGGGTATCAATATCTAAATCATTGGTAGGTTCATCAAGAATAATAAAGTTTGGGTTCTGGATTAGAACTCGCATTAAATGGAGTCTTCTCCTTTCGCCTCCACTAAGAGTGCTTACAAATTTTTGTTGTTGAGCTGGGGGAAATCCAAATTGCTTGAGAAAGGACATCGCAGTTATTTTGTGCCCTTCTGAGTTGGTTATAAAATCTGCCACATCTCTAACAACATCAAGAATTTTTTTACCTTCTTCAATTTGAATGTTCTCTTGTGTGTAGTAACCATAAATGACGGTTTCTCCAACAATTACCTTTCCCTTATCTGGTTCAATTCTTTGGGTGATTAAATTTAGGAAAGTGGATTTTCCAGAGCCGTTCTCTCCTAGAATTCCAATCTTCTCCCCCTTCTTAAAAACATGGCTAAAATTATCAATCAGCACATTATCATCATAGGCCTTGCTAATTTTATGAACCTCTAAAATCTTGGATCCTAAACGTTCCATTCGCATACTTAAGTTAAGGTCTTGCTTATGCTTAAAGGATTTTAATTTAGTGTCGATGCCATCAAAAGCCTCTGTTCTACTTTTACTTTTAGTGGTTCTTGCTTTGGGCATTCGCCGCACCCAGTCTAATTCTTTTTTGTGAAGTTGTTTGGTTTTTTGACGTTCAGATTCTTCGATTTGTTCTCGAAGAAGTTTGTTCTCTAAGTAATAGGAATAATTCCCTTTATAATGAAATAGTTTTCCTTCGTGTATTTCAATTATCTGATTGCAAACTCTATCTAAAAAGTATCGATCGTGAGTTACCAGTAGTAGTGTAATATCCTTTTGACTTAAATGTTGCTCTAACCACTCAATCATATCAAAGTCCAAATGATTGGTGGGCTCATCAAGAATGAGAAAGTCAGGTTCTGAAACAAGGGTTTGGGCCAAAGCAACACGTTTTCTTTGTCCACCACTTAAACTCCCAAGTTTCTGCTCAAAATCGGTGATTTTGAGCTTACTCATTATTTGTTCTACTCTATGTTCATAATCCCAAGCATTTAACTCAGTCATCTTAGCCATTTGCCTGTCTAATTCTTCTTGTACACGCAGCGCGTTGCTAGTTTCAAGTTTCTTTAGGGCAGCTTGATATGCTTTTATGGTATCGGTAGTCTCGTTTTTAAAATTAAGTACTTGCTCTATTATAGAAAGCTCATCATCTAGATAAGGCTCTTGCGAAAGGTAGGCTACTTGAATCTCCTTGCGCATAATAGCCTGTCCGGAGTCCCCTTGATCCTTGCCAATAATAATATTTAATAAGGTGCTTTTTCCACCACCATTTTTTGAAACCAAGGCAATTTTATCACCTTTATTTAATCCAAAACTAATACTTTTTAAAATGGGTTCATCTTGCCAAGTTTTGGTTAGATGTTCAACAGATAGATAATTCATTCAGTGCGCTAGGAGTTCTATTCTCCTTTGGGTTTGTTATCGCCCTTTGGCTTATTGTCTCTGTTATTATTGTTCGGGCGGGGTTTATTCCCAGAATATTTAGCCTTCTTGTTTTCTCCGCTAGGCTTATTCCCTTCTCCTTGAGGCTTGTCTCCTCCTGTTCTGTTTTGAGGTTTTTTACCTTTGAATTTTTTATATTTACCGCCTTTTCCTGGATGCTTTTTCTTTGGCTTTGGCTCTCGAGGTTTGTCAAATTCAATGTCATCTTTTAACATATCCTCTACGTCAAGCATATCCATTACATCTAGCTCTTCAAGTATAGCCTCACTTCGTTCGTTATCAATTTTTTCTCTAATTGATAATAAACTCGGGGCTTTTTTTCCTTCTTTATTCATGGCCAACATCTCATTTACTTGAGATAAAGGCAAGGGAACCCAAGATTGACTTTTATCATAGGAAAACCACATTTCTCGCTTCAGAATATCGGTTTTTGTAGAACTAGCTACACCGTCTATTGTATCAATTCGAGTTATTTTCTGTTTTGGAAATTCAGAAACGGCTTCTAAGTAAGTATCAAGTTCAAAGTTTAAGCAACATTTTAAACGACCACATTGCCCGTTTAATTTTTCCATATTTAAGGATAAGTTCTGAATACGGATAGAGTAATTGGTTACCAATTTATAGTCAGTTAACCAAGTGCTACAACATAAGGTTCTACCACAAACTCCAACTCCACCTAAACGAGATGCTTCTTCCCGATAACTTACGTGACGCATTTCAATCTTAAGCCTGAATTCATCAGCAAACTTGCGTATGAGCTCACGGAAATCAACTCTATCCTCAGCGGTATAGAAGAAAACAACTTTTCGTCCATCTCCTTGTAAGTCAATATCACTTAGTTTCATCTTAAGACCCATTTGAATACATATGGTTCTTGCTCGTTCTAAGGTTGCATTTTCCTTTTCCTTACAAGCCCAGTGTTTTTCTAATTCTGGCTCTGAAGCTATTCTTATTATTTTGCCAAGTTCAACCCCTGGTCTTGATAAATTTTTCTTTTTAACCTGCAGTCTAACAATTTCTCCAGTTGCTGAAATTGATCCAATATCAAACCCAACACTACTTTCTACACAAACATAGTCACCAATAAAGAGATCTAATTTATTTGGATTGTGGTAATATTCTTTTCTACCTCCTCCAAATCGTACTTCTACTATTCCGTAAGTCTCATATCCTGATGGCATATCAATATCACTAAACCAATCTTTGGTGTTTAATGAATTGCAGCCACTGGTTCCACATGTTCCGTTACTCTTGCATCCCGCTGGACTGCATCCGCCGTCCTCTTTAGTTCCACAACTTGAACATCCCATTTCTTTAAATAATTTTTACAAATATAGCGAAAAAATCCCCTGCTTCAGAATCCGTTTTTAGCAAGGTAGATTTAAGATTGAAGCTTATTTAGGAAGCACAACTTCCTTTGGTACTAAGCTATGATAATCACCATTATAATTAATCAAATCTCTTACAATTGTACTGGAGATGTAGCTTAGTTCTGGTGAACAAAGAATAAATATGGTCTCAATATCAGAGCTTATTTTACGATTTACTTGTGCAATGTTGCTCTCATAGTCAAAATCAGTGCTATTACGCAATCCTCTCACTAAGTATTTACACTTTTGTTCCCTACAAAAATTAATCGTTAATTCCTCATAGGACTTAACCGTTATTTTGTCATGGGCCGAAAAAATAGCTTCAATCCAAGCGATTCTTTGTTCAAGAGTAAACAAGGTCTTCTTTTCTGAATTGACCCCAATGGCAATAATGATTTCGTCAAATAGCTCTGATGCCCTTTTAATAATATCAACATGCCCTTTGGTTATTGGGTCGAAAGTGCCAGGAAAAACTGCTTTTTTCATTCGCTTTTCACAAATATACTACAAACCGTACTGCCGTATTCCTTTATGACATCTGGTTCAATTTCGAATTTAATGTTTGGTTGATGTTCTACAACGAGAATGCCAGGTGTATTTAGTTTTGGTAGGCAATATTTCGGTAAATCATTAACATTAGGAGCATCATATGGCGGATCTGCAAATATGAAATCAAATGTTTTTTCGGATGATTTAAGAAAGCCAGCAACCTTTTGTTTCTGGATGATCCAATTTTCTATTTTCCAATCATTCTGAATGGCTTTTAAGGCTTTAGTGTTTTTAAAATCCATATCTACAGATGTAACTTGAGATTCTCTACTTAAACATTCTAAAGAAACAATACCACTCCCTGCATATAAGTCCAAAACTTCACCAAAAGCAAAAGGGTAGTTATGGGCAATAAGGTTTAATAATGATTCCCTAACACGGTCAGTTGTTGGTCTAACGTGTTTTGAAAAGTTGGTAGGAATTACTCTTCTAGCTAAAGTTCCGCCGGTAATTCGCATTCTCCAAGTTTGAGAAGTAAATGTGATTCTGCTGAAAATGGAGGCATCTCATCTGATTTATACGGTAAAACAGCCTTCATGATTTCAATATTTGGTATATAATCTTCTGTAATTGCCTTAATTTCTTTTTCCTCCAGAGAGCTATAAACTTCAAAGTGGATATCATTAATGCTTTTGCCATGTTGATTAGCTACTGAAGTAAAAAAGTATACTATTTCTGAAATATCGCGAATTACAAAAGAATTAGCCAAATAGCATTGCTTATTTGAAAGATAAACAAGGGTAAGGTAGTTTTTGCTAAAATAGGCCGTTACCACTTCATCATGCTTGCTTTCTTTAGCTAGCAGAAGGAGTAGATAAGGTAAAATATGATCGTTTTCACCTGAGTAATTACGGATTACAATTTCATTATCGAATGAATAGTGAGAACTTACAGGGGAGTTTAAAATTTGAGTATCTGTGTGCTTGGAAGGAACGATGTCAAATTTTGGAGAAAAATTAACAAGGGAACATTCACTCGGAATCTCCTCTGAATTCTTTGTAATGTGATGTTCTGAAATTTTCCCCTTAGCAGATTTTAGAACTATTTGTACATCATCTAGCAGAGCAAAAAATGATGATTCTGCTTTTATTTCTTTATCAGAAAATTGCCAAATGTTCTCAGCCATTATGCAAACTTACGGAGTGATTGGTTTAATTCCATAGAACAGCGTCTTTAGTCTACAATAATTCTGTTTTAAGGAAGATTTTAGCTTCTTCCATTGGAATACTTATAGTGGTAGGCCCATTTATATAGGGTCCAATTTCATAAGTGTTGTAGTAGAAATGGATGAAATCCTTGGCTAAATAATAATTATCTGAAAGGTAAAAGCTGCCATTTGGAAATATTCCTGCCATAGCCATTGGCAAATTGCGTTCTTTTACCTGATAATTGATGTATATATTTCTTCCAATAATAGTCAAACTATCTGCATCATTGGTCAAATCTGTCCACTCATACCTTTTACCGCTATTTTTTTGGAAAACTCCAAATGTTGAATAATCAAAACCATGTTCTCCTCCTGTGAAGTAATGGTTGTGCAACCCTATGGACAGTGTTTTTTTGGATTGATAATATAGTTTAGAATGGCTAACCTTTTCATAATCGGTAGCTTTTGCTGAGCCAAGTTCCATATTAATCATACCAAATTCACCATTAAATTTTTTCCAATTTTGATTTATTAAGTCTTCAAAATAGGTTTTATCTAGAGGCTTTTCCTGTTCAATATCGGTATTTAGAGTAGCTGAAATACTAAATGTATTGATGGAGTCGTCAAATCGTTTTGCGCACTTAAAAAAATGCAAACTAGTTGAATAAATACAATGAGCTGTATCCCCTTGAACTACAACAATTTGATTCTTTTGCTCTAATTTGATCTTCTCAAAGCGAACCTTAGAACCCGCCATGCACAATATGGCTGCTATTAATGCAAATAACCTCATATTACCAATGTTATAGCTAACCATGCAAAAGCAACAGGAACAGCAAAAAGAAAAGCGTCAAACCTATCTAAAACACCTCCATGCCCAGGGATAATGTTTCCTATATCCTTTAAATTTAATTTTCTTTTTATTGAGCTAATGAACAGATCACCAAAAACCCCAAATGCGGCAATTAGAATACCCAATACAAGTCCTTGCCATAATGGACCAATTCCCCAAATATAATAAAGCAACATACCGCCTAGTCCCGTGAATGCAGCTCCACCAACCCAACCTTCAATGGTCTTTTTTGGAGATAGCACTTCAAATAATTTATGCTTGCCGAACATTCTGCCAAATACATAGGCCATGGTATCGCTTACCCAAATAAGAATAAACACCGTTAATGGAAGTACAAAGGAATAATCTGCGGCTTCATAAGCTTGCAGTTTTAATAAAAGCAAAGAGGAAATTGAAATTAAGATAAGTCCGCTTAGAACTTTATTCACCACAGCACCAGCCTCTACCTTATATTTTATTAGAACGCCGATAAGAAGTGCTAATACTACTAGTGCCATTTGGCCAAGCGCAACATTACTGCTTCCTAAACCAATAATAATTAAACTAGGTTTACCCCAGCCCAAAATCATATAGTTAAGCATAAAGGTTACTATTAAATTAAAGGGAGTATCCAATTGTTGAATTTTGAGCCATTCAAATAAACCAATGGTAGAAACCAAAGCCATTAAAACAAAAAGGCTGGTATAGGAATAAAGGCATGCCGCCACAACTATGGCAACAAACAAACTGCCGAAAAGTGCTCTTTTTAAGGTTTCACCCATACTTTATTTTGTACAATTAGAATGACTATTATTAAACCGGCAAGTGAAATTGCCAGTGGTGGATTTACGTTATTTTGACTAAAATTTTCAGCTTCGGAAAAGCCTTGCTGAGCCATGTATTCAGCAACTATGGTAATGCTATTAAATGTAAAATGTGCTAACATGCTCATTAATAAACCATACCTATAGGCTATAAGTCCAAGTATAATTCCAAGTCCAAAAATAGTGAAAAATTCATAGAAGCTAAAATGAAGTAAGCTAAAAAGGGTGGCTTGAAGAATAATTGGTAGCCATACTTTATTCATTTTAGTCATTAGAATAGGTTGGATTAATCCTCTAAAAAGAAGTTCCTCGCAAAAAGCAGGTAAAACAGCTAGCAAACCTAAACAAATAAAGAGTTCGCCTAAACCTTTCATCTGAAGCAAGAGTTCAAATTGGGTTTGTCTGGTGGCATTTAAATTGTTTGCAATGCTTCGAATGGCATCCGGCCATTGCAATCCTTCAATCAGAAATGCCAAATACATTCCTAAAGGAAGTGCACACAGAATTAAAAGTATGGAGATTCCTATTTGTTTGAGACCTGGATTTCGATGTTTTAATACATCCTGTATTCGAGTTCTATTCAGTGTTAAAACAAGAAGTGAAGGAAAAAGCATAAAGGCAAGAAAAGATAGAAAGTTGAATAACCTGGCTAAATTGGTGTATTGGGAACCCATATTGCCACCCACTGCATCAATAAATTGGGTAAAACTCATGTCGTAATATTTGCTCATAACCATTCCTATGGCTGGGGCAAAAGTTAAATTTGCAATGAGAAGTGTAAGCAATGCTAATCCAATTCCGCTATAGTTCCAGAAGGTCCGATTTTGAGGGATGTAATGCATTCGCTAAAGTATTACTTAATTTTGCACAAATTTGGTGAAAATAGCCGACATATCCTTGGGAGACTTCCCATTACTTCTTGCACCTATGGAAGATGTAAGTGACCCTCCATTTAGGTACCTATGTAAAAAACATGGGGCAGACCTTATGTACACTGAGTTCATTAGTAGCGAAGGACTTATAAGGGATGCTGTAAAAAGCAAACAAAAATTGGATATTTTTGAATATGAACGTCCAATTGGAATCCAAATATTTGGGTATGAGATAGAAAGCATGCGCGAGGCAACGGAAATTACGACTGCTGCCAAACCAGATATTATTGATATAAATTATGGCTGTCCAGTAAAAAAAGTAGCTTGCAAAGGTGCCGGTGCTGGTATTTTACAGGATCCAGATAAAATGGTTAGAATGACTAAAACCATTGTGGAAGCCACAGATTTACCAGTAACTGTAAAAACTCGATTGGGTTGGGATGAAAACTCTAAGCACATTGTAGAGATTGCAGAACGCTTGCAAGATGTAGGTATTAAAGCATTGAGTGTTCATGGAAGAACGCGAAAGCAAATGTATAAGGGCGAAGCCGATTGGACTTTAATTGGTGAAGTTAAAAATAACCCAAGAATGCATATCCCAATTTTTGGTAATGGAGATATTGATACCCCACAAAAAGCGGTAGAATACAAGAATCGATATGGGGTAGATGGTATAATGATTGGGCGAGCCAGTATTGGAAACCCTTGGATTTTTAACGAAATAAAGCATTTTGTAAATACGGGGGAAGAATTAGACCCACCAACTTTTGCAGCCAGATTAGAAGCTTGCCGAATTCATTTGGATAAATCCATTGAATGGAAAGGGGATAAACTCGGTATTTTTGAGATGCGCAGGCATTACTCTCAATATTTTAAGGGGATAGCGCATTTTAAAGAGACTAGATCGGCCTTGGTTCAGGCAGGCACCTATGATGAAGTTAGTGCTCTTTTAAATGAAGCAGAGCTTCAATTTCAAGATATTTTAGTTTAGGATTATTGCATTTTTAGGTAGGGTAGATTTTAGGATTTTCCTTTAACATCGTTTAGCCAAAAGTGTAGAACAAAAAAAAGGTTGACCAATTGGCCAACCTTTTTGTGAGAATTTGTAATTCTTAATAGTTCAATATGAAGTCAACTCTACGGTTTTTAGCTCTACCGGCGCTGCTTCCATTATCAGCAATTGGCTTGTCTGGACCAAAACCATGTGAAGTCATTCTTTCAGCAGCAATACCGTGGCTTGCCATGTAAGTCATTACTGAATTGGCTCTTCCTTGACTTAAGTCAACGTTTTTATCGTGATCACCTTGGCTATCTGTATGACCTTGTATGTCAACTTTAGCTTCTGGATATTCATTCAATATTTTAGCAAGTCTATCTAAGTTATAGAAAGAAGAAGATTTGATTACATCTTTACCTGTTTCAAAGTTGATTCCTTTGGCAGCAAGTGCAATTTTATCTTTTACTTCTTTCTTGATTTCTGGACAACCTTTCAACGACGCAATACCTGGCTTGTCTGGGCATCTGTCTAAATGATCAAATACACCATCACCATCTGAATCAGGACAACCTTCACCTTCAGCAGTACCTGCTTTAGTTGGGCATTTATCTTTAATGTCTGGAATTCCATCCTTATCTGTATCTGGACAACCGTTAAATACAGCTAAACCTGGTACATCTATACATTCGTCTTTGCTATCCGGAACACCGTCACCATCTGTATCAGGGCAACCTTTGTATAGTGCTAAACCAGCAACTTTAGGACAATCATCTTCACTGTCTTGGATTCCGTCACCATCGGTATCAGGACATCCAGTAAAGGCAGCTAATCCTGGAATTAAACGACATTTATCGTCTCCATCCAAAATGCCATCACCATCTGTATCAACTGGACAACCTGTGCTATCCACAAAATCCCAATATTTTTCTTCTGTTTCTTTACATAAGTCATACTTATCTGGAACACCGTCACCATCTTTATCTTTAAGACGTTTAGGACCATTCCCTTGACCAAATGAGTAGGTAATACCTATTGCATGATGGCTATATAAGTCATTGGTTCTATACAGTTGGTGTACCAAAGGGTCTCCTGGGTTTTGGCCATTAGCTCCATCCCATCTATCATTCATTGTGTAATTGGCGGTAAAACTCCAACGCAGTCCCCAAGTAGGTGTAATTCTCCAAGAAAGACCAACACCACCTTGTAGGTTAGCACCAAAATCTGTTACTGAAACAGGATTGTTTAGTGGTCTAGAGTGAGTATAATACCCACCAAATGCAGCAGAAATGTATGGAGATAGTTTTTTATCGTCCATTCCAGGTAGCTTTATTCTAGCTCCAACAGTTGCATCCATAGTATTTGCTGTAAATCCAGCAAACTTATAGGGCTCTGGTAGTGGCTCCACTGTAGATCTAAATCCAACATCACCAGCGGTGAAATTAAATACGGCATCAACCAATGGGTTTATGTAATAACCAAAATTTACTCCAACTCCTTGATGTATAGGCTCTCTCTGAAAGAATAGAGATGATCCTAAATCTCCTAAATATTCCCTATAACCAGCGTTTACTTCAATGCAAAGAGGCTTTTCATTGGTTTGTGCAATACTTGGTGTGAGAGTTGAGAAAAGTAGCAAGAACAGACTTGCATAGTGTGGTTTTTTATTCATTTTCCGTGTAATTATAATTTGTAGTGAAGGCAAATATATGTTGAATGAATCAAAAAACCATCTAATTGTCAAATTATTGTTAAATGTGACAAATGATTAGTTATATACACTAACTACATTACCTAATCTGCTCACGTTATATCTGGCAAGAGGTCCTTTTGCCTGTCCTGCAGTTGGAAAACCAGAATATGAATATTTACTATCGCAGCATTTTTCATACCTGCCGCTTTTTATTTCGCCACATTGAATGGCTAAGCCTTGTGTGTCTATCTGTAATTTTGAGCAGGCATTTAAAGGTTCAAAAGCACAGGTTCTTTCAAAAGCATACCAGTTGTCATCAAAATCATGAATGAGTAATACGCCTTTAATTCCACCTTCTAAAAAGATAAGCTCTCCTGGAAAACGAAGTTTGGTATATTGGGGTAAGTTTAAATCAAGTGATAAGTTAACAGGGCCAGTAGGAATAAGTTCGGTAGCCGTATTTTTTTTACAACAATAAAGTTGTGATATAGAAATGCAAATTAATATGAATAGTGCTTTTCTCATGAATAATCGTAGAACCCTTTCTTGGTTTTGCGTCCATGCAATCCGGCATCCGCCATTTGCTTTTGCAAGCGGCTTGGCCTAAATTTAGCATCGTATTTGAATTGCTCAAACATGCTGTTCGTAACAGAGTAGTTTGTTTCTACTCCTATAAGATCCATTAACCTAAATGGTCCCATCTTAAAGCCACTGGCTTCCATCAGTCGGTCTATAGCTTCTACTGAACCTACTTTTTCTTCTTCCACTTTAAAAGACTCCACGTAAAAGTGGCGAGCTACTCTATTTACAATAAAACCAGGTGAATCAGCTGCATAAACAGGAGTTCTACCCACACTTGCAGCCCAATCATACGCTTTTTTAGCTATGTCCGAATCTGTTTCTACTCCTGATATGATTTCTACAAGTTTCATTATATGTGCCGGGTTAAAGAAATGAACGCCTACAAAGCGACTTTTATTCTCTAACGAAGCTCCTATTTGTGTAATAGGAATACTTGAGGTATTACTAGCCAGTATGGTTTCTGGGGAATTTATAGCTTCTACTTGTTTAAAAAAGGCTTGCTTAATTTCAAGTTTTTCTACGATTGCTTCAAGCACTAAATCAGCTATTAAATCTTCGGATTTAGAAGAAAAGGAAAGATTTCCAAGCGCGATTGTTTTTGTTTCTTCACTTAGCTTTCCACGTTCAACACCTTTGCTTAACTGCGCCTCAATGTAGGCTCTGCTTTTTTCAAGTGCTTCTTCATGCAAGTCGTAAACTAAAGTTTTATATCCGCTTTGTGCGCTGCAAATGGCAATGCCGGAGCCCATAACTCCTGCGCCTGCTATGGCTATCTTCATCTATACAAAAGTACGGATTCTAATTGGCTATCCAAGATGCAGGATTCTGCTTGGACTGACCCTTCCAAACTTGAAATTGTAGAACAGTTTTTCCATCTCCATCGGTCCAAACGGTTCCTAATTTTTGGTTTAATGTTATTTTATCTCCCTTATTTACATCTACTGTAATTAGCCTACTGTAAACGGTAAAGTAATCGCCATGATTAATAAGTATTGCTTTTTGCTGTCCAGGAATATTAAGAACAGCGGAAACTGTTCCTTCAAAAACAGATCTAACACTGGTTCCTTTTGAAGTGGCAATATCAATTCCGTTGTTCACTAAAGTGATTCCTGCTAAATCCGGATGTGCATGCACCCCAAATGATTGAGAGATGTATCCTTTGCCAACAGGCCAAGCGAGTCTTCCTTTATTAGCCTCAAAATTGCTACTGAGTTTAGCGGCAGATGGAGTAGCCTTAAAAGCAGGTTCTGCCTTTTTAGCTTCAACCTTGGTGCTTTCATTTTTAGTATCCTTATTTCTGTTCTGTCGGGCAATTTCAGCTTTTCGAGCAGCTTCTTCCACACGTTTCCGTGCCTCTTCACGCTTTCTTGCCGCTGCCATTTCTTTGGCAATTAAACGGCTTATACTCGCATTTAATTTGGAAACTGCTATTTCGTTTCTACGAATTTGTTTTTTAATGCTTTGCTCTTTAGAACTAAGTTTTTTAACCAATTTGGCTTTTACTTCTTTATCGCCAACAATCTTAACACTTTCTTGTTCTTTAGTAGTAATTAAACTCTTTTTATGGAATTGAGTGCTTTCCATTTTGGCTATTCCATAAGCTACCTCTTCCGCTTTTTCGTGAAGATTTGCCACCACTAATTTCTTGTATTCACTCAATTTGCGTAAATACTTGATTCGTTTCATGGCTTGCCTAAAACTTCCGGCAGACATCACGAATAATAAAACACTCGTTGACTTTCTGGCTTTGTACGATTTAACCACCATTTTCTTTAAACGGGTATGTTCTAATTCTTTCTCTTCTTTGAGAATAGCTAAGTTCTTAGTTTGGATGGTTAATTGGCTATCGGTATAGTCAACCTCCGTTTTAAGGTGACTTATTAACACTGTACTTTGCTTAATAACTTGATTTAAAGCGTCTAAATCATGTAAATGAGCTTTCTTTTGTTTGTCCGTCTTTTTAAGAATGGTTCGCGCAAAAGCGATATCATTTTCCAACCTCTTTCTTTTCTTTTCTAAAGAGGCTTTGCTTTGTGCAGTAAGGCTTACAGCCGAACCGAACGCAATGATCATTATGAGGAATCTTACAGTTGCTTTAATCATTTCTTCGTGTACCCACTTGGTATATCAAACGGAAACGAAGTTATAATATTGTCATTAGCAGTTTTGAACTGCATATCGATGTGTATGTTTTTCTTGTCACTTTTGCCATCCATGCTTACTTTTTCGGGTACCCAAATGGATCCAGCTTCAATTTTATTCTCATATCCAAAACTTAAGGCACTGCTGCTTTTGGCTTTTGAAATGGAACTTTTACTTATGGAATTATCCAAAGCTAGTTCTAATACATTTGTAAAAGGGGCCTGCACACCAACATATAAATTGGAGTCCTTATTGTATTTTGTTGGAGGATCAAAGATTGATGTTCCTATTAAAGCATTTTGCAATTGACTCAAACTCACATCAGCTCCAGTTAAGCGGCTTATATCTGCCATGCTCATGGCGTAGTATTCTTTGGAAAATTTATTTAATATCCAAACGCTGTCTTTCGTCATTAATCCTTTGGCCACCTGAATACCAAACATAGCTGATACAGAAAACCAAGTGATAGAATCCTTTTTCATGCGAAGGCTAATGCCAAGGTTCTGTTTTGATCCTTGTACCATTGTTTCTGCATCCAAACGGGCAGACAAATAGGTCCAGTCCTTATAAAAAATAGGTGTTTCCGAGCTTACCTCAGCTTTTTTACTTTTTTTCTTAAATATTCCGCAGCTGCCTAGCAACAATGGAATTATGCATAAAGCGATTATAGACTTCCTCATATGTATTTATTCTTCAATTACTGCACCATTCTTTTTGGCTTTCTCTAAATATTCAAATGCCAAGTCATCTTTGTTAATGGATTTATAGAGTTCATGCATCCAATACAGGATGATTGGGTTGCTCGAATTGGAACAGTTTTCCTCATAAATGGCTTGTGCTTGAAGGGGTTTATTCAGCCAAATATCCCTTGCATTTATGGCGCTTAAATATTCATCGGTAATGCCTGTAACCAGAAACCCTGGCTCTACTCCGGCAGCTTTCTGATATAGCCTACACAAGTTCATAAAGGGGTACATTTCGGCAAATTCATTTGCGAATGTTTTTAAATCTAAATTCTTAGTGAAATATTGCAATTGGAGTAATTTTTCCCATTGTGCAATATTGCTCGGCGTTTTTCTAACTGCTTTTTGTAAATTCTGAATTGCCAAATCAAAAGAACCCTGTATAGATTGAAGCCCCGAATAATATAAATCCCACTCACTTTCACCTTGAAGAAGCTTATTGCTCTTTACCAGGAGAGAGTCGTAATTCTTAAATCTCTCTTTTCTTTCGTGAATCATGTTAAACGTTTCTACATAAGTCCCTGCACTAAAATTGGCCTGGGAAGTGATTGTTTCAAATGCACGGTTAGCCTTTTCCCATTCGGGGGCATTTACACAGACTTTTAAATAGGTAAGGGCAATGGATTCATCGTTGTTATAAAAATCAAATGCCTTTTCTCCATCAATCACTGCTTGTTTATAATACCCTTTACTGGCTAAATACTTTAAGCGTTTCTTGCCATACCGTTCTCGGTCGGGATATTTTAATTCTAATGCTTTTAGCAGACTCAATATGTTGGCACTATCATTATTGCGGTCATAAGCTTGCAAATAGTAAAAGGCATTGCGGTCATTAAGACCAAAGCGTTTGCTCCAGGTATCGCAAACTTCAATTAAAAGGTTATTATCTCGGTTGTAATAAGCATTTTTGGCAGCATCTTCTAAAAGAGACCAGCTCTTGTGGTTTTTATTGCTGAGTGCCAAGAAAGCCTTAGAAGATTTATTGGTTTGGCTATTTTTTGCAAGCCACTGAGCCTGTAAGTGCAAATATTCATAATTATCGGGCTCCTTTACTAAGGCGGTGTCTAATGTTGCAATGGCCTGTCTAAAGTCGTTTTGCTCGGCATAAGTAGTGGCTATGCGGGCCCAAATACCCGAAGAATCTGGGAATTGATTGCTTAATGCCCTAAATGACTCTCTACTTCTGGTGTATTTACCATTGATAAAAGCTTGCTCAGCTTCAAAAAAATAAGTGAGGTCTACTTCTGGCTTTGGATTAAAGCTGGCCGAATTTTCTTTTTTTGGTATTTTAGATTTACAGGAAGTTCCAATAGCAATGAAAATTGCCAAAAGGAAAACTAAGTTTTTATACTTGTGTGCTGTAATCACCAATGCTTAACTCCTGCGAGTTACCATCCAAAGTTACATGATTTCCCACCATACTGTTTTTAAAATTGATGTTTTTTATAGTGGATTCGTTCTGTATGATTGAATTTTCGATGGTTGCGTTCTCAATGATAGAATTATCACCAATAGAAACGTTTGGTCCAATGGTACTTCCACTGATCTGAACATTCTTACCAATGTAGCAAGGTTCTATAATGGTAGTGCCGCCATTGTATTTAGCATGGTCTACTTTAAACTGCTCTGCTTTGGTTTGCAATACTCTTTGATTGGTGTAAACCGTTGCATTTTTGTTTCCGCAATCCCACCATTCTTTTACTTCACCTGTTGCAAATAACTTGCCCTTGGCGCGCATGTTTTCCAATGCATTGGTCAGTTGAAATTCTCCACCGTCTTTAATGTTATTATCTATTAAGTAGGCGAGTTCATTCTTAAGATTCTCCCCATCTTTGAAATAATAAATGCCAATGATAGCTAAATCGGTAATGAATTCTTTTGGTTTTTCTATAAACTCAGAAATATGTCCAGTTTCGTTAAGCTTAACAACGCCAAATGCGCTTGGGTCTTCTACTTTATGCACCCAAACCACACCATCTGCCGACTTGTCTAAATCAAACTCTGCTTTAAATAAGGTATCTGCAAAGGCAACAATTACATCGCCTTTTAGGCATTCCTCGGCACACATAATAGCATGTGCCGTACCTAAAGCTACTTCTTGCTTAAAGATTTTGGCTTTAGCGCCAACACCTTCTGCAATTTTGTGAAGATTAGCAATGGCATCATCTTCAATTTCGCCAATGATAAATCCAATTTCCTCTATTTCTTCGCCACATACTTTAGCAATATCTTCAATAAGCCAGTGAACGATTGGTTTGCCAGCTACGGGAACAAGAGGTTTAGGAACAGTAAGGGTATGCGGACGCATCCGTTTACCTATTCCTGCCATTGGTATAATTAAATTCATTAAGTAAATTCCTTATCGGGGTGCAAATTAACAAAAAAACAGTCAAAAGTCCTTAGGACTTATGCAAAGCTGTGGATTATGGGGGAATTATTCACCTATCTGGGCAAATGCTTTGTCGGTTTCATCATCTACAAAACTTTGGGCATAGGAGACATACCTGAAAAACTCTGCACTATTAGCTGAATGACCACTAATTTTTCTAACCACATGTTCTGGAACTCCATGCATGAGTAGGGTAGAGATGGCTGTTTTTCTCATAATATGGCTACTTAGCATATCGCAAAAGCGGAAAGCTTTGCCTTGAGGATTTTTTAGTTCTATCCGTTTATTATTCTTGTTCCTTGTTTTGCCCACAGACTCTGTCCAATTTAATTCCTCACCCAGTAGTTTTAGATTTTTATTAAACTGGCTAATACTAGGGTATGGCAGGAGTTGTTTCCTTCTGCTTTTATAAGAATCTAAAATACCTGCTGCATAAGGTGGTAGTTTAATGCGACTTCGGGTATTTGTTTTTTGGCTCGTAACAATAAGGTAGATTGCGTTTTCCTTCTTTTCTATATTCTTAGCATTAAGAACCTTGAGATCTGAGTACCGCAAACCAACGGTGCAGCCAAATAGAAATAGATCACAGGTAACTCTTAAACGTGGTGAGAAATTGTTTTGCTTAGAAACCTGAATGAGTTCTTTTATTCTTTCCGTACTTAAGGCAAAAATGTCCGGTTCTTCTTTTATTACATGTAATTTTTTAAAGTGAAGCCCAATCCCTGTGTTCTTTTCATGATAGACCCAATTGAGGAAAGTTTTACATATTTTAAAATGAAGGCCAATGTAATTATCTAAATACCCTTGCTTGTATAAAAAGGTAGAGTACTTTTTTTGAAATCTTTGCCAGTGGTTTTTGCAGCGCATGGTTTCCCTTGCCGAATTTCGTTTTGAAACAGGAATAAATAATTCCGTTTCTAGTTCTTTCTCAAAAGCTATTAATTTTTTGTAAACAGCCTGGTAAGTATAAAGTAAAGATTTGGCAAATCGGGTACCGGAAGGAGTTAAGCGACTTCCATTTTTGGATTTTTTGTAAAATTCAATAAAAGCTGGAACTAATAGTATGTCTTGTTTTTTCATCATAAATAGAGGTTTAGTCTGACACGAAAGCAGTGTAATTTCTGTATCTTCGTGCAAGAACCTATCAATGCAGTATTTGTACAACACATTGACTAATAGAGCACAAGCAGAATACGACTACTTTCCATTTGGGAGTGTAATGCAAGGGCGTGCATGGAACAATGAAAAGTACCGCTTTGGTTTTAATGGCAAGGAAGAAGACACAGAAGGTATGGGAGGCGGAGGTTCTACCTATGATTACGGGTTTAGAATATATAATCCTAGTTTAGGAAAATTTTTGAGTGTTGACCCATTGACCAAATCTTATCCATTTTATACACCTTATCAATTTGCAGGAAACATGCCAATTTGGGCAATTGATTTAGATGGGTTGGAAGAGTATAAAGTAACTCATTACTACAATCAAGATGAGAGCAACTTCAGAACTGAAATTGAATTGGTGAAGGAAGATGGTCCTTTGAAGGTTGCATACTACGTGAGATTTATGAACCCTGATATGGCAGTTGAGAACCCACGACTCGTTGCAGAAGAAGGTAGCGATAATTATAGCCCATCAGATTTTGTAGAAAGGCTTTTAGAAACAAAAGAGGCAGTCAACTATGATTCAGATGATGAAGTTTGGAAAGACTCAGAATATAAGAGTAAAGTAGATTATTTCAATGAAGTCAACAAGGAAAGAGAAGCAAAAGGTAAAGCTAAAGAAAAAGTGCACTTCAATTTCGTTGAAGATAAAACACCAGAAGAGATATTAGCATATGATGAGGTAACACTAGAAACTTGTAAGTATTATTGGAATAATTTCTCCGATGATGCACTTGAAGGCAAGACTGATGAACAGAAAAAACAAGACTTAAATGCAGGAATTGGCTGTGTAAAGTCAGCCACGAGAAATTCAAGAGTAATTTTAGATGTTGTGGTTACATCTGAGGTCACAAAAAAGAAATGGGAAGAGCAATTAAGTTCATTAGGTTTCAGAGAAGTAAATATTGCTGTAGTTAAAGCAGGAGAGAAAGCCACAAGAGATGATGGTCAAGAAGTAGTTATGACAGATGGAAATGCAGTAGTCGGTGCAAGGACTGTTGAAACTAAAAAGAAGACTGCCAAAATCAAGAAAAATGCAAATGGAGTTGCTAATGATATTGAGAAATAGAAAATATTATGTCATATTTATAATGATATTCATTGTCAGTTGTAAATTATTGCAACCCAGAAAAAAAGGTTGGGGTGATAAAAAAATGGAAAAAAGTGATACGGTTAACAATTTTGCATGGCCAATCTCGGTTAAGGAAGATACTCTTAAGAAGAATAAGATATGGGGTTACGTGCTGAAAAGAAATCTAGTGTCAATAGACACTTTTGAAACGTATAATAATGGACAGTCTATTATTTATAATTATACTTTTCAGATTAATGTTCATTGTGATACGATAAGATTGGAAATTCCAAGTTGTAACAAAGAGAAACAATTAAGTTCTGATTCATTTGAATTTTCAATTAATAAGTCAGCCCAAAATGTTAAAATCAGATACTTTAACGTTTGGGAACAAACCTCAAGCACAGTTAATGAAATTAAGACTATAGATAAATCATTTTTTATTAAAAGATGTGACAATTAAGAGTTGGCTGAGCATCAGATGTTTTGTTATTAGAAAATGGAGTACTTTAATACGTGATAATCCCCTGCTTCCGCCAGTATATAAACTTCGCTAATTAGATAAAAAGCGAAGCTACCGAGAGTTTCTAAGTTGTGGTCGAGCTTAATATCTATTTATACAACAAGCTAAGAATTTAGCAATCTTGATTTAAAAAACAAACATTCAACAAACCGTCCTATTTTTGCAAAACTGACAAAATAAATTCCATCAGGATTATTAAATTTATAATTTCTGCTCATAAGATTTAGCTTACTCAAATGTAAGAAAAGAATTATAATCTTGCCTAACTCTTATGTAAAATAGACTCGACCACAAGTTGAAGAATACTCGCGGTAGCTGGGTCTATTTTATTCCAAACTTCATTATGTTTGAGAGATCAAAACCGTTTTTGCCAGATATGGGCGGCAGCCGGGAGTTTGTTTTCCGAATTAATGAAACCAAAGTTGTCGTTGATGCGGCAGGTCTGTTGTAAACCATATTGATTGCTAAATAAAAATATTATTCAGTCAGTACAAAGGTATTTAGGTTCCACTTGCTACTATCCTGGGAACCAGATACAATCTCGCACCAGCTTCGCTTAGTTTTTATTTGGCCAATATCTGTTTCAGTCCACCTGCTGGAGCTGGGATATTCAGTTTATTCTTGTTTCTGGACACCTCCAATATCAGAACATTTTATTGCTATAAATGTAATTTGGCTATCAGGCATTTCCTCAAATTTATTTTGCACAGAATCTTGTGAAATAATCAAAGTATCTTTTGAAAGCTTATCAATATGAAAATCATATTTTAATCTGCCACCAAACAACGACTTTGGATTGTAAACGTAAAATATCTTAAGATTATCTCCTTGTATTTTAACTTTTATATTATCTAGCTCTGCAATTCTAGAATACCCTCTTTTATTTAAGTTCATGCAAATTTTTCTTTTATTGGAATACCAATTCTTATAAATCGAAATAGGGTCTTTTTTTGCACTCGATGTTAAAACGAGTATCATGACCAAAATTAAACTATGATAATTATGAATTTTTATATTTGTCATTATTCCATTATTCAACATATACTTTAGTTTTAAGTTTTAATCTAATTCCATACCCATGACAGGCGTCAACTCTGTTCCTGTAGGCAGTCCAAATAGCTTGGACAGTTATCACAGTTGTATTTAGATTCATAGTGCCAGGGGACGATGTATGCCGTCCTGTGCCAGATAACATATTGCCGTTTGGTCCACCAAAACCCATGTTCCATGGGACTCCGTTTAGATTAAAGAAGTATTGCGAAAAAATTCTTCTTGTTTGTAAGGTAAAGTAATCATCCAATCGCGTATAAACTGCATCTACAGAAATTGAAGAAGATGCAATTTCCTTGCTATGGATATTTAGATATTGATTAATACTTTGTCGTCTTTTGTTAAGGAGGTCAGTACCAACTCTTCTTTGAGGATAATTACGACTAAATGTTGGCGCAGTGCAAAATAGAGTCATACCACTTCTATCAATCTTAAATTCAAACGAGGTTTCCACATCTTTCGTAAGAGGGGTAAAATATAGATGGTCAATTCTTCCAAATGAATTATTGCCGCGCAAAGTAGCTCCTTGTATTGTTGCGGTATTTATATCTTGGGTAACTCTAGGATCATTTTTTTTGGAGTGTAGAATAAGGTTTCTTGGACTCTTCCCAAATAGCCTTTTCTTATATTGTCGCTTGCTACCATTGGGACCTCTCCAAGTCCCATTCGCTTTCTCTCTTTTCCTAAATGCCCTTTTTTGTTTCCTCGTCCCTATTATGTCATCACCCTGAGGATCATTGAAGGTGGTAGGAATATTATTCATACTGGCGTAAGGACTCTGCCAAGGAAATTTACTTTTCTTTGGGTCCAAAGATAACCATCTGCCTAACTTAGTATCGAGTTGTCTATAAAATGTTGTATAAGAGTTAGGCCCGTCAATAACTTCTTCATCATACTCGCTGCCCTGATATCCAAACCTATACTTTTCATTGTTAAAACTACGTCCATCCATTACACTCCCAAATGGAAAGTAGTCTTGAGCATATAAATTGGACCTGGATTCCATGGATTTATTCAAAATTAACTTATTCAGATTTGATGAATTCTAAAACTATAATTCAATCAATCAAATATCCAAAGACTTGACCACATTTGCAAACTCGGGGTAGCTTCGCTTAATATCAATTTAGCAAAGTTTTGCGCCAGATACACTAGCGGCAGCAGGGACGACAGCTTCGGATATTTAATTAAGGCAACAGACTTGCGGCAGCAGGGGCACCGAACTCAGATTGCCTGGTGAATCAATTACCAGCAGAAATGCAACGAAAAAATTACCAAACAATAAACCGTCCTTTTTCCGATATGACGTTCAAATTTGAATCTGTAGTATAATGAAAGTAATTCAAATCCTTATCAAATAAGAACACGTCAAGTTGCTTAGTAGAGTCGTTCAAGAATACTAAATTCCTTCTACTTGGCTTAATTCTCTTTTTCAAAGAATCATTTATAATTATTTCAATAGATCGTTTGGATCTTAACAGTTTGGTTTTATTTGTACTCTTTACCAACTTGTTTTCTGAAACAAATCTAAAGTATTTCGATTTACATGAAACAAGCAGTATAATTATCCCGAATGTAAAAAATTTATTTGTCATCTATCTACAGAACTGTCCAAAACGTTTTGGTTTGGTCAAAACAGTGCTTGAGAGCTAATGAATTAGCTGCTAAAAAAGGATACTTTTGAGAACAAGCCTCCTTATATTTATTGGAATATTTGTAGCTGTCCC
>Ga0222654_1000112_pt1 | contig 74539 bp, 67 predicted proteins | sample AntAcemetagen421_FD_179805 | JGI IMG/M metagenome (GOLD analysis project Ga0222654, IMG submission 179805) | Saline water microbial communities from Ace Lake, Antarctica - #421 | ecosystem: Environmental > Aquatic > Non-marine Saline and Alkaline > Saline | place: Antarctica: Ace Lake...
TAAATTTAGCCATTAGTGCTAGACCCAAAAAATCGTATGTAAAATGAGTAGACCGTGTTTTTTATTTTTGGGGTATTTGATATGGTTTACCCCATTTTTGCTTCAAGGGCAAACACTTGATAAGACCGATGTTTTATCAAAAGATCAATTTGAGTTTCTGGAAGAGTTAACAGAAGCAGTACTTGAAGCGTCTAGGATCTATCCAAAGCAATTTATATCTGATGAGTTTGGAGCAAATAATACAGAAGGAATGCTAATCAGGCCTGGTGGAAGAAATGCTTATCCTTCTTTCTGGATTAGAGATTATGCGATGGCATTGGAAACGGGATTGATTTCCCTGGCAGCACAAAAACACATGTTGCTGCTCACAGCCCAAACCCAGGCAAATCAAACATGGATTACCTCAGGAGGAAGTATGATTCCTGTGGGAGCGATAGCCGACCATATTCGAATAGATGATGGTCGTCCTATTTATTTTCCTGGGACTTATAGTTTTACTGGGCAGGGCACAGAAAAATGGGGCAGCCTTCCTCCCTATGGTGATCAGTTTATGTTTGTCCACATGGCACATTCTTATGTGAAAGCGAATGGGGGAATGTCAATTCTCTCGAAAGAAATCAATGGTTTGAATTTAATGGAGAGGCTGGCTTTGGCTTTTCACGTCCCTCCATCGGGTTTAGAAAACCATTTGGTATTTGCCTCTGAGAAATTTAGAGGCGTAGATTTTGGGTTTAGGGATGCGATTGAAATCACAGGTGAGTTACTCTATCCATCTCTGCTCAAGTACAGGGCAGCTTTGGAATTGTCAGAACTTTTCACAATAATGAATCGCACAAATTTGGCCGTAAAATACCAGCAAATAGCAAAAACGATTAAGGAAAGAATACCTAATGTATTCAAGGATGACAGCGGATTTTTAAAGGCTTCCACAAAATTGAGCGCACAACCGGACGTGTGGGGGACCTCCCTTGCGGTTTACTTGGGCATTTTAGAAGGTGAAAACCTTACTGCTGCTAGTAAGGTATTGATGGAAGCTTATGAAAAGGGCACCATTAGTTATCGTGGAAATATCAGGCATGTACCTACGGACCATGATTTTGATGAAAATAAGGTTTGGGAAAAATCTTTGGCAGCGAAAAATACGTATCAAAATGGTGCCTATTGGGGAACACCTACAGGCTGGGTGGCTTATGCCATTCATCACAGCAGCCCTAGTCTGGCCAAACAATTGGCGACGGAATATATAGATGAGTTAAAAGAAAATGATTTTAGAAAGGGAGCGTCTTTTGGTGCACCTTTTGAGTGCTTTGATAAAGAGGGAGGAACTCAAAATCCAGTTTACCTAACATCTGTAGCGAGCCCACTTGCTGCTTTTAGGAAAATATTGAGAGGGGTGAAATAAATGGATTCCCTTCAATAGATAAGTGAGGAATAGAAATATTCTGACAAAACACCCATTACCAGAGCCCAAAATACAGGAAAGAGAATACAGTATATTCGTGATGAATTGCTAATTGTTGGAAAATCCTCCTTAATTACTGGAGCCCACATGCTTCAGGCTGGTGATATGGTTAAACATCATAAAGAACTGATTTTCTTCTTGTTGTAATGTTTCATGAGGAGGGTCAGGAAATTCGACTTCATAATCCGAGTTAAATTCAAGACTTAATGCGAAATAAACCAATAACTATTTGATTTTTAAAGGGGGATAGATTATATTTGACGCATGAAAAATTTCGCAGCTACCTATTTTAGCTTCTTTTACTTTTACTTTCGTCCCCAAAGTCGAATCGGAGCTGCGTATTGTCTTGACAAAAAATAAAAAAAGATAAAAAACATAGAAGCCCGATTCGAAAGAGTCGGGCTTTTTTATTTTAATATTTAACCGAGAATAAAGAAATGGAAAATCACTTACAAACAAAAGAATGGGGTTTAGGTCTGAACAACGAGCACCTGATTATTGCAGGGCCATGTAGTGCAGAAACTCCTGAGCAAATCGAAAAGGTTTGCGAAGACATGATCACCGCCAAGGTTATTCCTGACGTTTTCAGAGCAGGAATTTGGAAACCAAGAACAAGGCCAGGAAGCTTTGAAGGTATTGGAGAAGAGGGATTGAATTGGTTGGAAATCGTGAGAGAGAAACTTGACATCCCTATTACTATAGAAGTAGGTAATGCGTCCCATGTAGAATCAGCGTTAAAACATGGCGTAGATATTCTTTGGATAGGTGCCAGAACCACGGTAAATCCATTTGCTGTTCAGGAAATTGCTGATGCACTTAAAGGTGTTGACATTCCTGTAATGGTGAAAAACCCAATGAATCCTGATTTGGAGCTTTGGAGAGGAGCTTTGGAAAGACTTCAGGTGGTGGGAGTGAACAAACTTGCAGCCATACATAGGGGATTCAGTGACGCTTATGACACGAAGTTCCGTAATAAGCCAAATTGGTCCATGCCTATTCATTTGAAAAGATTATGGACAGGGATGCAAGTCATCAATGATCCTAGTCATATTGTAGGCAATAGAAAAGGTATACTTGAAACAGCTCAGCGTGCGATTAATTTCGGACTTGACGGATTGATGATAGAAACACATCATGATCCTGACAATGCATGGAGTGATGCAAAGCAGCAGGTAACTCCTCAGCAACTTAGAGAAATTTTGGACAAAATTGATTTTAAGCATCCAGTTCAAAATGAAAATCCTTCAGAGAAATTGCAGGATCTTAGAAATGCTGTGGATCATTTAGACGATCAGTTGATGGATCTTCTCGCAGAAAGATTTTCCATTATAGATCAAATTGGCGAGCACAAAAGAGAAAATAATCTTATTGTTTTTCAGGCCGACCGTTGGAAGCAAGTAATGGAGTCCAGAACAACCAAAGGGATGAATAAAAATCTTAGCGAAAAGTTCATGAAAGAATTGCTTTATTGTATTCATGAAGAGTCTGTAAAACGTCAGGAGAAAAAATTGAGGGGAGACGTTTCCGCAAAGAAATCAGTTTGATGTTTAAGCCCGTTTTTATCCTTAAATAAGTGCTGATTGATGGCCATAAATTTATTTCCAACCTGTCCCCTGTAATAGGGTGTGAAATAAAGCCAGCTTGAAATAGGATCGTTTTACCTATTTCGGGTTCAAAGGATTGACATTCAGAGATTGGTAATAGAGAGGTAAATAACCTTTTTCCAATCTATTCTTTTAAAGGATAAAGACGGGTTTAATCTTTACCTTTACAAAAAAACAGATTTTGGAAACAATTATATTTTCTTCCCGAATAGCACAGGATTTGGTTCGGTTTCTCGATTCAAAAAAGTACTCCAAACTTGGAGTCATCATGGATACCCATACCATCAAACACTGTTACCCGTTAATCTCCAGTTATCTTGCTGAGCATAGCAGTTTTGCTTTTGAGGCAGGTGAGGTGCATAAAACGCTTGATACTTGTGTGGGTATCTGGGAATGGATGACAGAGAATAATTTTGACCGAAAGACCCTTATTCTGAATATTGGTGGTGGTGTAACAGGTGATATGGGAGGTTTTTGTGCCAGTACATACAAGCGTGGCATACGGTTTATTAATTTACCTACTACCCTGCTTTCCCAGGTTGATGCCAGTGTTGGTGGCAAGTTAGGAATTGACTTTAAAGGATTCAAAAATCATATCGGCCTATTCAACCAACCTGAAGGGGTTTTGATCAGTGAAGAATTCTTAGGAACACTTCCTGAACCTGAATTGCGCTCTGGATATGCAGAGGTCATTAAACATGGGTTAATAAGGAATGAAAATTACTTTAACAGCCTTAAAACTGAAAATTGGCAAAATCAATCCTGGAAAGATATTATTTCTGTTTCGGTTGGGATCAAAAGAGAGGTAGTTGAAAAAGATCCAAAAGAAGAGGGTCTCAGAAAAATCCTGAACTTTGGTCATACCATCGGCCATGCCGTTGAATCACATTATCTTGATACACCTTTACACCTTCTCCACGGTGAAGCCATAGCCATAGGTATGGTAGCTGAAGGATATCTTTCGCATAAATTTTTACGATTGCCAAAGGAGCAACTTGAGATTATCCAACAAAAACTTTTGACAGTATATGGGAAGATTCATATTGATGAAAAAGATTTTGATACAATAATTGATTTATGTTTTCAGGACAAGAAAAATGAAGGAAATGTGCTTAATTTTTCCTTGTTAAAAAGAATTGGAGACTGCGATTTTAATATTGTGGTGGGAAAAGAAGCCATTACAGAGGCATTGGAATATTACAATCAATTGGAACATTGAAAGCTGAACAATACCCCTCAGTCGTACTAAATCTGTAAATTTTAAGCTTGAAATAATTCATGAATACTATTGTACTGCCAAAAAAAAGCTCATTTGGTCAAATTCAAATACCACTTCCTTCATCCAAAAGTGAAAGCAATAGGGTTTTGATCATCGATGCCCTCACCAAGGGAGGGAATAAACTTTCCAACCTAGCTGAGGCCAGAGATACTCAGACCATGATTCGGCTACTCAAAGAGGATCCGGACACTTATGATGTGTTGGATGCGGGGACTACTATGCGGTTTTTGACGGCTTATGCCGCGCTAAACAATAGACAAAAAACCATGACGGGAACTCCCCGAATGTGCGAAAGGCCTATAGGTATTTTGGTAGATGCTTTGAAAGAAATAGGGGCTAGTATAAATTATCTTAAGAAAGAAGGTTTCCCACCCTTGTCTATAGAAGGGTTTTCTGGTCAAAAAACCAAAGAAATAGAAATTAGAGGTGATGTCAGCAGCCAGTACATCTCAGCCTTACTAATGAATGCACCGTTACTTCCTGACGGCTTAGTGCTTAACCTCACCGGGAAGATTGGTTCAAGGACTTATATTACTATGACCCTGGAATTAATGAAGACCTTCGGCGTTGATTATATTTTTGAAGGAAGTCAGATTGAAATTAAACCCGGGAAATACCAGCCCACAAGCTTTTCAGTAGAGAGCGACTGGTCTGGGGCCAGTTATTGGTTTAGTTTATTGGCTTGTGCTGATTCTGGAGAATTATTTCTTAAAGGTCTCAAAGCAGAAAGTTTACAAGGAGATGCGAAAATTGTTGCTATAATGGATAAGTTGGGAGTGGAGAGTGAATTTCAAAGTGACGGAATAATCCTTAGAAAAAAAGAGATTAGCGGTTTGCCCTCATTCGACTTTACCCATTGCCCTGACTTGGCACAGACAGTAGCTGTCACCTGTGCAATTACGGGACAAACTTCTGATTTCATGGGACTGGAAAGCTTGAGAATAAAAGAAACAGACCGTATTGATGCGTTACAAAAAGAATTGGCAAAAATTGGCGCTTTACTTGAAGAACGCAAAGAGGGAGTTTTTACCCTTGTCCCTGCAACGAATATTCCTGACACGGTAAGCATTGCTACTTATGATGATCACAGGATGGCAATGGCATTCATGCCATTGATAACCAGAACAAAACTGGAAATAGAAGATCCTGAAGTAGTTAATAAATCTTATCCGAGTTTCTGGAAGCATTGTTCCTTATTGGATATTCAGCCAAAATTTATAAATGAATAACCTGTCACAACGGTTTTCTCTTCGCTAGCTAGGAGCAATTATGGTAGGGAAAGCTGAGAAAATGAGCTGAATTTACAGTATAATCCACTTAATAGAAAGATTTTGGAAAAGAAAAAGAAAATAGCAATACAGGGCGTTCTGGGTTCTTTTCATCACCAGGTAGCCCTACAATATTTTGGGGAGAATATTGAAGTGTTTGGTTATAATACTTTTGATGAAGTAGCCAAGAGTGTTGAGAATCTGGTTGTGGATGTGGCTGTTATGGCTATAGAGAATTCTATTGCAGGTGCTATATTGCCTAATTATGACATAATAGACCGGCATGAACTTTTTGTCACCGATGAATACTATTTGCCCATTTCTCACAATTTAATGGCATTGCCAGGTCAGCGGTTATCTGATATTACTGAAGCCAGATCCCATCCCATGGCCCTGTTGCAATGCAAGAAGTTTTTTGCCAATCACCCATCCATAAACCCAATAGACGATGTTGATACAGCATATGTTGCCAAGATCATTTCAGAAAAAAAAATCAAAGGGTTAGCTGCAGTGGCCAGCATAAAAGCAGCTGAGTTTTATGGATTGGAGCTGTTAGCCGAGGATATTCAGACGGTGAAAAATAATTTTACAAGATTTATCATTCTTCAAAAAGACAAACCCGTAAGCATGGCCTCACCTACGAAAGCAAGCTTGAAAATTACGATAAAAAATCAAAAAGGAGGTTTGGCCAAACTGCTAACGGTGTTGAGTAACAATGACCTTGATTTGACAAAAATTCAGTCTATTCCAGTAATGAGTAAACCTTGGGAGTATTCTTTTTTTATCGACACACTTATTTCTGACGTTGAGAAATTTAATCAAGCGATGAATTTAATCGCTTCTGATTTTGGGTCAGTTAAGATTTTTGGAACTTATCAAAGTAGAAAATAATGAAAGGTTTTTCGGACAGGTTGGGAGAAGTTAAGGAGTATTATTTCTCCAAAAAGCTTAAAGAGGTTCAGAAACTTAGAGAAAGTGGAAGGCCGATTATTAATATGGGAATTGGTAGTCCAGACTTGCCACCTGACGCGAGTGTGATAGATGCTTTGAAGCGCACTGCCGAATCTCCCTCTGGACACGGGTATCAAGCCTATCAGGGCACTACCGAATTGAGAAATGCTATCGCAGCATTTTATGACAAGAATTATGGAGTGTCTCTAGATCCTACTTCCGAAGTATTGCCTTTGATGGGCTCTAAAGAAGGGATCATGCACATTTCAATGGCTTTCTTGAATGAAGGAGATGAGGTTTTGGTTCCCAATCCGGGATACCCTACTTACACCTCTGTGACCAAATTGCTTAATGCCATACCCGTTTATTATTCGCTCAATGAAGATGATAATTGGGAACCGGACTGGAAAGCTTTGGCTCAAATGGACCTTTCAAAGGTAAAGTTGATGTGGGTCAATTATCCCCACATGCCTACCGGCGCAAAGGGAAGTGAATCGTTATTTATAAAGCTTGTGAATTTTGCGAAAACGCACAATATTTTGTTGGTTCATGACAATCCTTATAGCTTTATTTTGAATGAAGTACCAAAAAGTTTATTAGAAATACCCGATGCCAAAGATCACGCCTTGGAGTTAAATTCTTTAAGTAAAACTTTCAATATTCCAGGTTGGAGAGTGGGAATGTTGGCGGGAAGGAGTGATTACCTTGAAGCAGTTTTGAGAGTAAAGAGCAACATGGATTCCGGAATGTTTTTGGGAATTCAGGAGGGTGCTGTTGCAGCTTTAAAACTTGATAGTGCTTGGATCCAATCTATGAATAAAACTTATGCAAGGAGGAAGGCACTCGTTTTGAAAATGGCCAAATTATTGCAGCTTGATGTTCATAAGGATGCAGTTGGCTTATTTGTTTGGGGGAAGGTTTCAGACAATAGATCGGCCACCGAACTTGTGGATCAATTGCTTTATGAATACGATATTTTCATTACTCCGGGATTAATATTTGGTAGTAAGGGAGCTTCATACGTTCGTTTTTCATTATGTATAAATGAAGATAAAATTAATGAAGCCATAACAAGATTAAAAAATTATAAAACGCCATGAAAAAAATACATATCATAGGGCTGGGCCTGCTGGGTGGTTCTTTCGCACTGGCAGCCAGGAAAATATATCCTGAATTGGAAATTACTGGTCTTGATTCAGACAGTGTTAATATGAACCTTGCTTTGGACATGCAACTTATATCTAAAGGCCTTGCTGAACCTGACAAGGATACTGATATTGTGATTTTGGCAACCCCAGTTGATACGTTACTTGAGCTTTTAGAAAAGACACTTGATCAGGTAGGTGAGAATACCCTGGTGATGGACTTCGGGTCTACAAAAGACCAACTTTGTCACCAAATGAGTCAGCATCCCAAAAGGTCACAGTATCTAGCAGTGCATCCTATTGCCGGCACTGAAAACTCAGGCCCCAGAGCTGCACAAGAAGATCTTTTTGATGGGAATGTAATGATCATTTGTGAAATGGAGAAGACAGATGTTTACCTTAAGGGTATGGCTTATGAAATTTTTGATGCCCTAAACCTTCGGTTGCGCTTTATGGATCCAAAAGACCATGATCTTCACTTGGCCTTCGTATCCCACCTTTCTCATGCGACATCCTTTGTGTTGGGAAAGACTGTTATTGATAAAACAGCAGATGAGAGAAATATTTTAGACATGGCAGGGAGTGGATTTACGTCCACGGTCAGGCTGGCAAAAAGTTCTCCTGAAATGTGGGGGCCAATTTTTTTAGAAAATAAAACCAATGTCCTGGAAGCTCTTGACAGTTATATTGAACATTTGACAGCATTCAGAAATAGGATAGTGAAAAATGATATTGAAGGTTTGAAGGCGGATATGAAGGACGCCAATAGAATCAGAGATATTCTAGATTTTAAAGAATAAATCGAAAGAATGGTATTAATAGTTCATTAATTGTGGTTTTGTCGTAAATTGGCCAATATGCATTTGACCATTAACTCTGAATTCGCGACATTAAAAGAAGTACTAGTTCATCGACCTGGACGGGAGATTGATCGATTGACACCCTACAACAAGCACTTGTTGTTATTTGAGGATGTTCCTTATCTTGAAGAAATGCAGAGAGAGCATGATGTTTTCACCCAGCTTATCAGTGAAAAATGTGGTGCTCAAGTTTATTTTTTCGACAAATTACTAGGTGACATTCTTGAAGATAATTCATTAAGAAATGACTTGATACGAGAAGCACTTGCTGTATCTCGATTGGAGCATTTGAGCGAAGAAATACTAGGGGTGCTTACCCAAGAGCAATGTGTTCAGGCGCTAATAGCAGGCATAAAGGTGCATGAAGTAAGGGGAAGAGTAAGTGCCGGAGCATTGGCTGATCTTTTGGATCTGGCATTTTTGATTCCTCCATGTCCCAATTTGTATTTTCAGAGAGATACAGCTGCCATTTTGCCAGGAGGCATGGTTTTTTCCAGTATGCGTTTGGATGAACGTCAAAGAGAGGCCAATATGGTGAGAAAAATCTTTGAAAATCACTCCCTGTTTAAGGATAAGATCCACCAAATATACCCTACGAATACGCACAATCATACCCCATCAATAGAGGGAGGTGATGTGATCATTCTGTCAGACAAAGCAGTAGCTATTGGATGCTCTGAAAGAACCGATGAAAAGGCCGTTTACCACGTGGCCAAAAACCTCATTGCCGATGGACGAATTGAAAGGGTGTATGAAATCCATTTGCCCAAGAAAAGAAATTTTATGCACTTGGATACAGTATTTACCATTTTGGATAAAAATAGGGTGTTAACCTATCCAGATGCCCTTCAAGCTGTTCAACGCATTTCGGTATATACTAGAAAACAAGAAGACAGTGAACAGGTTAATATCATAAGAACTGTTTTAAAGAAACCATTAAGAGAAGTGCTCAAAATGGAAATACCTCATTTGGAAATAATTGGCACCGACAAGGTAAACAAGGAGTATGCACTTAGAGAACAATGGTTTGATGGGGCCAATGTTTTTACCATTGGTCCTGGACAGGTCATCTCCTATAACCGAAACAAACATACCAACCAGGCATTGAGAGATTATGGCATAGAAGTTTTGGAAATGCCTTCATCAGAACTTTCCCGAGGGCTGGGTGGCCCAAGGTGTATGAGTTTGCCAATCACTAGGGAGATAATTTTATAAGCAACAAAAAAGCAGCAATATTCTTACGGGCCATTTTAAGTATCCCTATACATCAGCTTACGTTAAAAACTATCAAAGAAGGACCTTCTTCTGGATACTTTAAGATCACGAAGGATGTTTGATTTGACCCGAATATCGATACTGTAGGATGTAAATCTTCCGAAAGGTACCCAATTGACATTCATTTGCCAGCAATGTAAGTCCCTTGCAATACCTATCATGGTTTGGGTAATCTTGGCCGTAGAAACATCATACCCACTGTTGAAATTGATCTTCCATTTGTCAGACAGACTTAGGTCGCCCGAAATGTTTATCGCTTGGGTGACGTTTTTGGCTCCCGATGCGGCCTTATTATAACTCAGGTTATAGCTATAGGTCATGTTCCAGGGAATTGCCCAGTCGATGTACTGGCTCGGGTCATTTGCTATTCTATTGATTTCATTTTCTACGAAATCATTCATTTGTCCACCCTGATTTAGGAAATCATTGGTGAGATCATCACGAACCTCACCGGGTGATTGTTCTGTTTTACTAGGGTTTATGCTACCATTGATGTTTAGAGATGCTCTTCTGATAATGCCTATTCCTTGTCCTTTTTTCCATGCAAACTCGTTTATTCTTCGGGTGGTTACCTCTTCTCCATTGGTAAACGTGCCAGTAGCATATGGGTCAAAGGTCGCATTCAAATTGACAGAAAGCTTTTTATCAAATAGAGATGTTCTTGTATTAAAATTGAATGGCGCAAGGTTAAAAGAATCTACTGCAAAATTGTAATTTGTAGATACGTTTAGTGATTGAAGAATGGGTATTTTTGTTGTTGTGGCCTCTGCAGTATCACTTTCTGTTTTAAGTTTAGCTTCCAGTGTGTTTCTTATATTAATGCTAAGTGATTTTGATTCCCCCAAAGGAGCTCCGCCATAGATAAAACCCTGGAACCGAGATAGACGCCGAAGGGTTCCACTGGCATCCGTTTGTACTTCCTGGTAATACCCATATTTAGGATCAGAAAAATCTGGAGTACTGGTGAAACCAAAAGTAGGTTGCATGTGGTGCCTTATGGCTTCTATTTTGGAACCTTTCCTGAAGGTATAAAAACCATAAACATTGGTAGAGAGGTTAAAAGAGCTGTTGTAATAATTTACCCTATTGAAACCACTTTCCAGGATTTGATCTAATCTTTCTTCTTGAGGGTTGTAATAATAATTAATTTTGTCCAAGTACCAAAGCTCCGTGAAATTCATTGAGGCCGTGCCTGTAAAAAACCGGAAGAGATTAAAATTGGAAGATATAGGGACAGTGTTTCTAAAACCGTTGTCAGCATCCCTAAGTAGTTGAGGGATATTAGCTATATTAAACGGAATCACATCTGGAGTGGAGGTTACTCCCAATTCCTCTAGTTCCTGCTGAAGTCCTGGATCCACCCCCAATTCAGTAGTGATACGGTTATTGATAGAGTTTTGTGCATTAAAGTTCCACGAGACATTCAATGTCTTAAGCGGTTCGAATTTTACATTTCTAAAAGGGTTTTGTCTGTTCATATTGATAGCCACATCTGGCAGGAGCAAATTCACTTCGTCAGTTACCTGGTTTTGAGAATGCCTCAAGTTAGCGGACATGCTAAAAGGTGTTCCAGTAAAAGTCTTGCTATAAGAAATATTAGAAGAAAAATCTGATTGCTGATTTTGCTGGAAATTGCCCTGATTAAGGATATTGTCATTGTAGGACTTGGTGCCAAAATTAGCTGAAGCAGAGAATCTGGAATTACCTCGGGTCTCGGGTGTGTGGTTCCACCTAAACCAAAAAGCATTGTATTCCAGAGGTACTTCAGCAGTTTCTGGGCTTTGGAACTTCTGGTAATCAATATTTAACCCTCCTTTGTACCGGTACCTCTTGTTGTAGACCGAGGCTGTCTTCATTCCATACCCTCCTTTAGAAAAAACTTCCCCCGTCACCCGGGTGTGCACATAATCATTGAACGCAAAATAATAGCCAAAATCCCTGAGAAAGAAACCTCTTCGCTGTTCTTCTCCATAAGAAGGGAAGATAATCCCAGATGTTTTTTCTTCTGGAGTATCTGGAATTATACCAAAAGGAAGCCCTAATGGTGTTGGAATATTGTTGAAATACAAATTAAATGGTCCGGAAATAATGTGTTTTCCCCGTACAGATTTGATTTTGGAGGAGGAAATGTGCCAGTGTGGCTCCACCAAGTCACAGGTAGTATAAAAACCTTTACTCAGATAAACAGAGCCATCATTGTCTTTTTTAACAATAGCTCCACGGAGAAGGCCCTCGTCCTGTTGAGTGACGACATCCGAGATGATGGCTTTTTGACTTTTAAAGTTGTAGCGCATCTCCTTTCGGATTTCATAAACGCTATTGCCTTCCTTAAACATAGGGGTGCCCTGTGCCACACCGAGACTGTCTTTGAATCCTGAGGCGTAAAGTTCATTTTTTTTCCAATCAATTGCGATATAATCTGCATCCAGACGTATATTTCCATACTCAAACCAGGCACCTTTATACAGAAATACTTTATTTTGTGCAAAGTCTGTGATGATACTGTCTTCGGCGTAATAATTGATTGTGGTTTGAATATCACCTTTTTGTTGATTCAGAGTTGAATCCAAATCAGCAGCGATGATAGTAAGTATGCTGTCTGGAAGTACAGGCAATAGCGTGTCTAGCCTGGCTTCGGGATTTCCCAATGTGTCAGGAGGTGTAAGTTCTAGTTCAGAAGTTCTTTTATTGTCGGATTCCTGGGCCAAGACAGTATGCCCAAAGTAAGTGAGCATACAGATGGAAAGAAAAACGTTCTTTATTATCTGCACCAAATAATTTATTTTTGCTATAAAAATTATTAAATTTTCAGTAAAGTTAAGGTTATTAACGTTTATGAAACGAACCAAATTGAAAAATATTCTTTTAATTTCATTGCTCTTCATTACCACTGTTTTAGCGGGATTTATCCCCCCTGATGAGAAAAAAGCAGAATTCAAATTGAGACGGATAGTGATAGATGCCGGTCATGGTGGTAAGGATCCGGGAACTTCAGGTAAAATTTCGAGAGAAAAGGATGTCACACTCTCCATTGCACTCAAGGTTGGTGGGTATATTTCAGAGTTACTTCCTGATGTGGAAGTAATATATACCCGCAAAACAGATGTATTTATAGAACTAAAGGAACGGGCAAATATCGCCAATAGAAATAGAGCGGATTTATTTGTCTCCATCCATTGCAATGCGATATCTTCTACGAGAGCTTACGGTACTGAAACTTTCGTAATGGGGAATAAAAATTTCAATGGCAATTTTGAGATTGTCAAACGAGAGAATGCAGTAATCTTACTTGAGGACAATTATCAGCAAAACTATGAGGGCTTCGATCCAAAGTCACCTGAGTCTTACATGATGTTTAACCTAATGCAAAAGGCTTACTTTGCGAATAGTCTTTCTTTGGCAGAAAAAATTGAGACTGATTTGGCAACGAGAGTGAATAGGCATTCCAGAGGTGTAAAACAAGCTCCATTTTATGTTTTATGGACAACTAGTATGCCGAGCGTTTTGATAGAAACTGGGTTTTTATCAAACCCTGCTGAAGAAAAATACCTCAATAGCAAAAGTGGACAAACTTATTTGGCTTCTGGGATATTCAGGGCAATAAAGGCATATAAGGAGGAATTGGAAGCTATTTGATGTTTTTTTAGATGTAAAATTCAATTAATATCTTACCAAAAATAAAAATCACAGGCAATTTATTGCCAAAAATTGGTAAATTTGATTAGTTGAAACTGTGAGGGTTAGTTGAGATGAATATTCAAATGACAGATAAAGAATTAAATGCTCTTGTGTCTCTGTTGGATGATGGGGATCAGGAAGTGAAGGAGCATGTGAGGGATAAAATCCTCTTCTTAGGTAATAAAATCATTCCGTTTCTGGAAAATAAATGGGAGGGTTCATTCAATCCTGAACTGCAAAAGGAAATAGAAGAGATAGTTCATGACGTGCAGTTAAACTTGCTCATGGAAAGACTTACCGGTTGGAAAAATTCTGATGAAAAAGAATTACTTGAGGGGTTGTGGATTATAAACACTTACCTGTATCCAGAGCTCGAATTTGAAAAGCTTAATGCCCTTATGCAGCAAATTTATTTTGATGTGTGGACGAACTTCAAGAAAGAATTGTCCGTCTACGATAAAATAAAATTGATCAATAATGTGATGTTTAATGACCTAAAATTTTCTGCCAACACCAAGAATTTTCATAGTCCGGCGAACAGCATGATCAAAACGGTATTGGAAACCAAAAAAGGAAATCCTATAAGCCTTTGTTCTGTCTATTTATTGGTGGCAAAAAAACTCGGTTTGCCAGTTTACGGGGTTAATTTGCCCAATCTTTTCGTGTTGACTTACCAATCAGGTAAATTTAAATTTTATATCAACGCCTTCAATAAAGGACTTATTTTTACGAAACAGGATATAAATAATTACCTGGATCATTTAAAGTTGGACCCCAAGCCGGAATATTTTGAGCCGTGCGAAAATATTGAAATTATCAGAAGAGTGATTCGAAACCTTATTTACTCTTTTGAGAAAATAGGGGATTTGGACAAATCAAAAGAGGTCAATCAATTATTGAAAATAGTGGATAAAAATTAAGGTAAAAACCTAATGTTGCAACCTACAGCTCTGGTTACTGTAGGGCTAGGCCGGTCTCTTTTAATGAGGTCTTCCAAAGCGGTGTCAAGATAATGAACTGTAGCACTTTCCATTGCTTGGGCATTATTGTCTATTGCCCCCCTGTATGCAATGCTGTACCCCGTAGGCCCTGATGTGATAATGACTACTTCCGGTATTTTTTTTACGCCTGTCATTTTGGTGAAAATTTGATTTCTATCCATTAAGAATGGGAGTTGGTTGTTTTTTGCAAAAGCTAGGGAGGCAAGCTTTTCCAAAGTTTCATTCTCCTGATCCGAATGAGGGTTTACCAGAGCAAAAGTAATGTTTGATGGCGCGTATTTTTCCTTTAGTGCCTTTATCCTTGAATTGTATAGTTTTGGATAGGGACATTTAAGGGTGTAAAAAATAAAAACCTGTGCAGTGGAGGCCTTGTTTTTTTCAAGCGAGTATTCTTGATTGGTAATAGCATCTACCATTTCCAGATTCGAAATTTTTTGCCCATAAATGGCCGAAATCCATAGGATACAAAACACAAAACACCCAAAAAGTTTCTTCATCTCTAGTTGTTTTAATTACAATTATAAATATAAGGATAATCACCAAACTGTATAGGTAAGTACCATGTCGTTTTCGGCATGAACCATGACCTTATAGTAATGGTCGGAAAAATCAGTGCCGTAAACTTTGCCTTTAATAATTTCATCTTTTGCAGTAAAGGGTTCTAAAATAATGTTTTGTCTTAAGCTAATGCCTTTTTTACCTTGGCATTTGTAGATGCTTTCCTTTACTGACCAAGCCAAGGTATACAGGTAGCTGTCTTTACCTAAAAATGCCAATTCAGAAGGGTCCAGGTATTTCGGGCCAAGAGGAACAGTTTTTTCTCTGACCCTTTCCAAATCCACCCCTACTGGCATGTCCTTGTGAAATATCGCCGCGGCGTAATTACCATGGTGAGTAAGTGATACGTGTCCTGAACCATCCATGCTATGGGACTTTCCATGGCTGTCCTTGTAAAAGCCAGGATAGGGCAACCCTAGGCTGTCTAAGGTGTTTTTGATGGCTAGTCTTGCGCCTTTCCATTCTTTTCTTTTTTGAGCATGACCAATGTTAGCCAAGGATAGTTTTTCTCTGAAACTCAAAAAGTCCATGGATATGTTTTCAGACGTTTTAATATTGTTGATGGCAAAAGCAGATAAAGGGCTAATTTTTTCTATTTTTGTTAACATAGTAACTTAAAGGCAACTGAGTGGTAATTAGGTTTCGCAATATATGTCAAATATTCAAGTAAGTAAACTTAACACATTAAGAGGTCATAATCATTCCGTTTTTGCACTCGCTAGTGGCTGCTTACCTCATCTTATTTACACTGGTTCAGGAGATGGAATGGTAGTAGAATGGGATCTTTCTCGTCCTGGAGACGGACTTCTGCTGGCAAAACTTCCAGGCTCAGTCTATGCCTTGGAAGTAGATGAAAAAAGAAATCTCCTATTTATAGGCCAAAATAATGAAGGGATTCATGTTATAGACCTAAAGAGTAAAAAAGAAATTTGGTCCTTAAAAATTACCTCCCATTTAATTTTTGATCTCAAAGTAGTTGACAATTTATTATTGGTAGCTACGGGAGATGGGGTGCTTGTTGTTTTGGATATAGAGGAAAGATCACCAGTCCGCCATGTAAAAATCAGTGAGCAGTCCCTACGGGTTTTGGCCGTGTCTCCTGACAAACGTCAGGTAAGCGTAGGAGCCAGCGATAATTTGGTGAAAGTTTTTGATTTGGAAAATTGGAAGCCATTGGCGAGGATGGAAGGACATAAAAAATCAGTTTTTGCCCTAGCATACAGTCCAGATGGTAAAAAAATTATTAGTGGAGGAAGGGATGCACAACTTAAATTCTGGGACACAGAGAAATTTGAAGAGCAGCAAAATATTGCAGCACATATGTATGCGATCAACTACCTTTCATTTCGAGAGGATGGCAAGTATTTTGTGACTTGTAGCATGGACAAGTCGATGAAAGTTTGGGATTCTGAAGCCTTCAGATTATTGAAAGTAATAGATAAAGCCAGATATGTAGGTCACGGAACCTCCATTAATAAAGTTTTGTGGACCAAAAATAATAATCAAGTAGTAGCCATCAGTGATGATCATACTGTTTCTGTTTGGGAGATAAGTATTGGTCAATAACTTCTGGTCATAGATCGGCTAAATGACGAAAAAATGAAAATCACACCATTAGATATCCGTCAAAAGACCTTCGAAAAAAATTTCAGAGGTTATGATAAAGATGAAGTTTCAACGTTCTTGAGTTATTTGTCCCATGAATGGGAAAAACTTATCGAAGAAAAAAATGCACTTAAGATAAAATATGAACATGCTGAAAAAGAAGCTTCCAAACTCAGAGAGGTGGAGCAGTCCCTTTTCAAAACCTTGAAAACAGCAGAAGATACTGGTGCAAGCATAATAGAACAAGCCAATAAAACGGCAGAATTAATCCTAAAAGAGGCACAGATGAATGCAGATGCGCTCCATGCCGAATCAAGAGGCAATGCCAGAAGCATGATAGATCTGGCAGAATCCCAATCCAAAAACATCATAGAAGACCTAAAAGAGGATGTCAATGTCTTGGTGGAAAATTATGAAAAACTACTAGACCAAAGGGATTACTTACTGAAAAATTTGAAGCGTACAGCCGCCGAAACACTAGAGAATGTAAATGCCGCAAAGGAGGGATTTAACGAAATAGATTCAGGAATTCATACTCGTTTGGTCAAAGAAATTCTACGGAAAGAAAAGAACTACAATTCGTCTGAGAAGGAGGTGTCAAAGTCAAGTCAATCAGGCAACACCTATATATGGGAGCAGCCTAAAAATCAGGAAAGCTCCGAAAAGGAGACTGTACTTGGTGACGATGAAAGCGTAAAAGCTCCAGAAATTGATTCAATTCAAGTAAATGAAGGGGCTGAAGAAAAAGAAAAGCGGTACGAGGAAAATGTCCCTACTGGCAAGAATGAAAATAAAGACCAATCTGGTTCATTTTTTGATCAATTTGAATAATGGGGAAGGTATCACTTGAGGGAATTGAGTTTCATGCCTTCCATGGAGTGTTCTCAGAAGAAAAGAAATTAGGCAATCGTTTTACGGTTGATTTGCACGTGCATACAGATTTTCAGCAAGCCATGCGTACGGATGATCTCAAGTATACTGTTGATTATTTTAAGCTTTATCAAATAGCGAAAGCGCATATGCAGGTTCCGGTAAAATTGTTGGAACACTTGGGGCATTTAATGATTAAGGATATTCTAAAAGCGTATCCAGAAAGTACGCAGATCCAGGTAGTGATAAAAAAACATAATCCAGCACTTGGAGGGGTGGTGAATTTTTCCGTTGTAGAAGTAGCTTATCCTAGGGATTACCAGTAAACTGGATGTTTTATGTATACCAAACATGAGATTAGCAAAACCAGACAGGATTTTTGGACCACTTTTGGGCAGTATATGAAACCTGTGCCGAATGCTGAAGGCACAAAAATCAGTTGGGAAAACTATAAAACAGGTGTAAAGCACATGTATTTTAGAATAATTGCAATAGACGCTTTCTGGGCAAATATGAAGTATGGATTTGAAGGGTTGACTTAAAAAAATAGAGCGGCACTCTTTTCTAGTATAGTAAAAATAACTATTGGTTGTCGTGCCTTTTGGGTAAGTCAGGATTGGTAAATACAAATCCTTTGGCCTCATTGCTTTCATGAAAGTCTACCTGCATGCCCATCAAAAACATCACATGTCTTTTTTCAATCAGCACTGCCAATCCTTCGATTTCATAGCTTTGATCGCCCTCTTTTGTCAGGTCAAAACCTAAGGCATATGAAACGCCACCACATCCACCACCTTTCACACCTACTCTTAAGGCATACTCCACTGGGATATTCTTGGTAGACATAATGGTTTTAATCTCTTCGAGAGCCTTGGTAGTTATTTTTATTGGAGTCAACATGTGAAATTAAGGATGAAGAATGATTAATGGTTCCAAAATTAAAACAGAAAAACAATTTGTGCATAGTAAAACATGACATTATTTCAGATATTGCCAATTAAAACCTTTGAATATGGATTACCTCTTTGAGCTATTAAAAATAATTATTCCTGCTGGTCTAGTCATTTATGGAATGTTTATTATTACGGTATCATTTTTGAAAAAGGAAAAGGAGATGAAATGGTTGGATATTAAATCTAAAAATTCAGAACAGGTGATTCCTTTACGCATCCAAGCCGGAGAACGGCTTTGCTTGCTCTTAGAGAGAATCTCTCCAAATAATTTAATTAGAAGGATAAATGGACCTGACATGCTTTCTGGAGAATTACACAGCCTTTTGATTCAGGAAATCAGGAGCGAGTTCAACCATAATTTGTCTCAACAAATATATTTTACAGATGATACTTGGGAGACCTTACGGTCTGCCGTAGAGCAAACGATTTCACTGATCAACAAAGCCTATCAGCAGGTGGGTGGAGATGAAAGGAGCCTTGAATTATCGAAAAAAATATTCCAACTCGCAATGGAATTGGAACAAGACAGTATAGGTATTGCGTTAAGAAAGATTAAAGATGAAATACGTATTTACTACTGACCTTAACACTAAAAAGCAATAAACACCTATGGACAGTTATACTTCAGGTCAAAGCCTTTTTGAGAAGGTTAAAGCTATTTATCTAAACAGGGCTGAGCACATTGCTGGTACTGAGAAAAAGCTGGGCAGTTTACTTGAGAAAGTAAACCAGAAATGGCAAGAGCTTTCCCAAAACCCTACATTTTCGGAGGTCAAATTTCAAGTCGAGATATTTATTAGAATGGTTAAAGCACATTTAAATAAGAAGTATGCAGGACTATCTAACAGGTCTTTGGGTTTGTTAGTCCTTGGTTTGTTTTACTTTGCCCTTCCCACTGACTTGGTTCCAGATTTCATCCCTTTCATAGGCTATGTAGATGACATAACCGTATTGCTTTTTATATTCAAAAGTCTTCAATCGGACATTGAGAAGTTTTTAGATTGGGAAAAAAATCAAAAATTATGAGTCAAATAGCTTTTGTTTCAGGAGCATCAGGGTTGATAGGTATTCAACTTCTCCATCAGCTTTTTAAAAATGATGCCATTGATTGGGTTGTCTCCTTTGGAAGAAGAGAGTTGGCTTTTAAACATCAAAAGCTGGTTCAGGTGAAGGTTGATTTTGAGCAGTTGGACAAGGTAAACTTAGAAGAGGAAATAAGGAAGCAAAATATGGGTGGAGATAAGCAGTCTTTATTAAAGGACATCAATGAAGCCGCTACATCAATTATTGCTTTTTGCGCCTTAGGAACTACTATCAAAAAGGCAGGTTCCAAAGAAAATTTTTACCGCATAGATCACGATTATGTACTTGGGTTTGCTAGGATGACCATACGGTTAGGGGCTAAGAGATTCTTGTATGTAAGTGCCATTGGAGCAGATTCCCAATCATCCATCCAATATAATAGCGTGAAAGGAGAGGTAGAAGACGGCCTAAAGAGGATGGATTTTGGTTATGTTGGCCTCTTCCAACCCTCTATATTATTAGGCGAAAGAAATGAAAGCAGACCAGGAGAAGAAATTGGTAAAGTAGTCATGAAATTTGTCACTTTTTTTGGGCTTTTTAGAAAGTATAAACCAATATACGATCATCAGGTAGCCAAAGCAATGGTGCAAAAAGCACTCAACCTTAAGCTAACTGGAAATGAAACCATTACCTCTTCTGAGATGCATAAGATGACCAAATGATTGTAGTTTTACAACGAGTAAAAAGGGCTTCAGTGCGTATTGACGCCAATGAAAAAGCAGTAATTGGGTCAGGTTTACTTGTTCTTTTAGGCATTGAATCGGAAGATACACTAGAGGATATAAATTGGATTTGCAGAAAAACCGTAAATATGAGGATTTTTGCGGACCATCAAGGTGTAATGAATGACTGTATCCTGGAAACAGGTGGTGACATTTTAATTGTTAGCCAGTTTACCCTTCATGCAAGCACCAAGAAAGGAAACAGGCCTTCCTATATCAAGGCGGCTAGGCCAGAAATCGCAATCCCTCTTTATGAGCAATTTATAGATGAGATGAGTAAACAATTGGGAAAACCTGTCCCAACTGGTGAATTTGGAGCTGACATGCAAGTTTCTTTGATAAATGACGGTCCAGTGACCATTGTCCTAGATTCAAAAAACAAGGTTTAAATCATCTATTCTTTGGATTGCTTATTTATATTAATGCCATCAGGTTTAGCGAATTCTATCCAGGCTAAAATTTTATAAAATGAAGGAAAAGAGCGTTTTTTTAGAAATAAACCATGCTACAGTTCAATCTTTTGGGAGAACAATATTTAGAAATCTAAACTTCACCGTTCAAAATGGACAGTCCTGGGCTATTTTAGGTGATTCTGGAAAAGAACGAACTTTGTTTCTGGAAACTATTTTGGGTAGGACCGCTCTTGTAGAGGGAAGCATTGAATGGCCATTTGCAGCGGCTTATCAGAATAAACAGCGCGGTCTTGGATTGATCAATAGCTTTAGGGACCTAGTTGCATTGGTCTCACAAAAATATACTTTTCGCAATAAATCCAGTCAACAAAACTTTTATTACCAGCAGCGGTTTAACAGTGCTGAATCTGAGGACACCGCCACTGTTGATGCTTTTCTGAGCGAAGTGGAAATTAAAGAAGAAGGAGCTTGGAACCTGTCAAACGTAATTCGGCTCTTTGGGCTTGAGGATTTAAGAAGCAAATCCTTGATAAAGCTTTCCAATGGCGAGACAAGAAGGTTGGCAATGGCAGAGGCTTTGCTAAAGAACCCGAAATTGTTATTAATAGACATGCCACTGGTAGGGCTTGATGTGCAAACTAGAGCCGATTTTGAGGGGATACTCAAAGCTATTCAGCAGTCAGGGATCCAAGTCATCATGACATCTACTGCCAAAGAGGTTCCAGAAGCAGTTGACCGAATAGGGTGGATAAGTGGAGGGAAATTAACTATAGTAGAAGAAAGAGATCGCTTAATTCCCTTGGAAAACGAAGCTTTTTCAACATTCAGTTTTTCACCCATGGTCTTTGATGGATTACTGGAGACGGTTGCCATGCCATTTTCGGGTAAGGAGATTATTAAAATGAATAATGTTACGATCAGGTATGGCGAAAAAAAATTGCTCGACAACGTTTCCTGGCAGGTAATGCCTGGGGAAAAGTGGCTGATTAAAGGACATAATGGCGCTGGGAAATCCACCCTCATTAGTTTGGTACTTGGAGAAAATCCTCAGGCATATGCCAATGATATTTCACTATTTGGCAGGAAAAGAGGTACTGGCGAAAGTATTTGGGACATTAAACGTCCCATTGGTTTCGTGTCTGCTGAGTTGGCCAGGTATTTCCCAGCCAACCAAACCTGCAAAAAGGTAGTGGCTTCTGGTTTTTTTGACACCATGGGACTATTTAAAAAGCTAAACAAGGAGCAAGAGAAGATGGTGAATAGATGGCTTGAAGCGTTCCGTTTGTCCCATTTGAGTGATTTAAGGGTAAGCCAGATAAGTTTGGAAGAGCAAAGGTTTTGTCTTTTGGCAAGGGCGATGATTAAATCTCCCACTTTGCTAGTCTTGGACGAAGCTTCTCAGGGAATGGATGAGGAGCAACGAAGTAGGTTTAAGTCCACCATTGAGTATTTCTGTCAAGAAACTAGGTTAACATTACTTTTCATAAGTCATTATGACGTAGATATTCCTGATTGTATAGCTCATGAGCTTGAATTAAAACTAGGTAAGGTAATTTAACCAACAGAAAAAATGACCATAGAAGAAGCACAAAAGCAAGTAGACGACTGGATAAAAACTACAGGGGTTCGGTATTTTAGTGAATTGACAAATATGGCCATTTTGACTGAAGAGGTAGGAGAAGTAGCGCGTATTATGTCACGAAAGTATGGCGAGCAATCCTTCAAAGAAAGTGACAAAGACATCGATCTGGGTGATGAAATGGCAGATGTTTTATGGGTGCTACTCTGCCTGGCCAATCAGACAGGAATAGATCTAAATAAGGCCTTTGAAAGAAATTTTGAGAAAAAGAACAAAAGGGACATAAACAGGCATAAAAACAATGAAAAATTAAAATGAATGGCTATTCTTCACAATGAAGTCACCCCTTTGTCCGTGATTAGGAAGTAAACTTACATCAATTGAGCTTTATAATATTGCCCACGGAAATTTTTCCGTTGTCTAAAGCAATAAGATTCTGACCAAATAATATTTTTTCATCGACTTTTCTGTATTGAGACAATGTCGTCAGAGGTTCTTTTCCTTTAGTTCCCGTTTCCTGATTTATGGTGGTCATTATACATCTGGCACAGGGTTTAGTGACCTTAAACCTTACCTGGCCTATTTGGATATTGTTCCAATCATCCTCTGCGAATGGAAGAGCGCCAGTAAAAACTATATTTGGACGGAACCTTGTCATGGGTAATGGTTCTTCTAGTTTGCTGTTTAGATTGTCCAGTGAAGATTGGCCAATAATGAGAAATGGCATACTGTCGGCGAAGCTAACATGTTCATTATCAACTTTGTATTTACTTCCGATATACCTTTTATTATCCAAGTCCATTTTCACTAATTGGCAGTTTGTTTTTAGCTGGGCCGAAAACCATTTGTCAACTTCGGAAGAAACATGCAGGGTATTCACTGAGTCATCCCAGACAGTGCCTTTTATATTTTCACCAGAGTTTTCAAGAAAAGGGATTTCAATCCTATTTTCCGGCTTTAATTGACGGTACACAAGTAAGCTGTTTTCCTGTAATTCTACCTGAATTAAAGCCATTTCAGGAAGAGAACGCTGCGTAAGAAATTTCCCGGTTTGGTCTACTAGCATCCAGTTTCTGTCATATTGAAAACCGGCGATTTCTACATTGGCATCGATTAAATTAATTCCGCCAAGAGATTTGATCGGGTAAATATTGATTTGAGAGACTTTCATTTTGATTAAAAATATAGACTAACCTTGTAAATATCGTTTTCTTTTGCTTCCATACTATGGGAAATATTGACATTTTTAAAGATAATCTGTCATAAATTATGACAATGTGGCATTAATTTTTCGAATAATTCACTTGGCACATTGGTTGTTATAGTAATTTTGTGTTTAAAACGAAAACGACAAAACATATATAATTATGGGAAAAATTATCGGTATTGATTTGGGGACAACCAACTCATGCGTTGCTGTAATGGAAGGGAATGAACCTGTGGTCATTCAAAACAGTGAAGGAAGAAGAACCACACCCTCTATAGTAGCATTTTTGGATAATGGCAACGGAGAAAGAAAAGTTGGAGATCCTGCCAAGCGTCAGGCGATTACCAACCCAGAGAACACCATTTCTTCTGTCAAGAGGTTTATGGGGAAAAAATATTCTGAGATTTCAGATGATAAAAAGAATGTCTCTTATAAAGTAGAAAAGGGGCCTAATGACACGGTTGCAATAAAAATTGGCGACAGGTCGTATACTGCACAGGAACTTTCTGCAATGATTTTGCAAAAAATGAAATCCACTGCAGAAGATTTCTTGGGTCATGAAGTTACTGAGGCTGTAATTACGGTTCCAGCTTATTTCAACGATTCAGAAAGACAGGCGACCAAAGAGGCGGGTCAGATTGCCGGCCTTGAAGTGAAGAGAATCATCAATGAGCCTACTGCGGCAGCATTAGCATATGGTTTGGATAAGAAAAATGCAGACATGAAAATTGCTGTATTTGACCTTGGTGGAGGTACTTTTGATATTTCTGTTTTAGAATTAGGAGATGGGGTATTTGAAGTTAAGTCTACCAATGGCGATGTGCATTTAGGTGGTGATGACTTTGATCAGGTGATAATCAATTGGCTGGCAGATGAATTTAAATCTGAAGAAGATATTGATCTTAAAAATGATCCAATGGCGCTTCAAAGACTAAAAGAAGCTGCTGAAAAAGCCAAAATTGAACTTTCCAGCTCTTCTGCAACGGAGATTAACCTCCCTTATATTACAGCTACACAGACTGGACCTAAACACTTAGTAAGAAGTCTTACAAGAGCTAAATTTGAGCAGCTGGCGGACAGCCTTATTAAAAGATCTATGGGGCCTGTCCGAAAGGCAATGGCTGATGCTTCCATGTCTCCTTCAGATATTGACGAAGTAATTCTTGTTGGAGGGTCTACGAGAATCCCTAAGATACAAGAGGAAGTTGAGAAATTCTTCGGTAAAAAACCTTCAAAAGGTGTAAACCCAGATGAGGTAGTCGCTATTGGTGCAGCCATCCAGGGAGGTGTCCTTACAGGAGAAGTGAAAGATGTTCTATTGCTAGATGTAACACCTCTTTCATTGGGTATAGAAACAATGGGAGGAGTATTTACCAAGCTAATCGAGTCTAACTCTACTATCCCAACCAAAAAATCTGAGGTATTCTCAACAGCTGCGGACAATCAGCCTGCTGTGGACATTCATGTCCTTCAAGGAGAAAGATCCATGGCAAAAGATAACAGAGCGATCGGAAGGTTTCAACTTTCAGATATCCCGCCATCCCAAAGAGGTGTTCCTCAAATAGAGGTGACATTTGATATTGATGCAAATGGTATACTAAATGTATCCGCCAAAGATAAAGGTACAGGTAAGGAGCAAAAGATTAAAATTGAAGCTTCTTCTGGATTGTCTGAGGAAGAAATCGATAGAATGAAGAAGGAGGCCGAAGCAAATGCTGTTACGGATAAAGAAGAGAAAGAAAAAGTCGATAAAATCAATCAAGCTGATAGTTTGATTTTCCAGACGGAGAAACAACTAAAAGAGTTTGGAGACAAATTGTCTGATGGAAATAAAACAGCAGTTACTGGTGCTTTGGAACAGCTTAAAGTTGCACACCAAAGCCAGGATTTAGCTGGAATAGCGTCAGGAATGGAAGCTTTGAACGCTGCTTGGGCTGCAGCTTCTCAGGAAATGTACAGTGAAACTCAAGGTGCTGAAGGTGCTGCTGGTCAGCCTGGTCCTGATGCCGATGAAGGCGATGCCTCTGGTGATGGGGTTTCAGATGTTGACTATGAAGAAGTAAATGAAGAAGATAAGAAATAACCAACCTTCATTTCTTTAGTATAAATTAAAAATTAATGGTGTCTCTGGTTGTTGGAGATGCCATTATTTTTTAATGTAACTTTCGTTCCTCCTAAAATAGGCATACATGGAGAGATAAAAATTGCTTTAATGGACATCATTTTCCAGCAATCTTTTTTACCATTTTGTGCTAAAGTGCAGTTTTGAAAAGTTAGATTTTTTTTGAAATTCGAACCTTCATTAGAAACCCATTACTTGGATAGGATTTTTATTCCCATACCATTAGCGTTAAACATATAGCGGCATGCAGTTAACATCCGAAAATAAACTTAAAAACTTAATTATTATTGGCGATCGACTACTTATTAAATTAAAGAAGCCGAACCAAAAAACATCTAGTGGGCTATATTTACCACCTGGGGTTCAGGAAAAAGAAAAAGCGCAACAAGGTTATATCATTAAGGCCGGGCCGGGATATCCAATTCCACTTCCTGTAGAGGATGATGAGCCATGGAAAGACCAAAGTGAAAACGTCAAATATATTCCTTTACAAGCAAAAGAAGGAGATCTAGCCATTTTCTTGTTGAATGGCTCCTTTGAAGTAATGTATGAAGATGAAAAGTATTTTATCGTCCCTCAAAGTGCTATTTTAATGCTAGAAAGGGAAGAAGATCTTTAATACCTGGTCCATAATTCTTGGATCCGGATTATGCAAAAAGATTAGTAATCGCCTGTCCTGACTTTCTCAGAAAGTGATTCCATCACCATAAGAGACCTTTAGGAAATTATTGGTTTTTCTTAACCTATTGGAAATATTCTAAAGGCAATTGCATGTTTCGCAAGATAATATCGGCTCAGTAATTTGCTTATTCTTTAGAACTCAAATTTTCGCACCAAAAAAAACTTTAATCGATGCAAATGATCACTTCATCTATTTTTGAAAGTATCGCAAAGACGGACCTGCTTAATTTTTTGCAATCCCAATTTAATGAAGGAATGGTTGTTTTTAAAAAAATGGGCGAATGGACTGATGAATGCAATGAGGGCCTCGTTGGGACCCTTGGTTTTTCAGAGAGTGGAGTACAATTCCCAGGACTATTTAATTTGATGTCAAACCCTGTTAAAAATCAATTAATAGAATTTTTAGAAAAAGATAGGGAAGAAACAGAGGGTGCCTTAAATCACATTTTAAAGCTTCAATCAGGCAATGGTAAGTTGCTTACAATAAAGTTAAGTGGATTTTTTATAGCTGATTTGGGCTCAGAAATAGTGGGGAAATCAATCTTTTTTGCTGAAAACCTAACGGAAAGTTTAGAAAGGGAGAATTTTCATCATCAATGCAACCTCATATCTAAAACTGGGTATTGGAGTATAAATTTTGAAGAAGCTAGGCCAAAATGGAGCGAAGTTACCCGACTTATTCATGAGGTTCCAGACCATTTTGAACCAACGATTGAGGGAGGCATTGACTTTTATAAGGAGGGGAAAAGCAGAGATGCTATCAAGAAAGCATTTGAGAATACGTTAGAAACTGGAGAATCCTTTGAACTTGATTTAATTCTAATTACTTATACAAAAAAAGAAAAATGGGTAAGAGTGTTTGGGCAAGCTGAATTTATTGGTTCCAAACCTGTGCGGGTTTATGGAACCTTTCAAGATATACACAGTAAGAAAATTTCCCAACTCAACTGGCTAGCAGAACAAGAAAAGTTTAAATATGCGATTCAGGGAACAAATCTTGGAACCTGGGAATGGGATGTTCAAACTGGGGAGACAATTTTTAATGAAAGATGGGCGGAAATTTTAGGGTATAAGCTAAGCGAATTGAAGCCACTAAATTTGCAGACATGGGTAGATCTAATGGATCCCGAAGACTTAAAAACAGCTGATTCGAATTTAAAGGCTTGCTTTGAAGGTAAAACAGAGTATTATGAATGCGAGTTTAGAATGAAACATAAGGATGGGTCGAGAAAGTGGATTCAGGCAAGAGGTAAAGTGTTAACTTGGACAGAAAATGGAGCACCAAAATTAATGTTTGGTACGCACCAGGATATTAATTTTTCTAAAATAAAGGTTCAAAAGCAAGCTATTTTTATTTCTCAGGCACCTATTGCCATTGCCATGTTTGACAAGGAAGTAAAATACCTAGCGGTTTCTTCTAAATGGATGTCGGACAATGGTTTAGGTGACAAGCCTGTGATAGGGAAGTCTCACTATGAGATTTTTCCAGAAATCGATGAAGACTGGAGAAAAATTCATAAAGAATGCCTAACAGGAGCCACTAGAAGTAATAGAGAGGATAAATTTATTAGAAAAGATGGTACTGTACAGTGGCTTTCTTGGGAAGTAAAGCCCTGGTTTGATGAAGAAAATACTATTGGAGGTATAATTATGTATACTGAAGACATAACAGCACACAAGCTTGTCAGCGAAAAGTTAGATATTTCATTAAACGCCTTTCAAAGAAATTTTGAAAATGCAGGGATAGGGATGGCCATTGTTTCACTAGAAGGAAAGTGGCTTAATGTAAATGATAAGATATGTGAAATGATGGGTTACAGCAAATCAGAATTTAGTGATTTGACTTTTCAGGATATTACACATCCTGATGATTTGGCATTTGACCTCGCTTTTCTCCAGAAGGTTATAGAGGGGGAAAGGCAAACTTATCAGACCGAAAAAAGATATATTCATAAATTGGGGCATGAAATTTCCGCTATTTTGGCAGTGTCGGTAGTCAGGGACTCAAATAACACCATTTTATATTTTATCTCTCAACTCATAGATATCACAGCCTTAAAAAGTGCGCAAAATCAAATATCTGCTCTTTTGCAAACGACTCAGGACCAGAATGAGCGATTGAAAAACTTTGCCCATATAGTTTCACATAATTTAAGATCTCATTCGTCTGGAATGATTATGCTGCTTGAATTATTAGAGTTTAAACATCCCAATTTGTTTGACATGGAAATTATTAGTTTGCTTAAAAAGGGTGGTATTAATCTTTCAGAGACAATTGAGCACTTGACTGAAATAGTAAATATAAATTTGAATGAGTCATCAGAAAATGAGCGAGTTGAACTGTCCAAAATCTTAAGTAAAACGATAGAGAGTGTCTACCCTATGGCCAAGCAGGAAGGGGTGGAAATCATTAATGAAGTTACTACTGTGCTTTATGTAATTGGTATTTCTGCTTATATTGAAAGTATAGTTTTAAATTTTGTCACGAATGGCATTAAATACAAGTCTCCTGAAAGAGAAAGTTACCTAAAAGTTCGGGTACAAGAGCATAAAGAAACCTTCGAAATTCGATTTGAGGACAATGGTTTAGGTATAGATCTTGAAAAAAACGGTGAATCTCTGTTTGGTTTATACAAAACCTTCCACAAGCACAAAGATTCAAGAGGTATTGGTTTATTTATCACTAAAAATCAAATCGAAAGTATTGGAGGCAGTGTAAGTGTGAAAAGTAAGGAAGGTGAGGGGACAATATTTAGTGTCTTCCTTCTGAAAGAGGAGAAGCATTGAAACCCATCAATACCTTTGAATTATAATCCATTGTTTGGGTCAAATGAAAGTGCACATAAAAAAACGCCATGGTTGAAATGTTCACCATGGCGTTTTGTTGCTATCAATTATTTTAGATCCTAAAAGGAGAAAACTCCTGCGATTAAGAATGAAGCTAAATTCTTGGAATCTTGGTAATCGTTGTTGATAAAGAAATCGCTGGACATCATGTCAACTCTAACTTCTGGAATAAGACTAAAGTTATCTGTAATTTTAACATTTCCTGATAGGGTGCCAGCCAATACTCTGCCATCACCAACAGAATTTAAACCGACAACACCATCTAACCCGTCATTGAAAACTTTAAAATATTCTCCTCTTGCTCCAAGAGAAAATTTATCAGAAGTAGCTACTTGCAAGTAACCTGCTATGCCATAAAAACCATAGCCATCACCGGTCGCATCCTGTATAGATGATCCATTTAACATTTGACCTGCTGCAGTCGTATTATAAGTCGTGTTAAGACCAATAAACAAAGATTCTGTTACATCATACCCTGTAGTCAGGTCGATCTGAAACGTATTTCCCATAGAACTAGGACCGAAGGATGGTAAAGTATTCATGTCTAGTTTGCCATCCTGATCGCCATAAAGCAAATTCAAGTAAGTTCCTCCAGCATCTGTAGTGTATGCCAGCTGGCCACCTAAGGTATATGAACCGTTAAAGTTTAGTTCTGTCATGTCTGTTGGATTCATAACGGAAGCCATAAAGGACCAATTGTCAGATAGCTGAAAGTCAGCCTTAAGGCCTGTATGAGAGAATGGTCCATATGAAAACATATAAGAGGTAGAGTAATTGAAATTTCCTGTTGGGGAAATCACCTCATAACCTAGATAGGTGTTGAAATTACCTAGAGTAAATGTTACCACATCACTTACATTGTAATACATGTAGAGCTGATTTACAATTTGAGAACTACCAGCCATTCCGCCAGCATAAAGTGGAGACCCGAAAACGGCATCTTCTCCTCTTGGGCCAAACACCAAATCGGCGACAAACCCTACTTTTTCACCTTCATAGGCAGCTATTATATTTGCCATTCCTAATGAGAAACCAGGCAAGTTTCCAAATGATGAAGCTGGCGCTTGAGCCGCATCACCTTTATTGGGAGCATTTAAATTGCTTCTGAAGTAAGCATCTACAGAGCCTGATAGCGTAAATTCTGATTGGGCTTCTTGATCTTCCTGTGCCAGAATAAATGTAATTGGCAGCAAAAATAGGATTACTAATGTTGAATAAAATTTTTTCATTATGGGAATTTGATTAAATTTTAAAATTGGATTAGAATTAATGGATAACTGCTTTTCTAATCCTTTTATTAGAAAAGCAGGATCCTGGTTTTAAATTTTGAGAGATGATTTATTCATCGTAGATTATAGTGTAGCCTCTGATACCATGTTCATGGCTGTCAAGTCCTGATATTTCGTGTTCTTTAGAAACCCTTATTCCAATTGTTTTCTTCAATACGAAGAATATGGCAAGTGCAGAAAGGAAAGCCGCAAAGCCACAAATTGCTACTCCAGCTAGTTGCGTTAAGAAGGTATGCTCAGGGTTATTAGAAAAAATACCAACAGCTAAGGTACCCCAGATGCCACAGGTGAGATGGACAGAAACTGCACCTACCACATCATCAAGCTTTAATTTATCCAAGAAGAGAGCAGACATTACTACTAATAATCCTGCAATAAAGCCTATTAAAAGCGAATATATTGGGTTGATGACATCGGCTCCGGCTGTGATTCCAACCAGCCCAGCTAAGATGCCATTCAAAACCATTCCCAAATCCAATCGTTTGAAAGCAATATAGGCTGCTAGAAATCCACCTAAACCACCTGCACATGCAGACAGAGATGTCGTAACGAGTACAAAAGATACTAGTCCAGGATCAGCAGAAAGTACAGAACCTCCATTGAATCCAAACCAACCTAACCAAAGGAGGAATACGCCAATTACTGCCAAAGGGACACTTGATCCCGGCTTATCCATTGTTTTACCATTCACATATTTCCCGATCCTGGGACCTACCAAGATAACACCAGCTAAAGCGCCCCATCCACCTACAGAGTGAACTAAAGTGGAACCGGCAAAGTCATAGAAGCCCATGGCATCTAATGCGCCTCCGCCCCATTTCCAGCTGCCTATTATTGGATACACAACACCTACAAATATTACAGTAAATATAAGGTAAGCCCAAAGTTTTACTCTCTCTGCTATTGCACCAGATACTATAGTAGCAGCTGTAGCTGCAAACATGGCTTGGAAAAGAAAATCTGTCCAATAAGTATAGCCAGCATCTGCATATTCGGTGCTCACATCGGCACTTCCTGGGCTAAACCAAAACATGTTCCAACCTGCGCCATCAAACCCTAACCAACCGGGAACGTCAAATCCTGGATACATAAGAAAAAAGCCAAGTAAACCATAAGTCAAAATACCAATTATAGGAGTAACGGTATTTTTAAAAAGTATATTCACAGTATTTTTTGCTTGGCCAAAACCAGCTTCTACACCTGCAAAACCAAGGTGCATAATAAATACAAGAGCCGTAGCCAGCATCATCCAGACATTGTTTGTTGTAAGGAGGTTTTGAGCGATTGCATCGGCGTAGTCAATTCCGCTGGAACTAACTTGTAATAAAGGAGGTAAAACGTTTTTCATAAAGAACCTAGATTTAAAGGGTTACAGGTTGGATTTTTACTTTCAATTTCATTTTAAACAAATTTAGGTAAATAATAGTCAAAAAAACAACTCATAATATTTAAATAAGTGTAATAATTACAAAACTAAGATAAAAATCAATCAATAAAATAGATTTATTGTGTTTTAAAATATATTAAAGGGTAGTATTAACACCTATATTTAAAAATTAGTATAAGTATGTTTTTTGAGGAATTGTTAAATTAATCTATGGTAGAATGGCTGGGTGTACTCGATAAAAATTGATTTTTACAAAAAAAGCCATCACTTATTTCAAATAAGTGATGGCTTGATGGATTTTGGGCCTAGGGTAAGTTTTTGTATTATTTCAATAATAAATTTATTTTCATTTATTTTAAAAAAAAGCCGAAATAATTATCTATTATTTATTTAATTGAAGTTGTTGTGAGTCATTTTGTAATAAAAACACTGAGTTGTTGATGATTTTAAAACAAAAGCTACTGTTTAAGGAGTGCGAATTCTTTAGCGAAGTAGGTTAGGATAATTTTTGCACCTGCTCTTTTTATGCTAAGTAAAGATTCTGTCATTGCTCTTTCACCATCCAACCAGCCATTGGCAGCAGAGGCTTTAATCATGGCATATTCTCCACTTACGTTATAAGCAGCTATTGGAAGAGGGAATTTGTCATGTAGTAATTTTATTATGTCCAGATAGGCCAAGGCGGGCTTTACCATTAAGAAATCTGCTCCTTCATCAAAGTCCAATTGTGCCTCAATCAATGCTTCCTGGCTATTTGAAGGATCCATTTGGTATGATTTTTTATTACCGGCTTTAGGGGCAGAGTCCAGCGCATCACGGAAGGGGCTATAGAATGCACTTGCGTACTTGGCCGTATAGGACATGATGGAAACTTCTTGGAAGCCATTTTTATCAAGTATTTTTCTCAAATACCCCACACGTCCATCCATCATGTCTGAAGGGCCTATTATATCTGCCCCAGCCCTAGCTTGTGCAAGCGTCATTTTTCCCAAAATTTCGAGGGTTTCATCATTCAGGATTTTTCCATTCTCAACCAGCCCATCATGTCCATCTATACTGTAGGGGTCCATGGCCACATCTGTCATGATGCATACTTCAGGAAAAGTTTGCTTAATAGTAAAAAGAGCTTTTAAGTAAAAAGTGTCTTCCCGATGGCTTTCTGTAGCCCATCGATCTTTTTTGTCTTCAGTGTATGCAGGGAAAATATCAAAGGTAGTGATGCCCAATTTAAGGCAGCTTTCGATTTCTATTAACATTTGATCTAGGGAATATCGATAGATTCCAGGCATCGACTTTACAGAGGTCTTCTGGTTGATTCCATCAATTAAAAAAAGAGGTAGAATGAAGTCTTTGACAGATAGTCTGGTTTCTTCTACCAGCGCACGTATAGCTGGGGATTTTCTATTTCTTCTGGGCCTTCTCAACATGGCTTTTGTTTTAAGGTTAGGTATTTAATAGTTTTGGTGTTAATAATTGATCTCCTTTAATAGGTAAGCATATGTCGTTTTCTTTATTGTAAAAGTTTCCCGACAGTTTGGAGATCAATTTCTAAATAGTCATTTATATACCATTGACAAGGAGGGAGGTCTTCTTTTGCGTGTGAAGAGAGTACGCCCACCACCTGCATTCCGGCGTTGATGGCAGCAGAAACCCCTGAAAACGAATCTTCGAAAACGAGACAATTTGTCGGATTTACATCCAATAATTTGGCAGAAGTAAGGTAAACTTCTGGGTCTGGTTTATGGTTCTTAACATTCTCACTGGCTAAAATTGATTCCATTTGAGGAGCAAATTTCAGGGCACCCATAATTAAGTCAAGATTGGCTCTTGGCGCAGAAGTGGCTACACCAGTTCGGAAACCCTCGCTTTTTAGCTCATGGAGGAAGGGGAGGAAAGCGGGAAGAGTGGTTATCTTATCTGCATAAATTTCCCTAAAAAGCCCCTCTTTTTCATTTTCCAGGCTCATAAATTCCTCTCCGGTGATTTCCCTTTCCAGAAAATGGTTGAAAATGTACTTATTGCTTTTGCCGTACATATGTTTTTCGAATTCTTCTTCGGTAGGATTAAGTCCTCTTTTTCCGAAAAACACCCTGAAAGCTTCAGCGTGGAAGGGGTTGGTGTGACAGATCACACCATCCATATCGAAGATTACTGCTTTGTTTTTCATTTTTGACTTGCAGGGTTTTCAAAATTTAAAATAGTACGTTCAATGATGTCACAGCAGTCATTCAATTCTACTTCAGTCATTACGAGTGGAGGGGCGAAGCGAATAATATTTCCATGGGTGGGCTTGGCAAGAAGGCCATTTTCTTTTAGGCCAACACAAATGTCCCAGGCAGTAGTACTGTCGGCTGTATCATTGATCACTATCGCATTTAAAAGGCCTCGGCCTCTCACAAGTTTGATCAGATTGGTCTTTGTGATCAGGTTTTCCATGCGTTCCCTGAATATTTTCCCTAAATGTCTGGCATTCTGTGCCAGTTTTTCGTCTTTCACAACCTCTAATGCAGCGATGGCTACTTTTGCACCCAAGGGATTGCCTCCGAAAGTGGAGCCATGTTGTCCGGGATGCAAAACTTCCATTATAGAATCATTGGCAAGAACGGCGGAAACTGGAAAGAAACCTCCGGAAAGTGCTTTTCCCAAAATCAAGATGTCTGGTTCTACATAAGTTTCCTGTTTTTCACAATGGCCTTCACAGGTACAATTCCCACAAACGGCTAATAAGGAGCCTGTTCTTGCAATACCAGTTTGAATTTCATCTGCCATTAACAACACATTGTGTTCTGTGCAAAGTTTTTTCGCCATTTTCATATAGTGTTCGTCAGGAGTGATGACCCCTGCTTCCCCTTGAATGGGCTCTATTAAGAAACCAACGCAATCAGGATTGTTTGTCAATGCCGCTTTAAGCGCTACTGTGTCATTGTAAGGGATTTGTATAAATCCTGGCGTGTAGGGGCCAAAATTGTTTCGTGCACCCTCATCTGTCGAGAAAGAAACAATGGTTGTTGTCCTTCCATGGAAATTTTCTGTGGCTACGATTATTTTAGCTTGATGTGGCTCAACCTCTTTTTTATCGTAGCCCCATTTTCTGGCAATCTTAATGGCAGTTTCCACGGCTTCTGCACCAGTATTCATAGGGAGCACCTTGTCGAAACCAAAATAAGAAGTAATGTATTTTTCGTAAGGGCCTAGTATATCATTGAAAAAGGCCCTTGAAGTTAAGGTAAGGGTGCCGGCCTGCTCGATTAGGGCGTCTTTAATCTTTGGATGGCAATGTCCTTGGTTAACAGCAGAGTAGGCCGAAAGAAAATCGTAGTATCTTTTACCTTCCACATCCCATAGGTATACTCCTTCACCTTTATTTAGAACCACCGGCAATGGGTGGTAATTGTGCGCACCGAATTTATTTTCTAGCTGTATGGCTTCCTGACTTGAGCTGATCTCCTTCATTCTGGATCTCTTTTTTGGTTCATTATAAATATATATTTGCAGTGCATTTGCGCTGTTTTGCAAATATAATAAAAGGGTTTTGGAAACATGAATCAAAACCAAAAACTTGGAGCGCAGGTATTTATTAAATAATTATGAGGTACACTTTTGTTATTTAATGAAATCTTCCGATATTTGCAAACCCAATTGAAAAAAGTCAATCATTACTCGATACATATATATCATGGCAAAAATTTGTGACATTACTGGAAAAAGGCCTCAGGTAGGAAATAACGTATCACACGCCAATAATAAAACGAAGCGTAGATTTTACCCTAACCTGCATAAGAAGAGCTTTTATATTCCTGAAGAAGACGCATGGATCACTTTAAAGGTGTCGTCCTCAGCTTTGAGAACGATAAATAAAAAAGGAATCAGCGCTGTATTAAAAGAAGCGCAGAAAAAAGGGGAGATTATTATTAAATAAGACTTGCCCCATACCAATATTAAAATAAAAGGAAATGGCTAAGAAAGGTAATAGAGTTCAGGTGATATTAGAGTGCACTGAACATAAAACAAGCGGAATGCCCGGGACTTCTCGGTACATAACCACTAAGAATAGGAAAAACACTACAGAAAGGTTGGAACTTAAAAAATTCAATCCTATTTTGAAGAAAGTGACTGTTCACAAGGAAATCAAGTAATCACACAATCCAAGGGTAAAACGATAATATTATGGCTAAGAAAGTAGTAGCAACACTGAAAAAAGAAGGTGGCGTGACTTATGCCAAGGTAATAAAGGCAGTTAGATCTGAAAAAACTGGAGCTTATACCTTTAAAGAAGAAATGGTGCCAAGCCAAATGGTTCAGGAAGTCCTGAAGAAATAAGGTTACAAGGCAAACAAATACCTTTACTATCCCTTTCGGTTCCTATCGAAAGGGATTTTTGCGTATATTCGGCTCAGATTTAAAAAATTATGGGAATATTTGATTTTTTTTCTAAAGAGAAAAAAGAAAGTTTAGATAAGGGGCTGGAAAAATCCAGCGAAAACCTATTTTCGAAGCTAGGGAAAGCCATTGTAGGTAAATCTAAGGTGGATGATGAAATTTTGGATGAGTTAGAAGAAATTCTCATTACATCCGATGTAGGCGTAGATACTACCATTAAAATTATCCAACGAATTGAAGAAAGAGTTGCCAGAGATAAATATGTCAGCACCGGAGAACTTGATCTTTTACTTAGAGAAGAAATCGCAGGCCTCTTAGAAGAAAACAACACTCAAAATCTTGGTGGTTTTGATCTTCCAACAGATAAAAAGCCTTATGTGATCATGGTAGTTGGCGTCAATGGAGTAGGAAAGACCACTACCATCGGTAAATTGGCACATCAATTCAAACAAGCAGGTAAATCGGTCGTACTTGGTGCAGCAGATACTTTTAGGGCAGCAGCGGTGGATCAACTGATTCTTTGGGGAGACCGTGTCGATGTGCCAGTTATCTCTCATGGTATGAATACCGATCCTGCTTCCGTCGCGTTTGATACCGTAAAAAAGGCTGTGGAAATGAAGGCTGATGTGGTAATAGTAGATACTGCTGGTAGATTGCACACCAAAGTAAACCTAATGAATGAGCTTACTAAAATTAAAAGAGTGATGCAAAAATTCATTCCAGAGGCTCCCCATGAAATCTTATTGGTTCTTGATGGCTCTACTGGTCAAAATGCATTTATACAGGCCAAAGAATTTACTAAAGCAACAGAAATTAATGCGCTTGCTATTACCAAGTTGGACGGAACAGCCAAAGGCGGAGTAGTAATTGGCATCTCCGATCAATTTAAAATACCGGTAAAATACATTGGAGTAGGTGAGAAAATGACCGATCTACAGGTTTTTAACAGGAAAGAATTTGTAGATTCTTTGTTCCAAAAAAAATAAATTAATTTTTAAATGGAAGTTTCATTCTAATAGGTGGTGCATGTTTGAATGACGCTGCTTTGGTGAAGATGGGATGAGAACAATTGTGTTGAATTGGAATCACTTGGTACCCTAATAGAGTGCTACTTTGACTTATGGCCATTAAAGCAGGTCTAAGCCAATTTAGAGAGGGCAGTTATAGGGTAATTTAACTTCTTTGAGGTTATAGCAGTATGGCCATTTGATCGAAAAATAGTACATTTATCGTTCATTAATTATAATCCCATGTATCCCATTACTACAAAACTTGTGCTACTCTTGCTGGCCATCAATGTTTTCAATTCTTTTCAAAGTAAAGCTCAAAACCAACGCCCAAATATTATATTTATCCTTACGGATGATCAAAGGTGGGATGCTTTAGGGTATTCAGGTAACGATCTGATCCATACCCCTGAGATGGATAAGTTGGCTGAGGAAGGAAGTTATTTCCAAAACGCCTTGGTCACTACACCTATTTGTGCGGCCAGTAGAGCAACTATTTTTACAGGCTTATATGAGCGCAGTCATGCTTACACTTTCCAAACAGGCCCTATAAAATCCGACTATATGGAAACGGCCTATCCCAAATTGCTTAAGGAAGCAGGTTACAAAGTTGGGTTTTTTGGCAAGTTTGGCGTTAACTATAAAGATTTGGATGGACTTTTTGATTCGTTCGAATCCTATGATAGAAACGGGAAGTTTTCAGATCGCCGTGGCTATTATTACAAGACCATTGGTGCGGATACTGTCCACTTGACACGCTATACAGGGCAGCAAGCACTTGACTTTATTGATGAAGCTAATATTGATCAGCCTTTTTGTCTTTCGCTATCTTTCAGTGCTCCTCATGCACATGACTCAGCCCAAAAACAATATTTCTGGCAGGACGAGACGGCTCCTTTACTGGATGGGGTGACCATTCCTAAAGCAAAAATCTCGGAGGATCGTTATTTTGATGCTCAACCTGAGATTGTGAAAAGTGGGTTTAATAGACTTCGATGGACCTGGAGATATGATACACCTGAAAAATACCAGCATAGCGTAAAAGGTTATTACCGCATGATTTCAGGGATAGATCTGGAAATTGCCAAAATCAGAAAACAGCTAAAAGCCAAAGGGATGGATAAGAATACAGTCATCATCTTGATGGGAGACAATGGCTATTTTTTAGGAGAGCGGCAGTTGGCGGGCAAATGGTTGCTATATGACAATTCTATCAGGGTGCCATTGATAGTAATGGATCCAAGGTTAAAGCAACAGTCCAATTCTAAAGAAATGGCTGCCAATGTGGATGTTCCATCCACCATATTGGATTTGGCAGGGGTTGATATTCCTTCAGGATATCAAGGTAAAAGTCTCGTTCCAGTGATCAAAGGAGAAAAACTTGATAGAGATACCGTATTGATTGAACACTTATGGGATTTTGAGAATATACCACCAAGCGAAGGCCTCAGAACAGCAGAGTGGAAATATTTTCGCTACATCAATGACCAGTCCATAGCAGAACTATACAATCTTGCTGAAGACCCGATGGAAATAAATAACCTGTTAAAAGATCCACGGTACGCATCTAAAGTGGCGCAATTTGACAAAACATTGGATGCGATGGCATCCAAGTTTTCAAACAATAGTACAGCCGCACCCATGAACATGCATATAGAAATGGTCAGACGCCCTTCTGGAAAAAAAATCACTGATAAAAGACCTGAATTTGGTTGGCAGGTTCCAGAAGGTTTGGACTTCCAATCCGCGTACCAGGTTTTGGTTAGCAGTTCAGCTGAAAACAGCAAAAGAAATATCGGTGATGTATGGAACAGTGGAAAAGTAATCGATAGTAAAGTCTCTGACATTGGTTATCTGGGGACGGATCTATCTGTAGATAAAACCTATTACTGGAAGGTGAGGATTTGGGATGAAGACAATCGAACTGGGAGGTATTCAGATAGTCAAAGTTTTCAAGTAGGAGCACCCGATAACTACATTACCACGGCTAATATTTTTGAATTGGAAGAGATTTCCCCGAAATCAGTGGAGAAAGTAGCCACCAATACGTGGTTAGTTGATTTTGGTAAAGCCGCTTTTGCAACGATGTCTTTTAATTATCCAAACTCAAAGAAGGAGACAATATCAGTAAGGATAGGCGAACAACTAAAAGACGGTAGGATAAATTCAGACCCTCAGGGCAGTATTAGGTTTGAGGAAGTGGAAATAGCCGTAAGTCCTGGCCAAACGGAATATTTCTTGGATTTGCCTAAAGACAAACGAAATACCGGTCCAGCAGCCGTTGCACTTCCGGATAGTTTCCCTGTACTACTTCCATTTAGGTATGCGGAGATAGTTGCCGATAAAAAGCCGGAAAGGCCTACCCAGCAGGCTTACTTCAGCTTTTTTGATGACAGTCAAAGTAGCTTTAGCAGTTCAGATACGATTTTGAATCAGGTATGGAACCTTTGCAAATACTCTATGAAGGCCACTTCTTTTGCGGGTATTTATGTTGATGGTGACAGGGAAAGAATTCCCTATGAAGCGGATGCCTATATCAATCAGCTTAGTCACTATGCAGTGGATTGGGAATACCCAATTGCCAGAAGAACGATCGAATATTTCATGGAAAACCCTACCTGGCCCACAGAGTGGCAGTTACATGTAGCCTTGATGTTTTATGAGGATTATAAGTATACAGGCAATACAGAACTTATAGAGAAGTATTATGATGAGTTAAAGCACAAAACGCTAATGGAACTGGCAAGGGAAGATGGGTTAGTGAGCTCAGCCAATGCTACGCCCGAATTCATGAAAAAACTTGGATTTAAGGATCCTGAAATCAAAATGAAAGACATTGTTGACTGGCCACCAGCGCAAAAAAATACAGGTTGGAAGCTAGCAACTGCAGAAGGAGAGCGGGATGGTTTTGTATTCACGCCTATCAATACAGTGATCAATGCATTGTATTTCCGTAATTTGGAAATAATGGGTGAATTCGCTCGCCTTCTTAATAGAAACGATGAAGCCAGAGAATATGAATTAATGGCTATTAAGGTAAAAAAAGCGGTTAATGAAAAATTGATGGACCCTGATAAAGGTGTTTATCTCGATGGTGAAGGAGCAGGGCATTCCTCTCTTCATGCCAATATGATGCCATTGGCGTTTAATATGGTGCCTGAAGAAAATGTAGGTACAGTGGTCGACTTTATTAAATCAAGGGGTATGGCATGTAGTGTCTACGGTTCTCAATACCTAATGGATGGTTTGTACAATGCAGGCGAAGCAGATTATGCACTTGAGCTGATGACCGCTACTCAGGATCGTAGTTGGTGGAACATGATTGCCATCGGGTCTACTGTCACTTTGGAAGCATGGGACATGAAGTACAAACCTAACGCAGATTGGAATCATGCCTGGGGAGCTGTACCTGGAAATATTGTTGCCCGCAAAATGTGGGGGATCGAGCCCAAGTCACCAGGGGCAGCCTTATTGGAAATCAGACCCCAATTGGGAAGTTTGACAGCGACAGAAATAACCGTCCCATTCATTACGGGGAAGGTTAATGCTTCCTACAAAAAGGTCAATAATCGTTTGCAACGCTATGTTTTTGATTTGCCCGCCAATGTTTCTGCGGAGTTATTCCTGAAGTACAATGCCAATGATGCGATCTCTCTCAATGGTGAAAAGGTCAATACCCGCTTTGGATCTATCCGGCTTTCTCCTGGTAAAAATGAGATAGAATTGCAGGTCAATTCATTTTAGGTGAATAGCAAAGCTTGGGTTGGTCCCCGATTTCCCTAGCTGGGTGTGGGTTTGCACCGGCCCCTACTTAATCCTTGGAATTTGTAATTCCCATGTTCACAAGTTACCGCTATGTTTTATTTCTGGTATATCGCTATCCACTAGGAGCTGAAACCAACGCTAACGGTTTATTTATTGCAAAGGGATTTTCAGAGTCCTTATTGCTTTCCTTGAATCTGGTAGGTCCGAAGTTTTTTATACCAAAACCGGATTCACATTTGACCTCGGAGAGATGTTTCTTACAATTTTGCTAATTTTGAATCAATCTGAGAACTCAAAAAGATTCTGTCCTTTAATATATCTATTTTGAACTTCATTTGACAATAAATAGATGCGGTTAAATTAGACCCGGTAACTCTTTTTAATAAAAAACTTACTACCTTATACGTTTGGAAACAGCTATTCCTGAAGCCGTTTCGGTCTGTCTATTTAGCTTGCATGTGATTTTACAACTGTTTATTCAAAACTTGGATCATTTATGTCATTTTACAAACGCTCTCAACCTGTCCATCCAACGAAATCCTTTCCCAAAGCTGGCCAGCTAATTTTTTTCGTTTTGTTGTTTTTCTTACATTCCTGTCAAAAAAAAGCTGAGCAAACCCTATTGGACCCGATCTATTCGGAAGCCATGGCTCGTGAAATCAGTTTTGTTACCAGTGGAGAAATCCAGCGAAGAGATTTGATCCAGGTTATATTCAACCAACCGATGGTGGAAGAGGATCAGGTGAATAGCTCCCCGACAGATGCATTTTCCTTTTCCCCAAAAATAAACGGAAAGGCCGTCTGGACCAGTCCACAAATCCTGATTTACCAACCAGTGGAACCCCTGCCTTCTCGGACAGTGATCACCGGCACCTTGCAGATGCAAAAGCTGGATCAACGCTATAAGGAAGAAAAGTTAGAAGACTTGGTGTTTCAGTTCAAGGTTATGGGACGGGAAATTTCGGGCTTTACCGGAACCGTTTCGCTAAAGGACAGGAATGATCCCGCCATTGTATATTACAGCGGTTCCCTTAGCTTTTCTGAAAAAACTTCTCTAGAAGTCATCCACGAAGCGACTCAAATCCGTGGGGATAAAGAAATTGCGCTGACATGGAGTCAGGTTGACGATCGAAATTTTCAATTTTCAAGTGGGGATATCTTGCGAACCGAAAAAGAACAGCAGCTTTCCTTACAGCTCAGTTCAAAAAACTTGGACTTAGCAGATGACTTCACCGAAGGGTTCACCATTTATCCCATTAAAAAAATGTCTCCTACGGCATTTACATCAGATGAATCCGGGAAGAGCCCAAGAATACGGATCAATTTTTCAGATGAGTTGGATATAGACCAAACCCTTGACGGACTGATCAGGGTTACGCCAACAGTGGCTTTTGAGGCCAAAAAGCTGGGAAGTACCATCATATTGGACGGAAATTTCAGATTTGGAGAGACCTATACCCTAACTGTAATGAAAGGAATAGGCAACCGATGGGGAAATAAAACGGAAAGCGAAACAAGCCATGAACTAACCTTCGCCAACATCCCTTCTCAGCTGGAATTTGGCGCAGACGGGATCATTCTTCCCACGTCCAACCAGAAGAAAATCCAGTTTTACACCACCAACCTCAACCGAGTCCACCTGGAAGTAAAAAAAGTGTACACCTCACATATCGGAAAATTCGTCCAGGCTGCGCAACTTCAAAGTACCAAAAACCGAAACAGGGATTTTACGGATCAATATGCCGGCAGTGTCGGTGTCATCGTAAAAAGCCAAACCATTGATCTGAAAGCCCGCAAAAATGAGTGGATCCTACAGGAATTTGACCTTTCAGAACTCTTCAACACCTACGATGACGGGCTCTTTTTAGTACGGGTCAACTTTACTCCCGAAGACGCCGCAGTCCCCATCGTAGGAGATTTGCTCCCACATATTCAGGAAAAAGGACAAATCTACAAACCCATTTTCCTGAGTGACCTGGCCATCACTGTAAAAGTAGCAGACAAACAAAACAGGGTCTTTGTTACTGACATTATCACTGGCAAACCCAAATCCGGTGTCAAGGTGTCCCTGCTGGACTACAGCGGGGAGCCCAAGCTTACAGGCACGACCGACCGGCAGGGACAGGCAGTGTTTGGTACAAACCAGTATTTTTATTACGTGATGGCAGAAAACGGCAAGCAAGCGACCGTCCTCAACAGAACTGAGATGCGCTGGAGCAGCTCCGGTTTTGACGTGGGCGGTGTGGGCGGATACGGCAACGGAACCAAAGGATTTATCTACACCGAACGAGGCGTTTACCGTCCAGGCGATTCCGTTCATGTAAGTTTGATGGTCAAAAATGCAAACAATACCTTCCCGAAAGACCATCCCGTGAGTATCACCGTCAACGATCCCCAATACAATCCCATCCATGAGCAAACGTCAGTAACAGGCAGGGACGGATTGTATGTTTTTGGGTTCAAAACGGCAGAAAATGCCTCCACCGGAAACTATAACATCAATATCAATGCGGGGGGCTCCAATTTCTACCAAGACCTTAAAATAGAGACTGTCGTTGCCGAGCAACTCAATGTACAGGTAAAGCCTACAAAGCGTCGGTTGACCCGCACCGACCAAACAGTGGCTTTTGAAGTGAATGCCAATTACCTTTTTGGTGCGCCGGCGGCTTCCCTTAAAGCAGAGGTAGACATTGAGATCCATCCCTTCACCGTGAATTTCCCAGCCTATCCCACCTATTCGTTCACTCGCGCAGACCTAGAGTTTAAATCTATTACCCAGCAGGTGATGAATGGTGACCTGGATCAGGAAGGAAATCTTAGCAGCAGCTGGACCATTCCTGCTTTGGGAACTGTGCCTTCCGCTTTGAAAGCAAAGCTCATTGCAAAGGTACTGGACAAGACGGGCCAACCCAATGAAGGCTGGAATGTTGTTGACATCAACCCCTATGACCGGTATGTAGGTGTCAGCGATCCGAGTGGTTACGGATATTTCAAGACCAATGAGGAAGCAAGATTTCCGGTAATTCTGTTGGACTTGCAGGGCAAGAAGGTAAGCGGCAGGCAGCTGACTTACCGCATTTACCGCAATGACAAAATGTGGTGGTACCAATACGATAACCGTCGCACCTATCAACTCAAATATAAGGAAGACAGCCAGACTTATTTTGAAACGGAAGGGACCATCGATTTCGAAGAAGGGGTGGGTTTTGTTCCTTTTACTCCTGGTAATAACGGGGAATATTTGGTGGAAATCAGCGACGGACCGAGCGGACACAGCAGTTCCCTCTTCTTCAGTTCCTATCCCTATGGTAGTGTGCCGGGAGGGGACCTTAATGAGGGTACGTTGGCTTTGAAATCCGATAAATCTACCTATACTTCCCAAGAAACAGCGAAAGTCAAACTTCCCAACCCCAGACATGGTAGTGTGTTGGTAACAGTGGAAAAGGGGCGTCAGGTCTTGAATTGGTATTGGGTTGACCCGGCAGCAACGAGGGGGGATGAGTTAATTCTGGAAATCCCACTCGACAAATCCATGCTGCCCAATGTTTATGTCACCGTATCCGTCATTCAGCCCCATGATCAGACGATCAACGACAGGCCTATCCGCATGTTTGGTATCATACCTATAATGTTGGAAGACCCGGATACCAAGATCCAATTTAACCTTGCGGTAAAAGAGACCCTAGCACCCAACGAACCCTTTGAAGTTCGGGTAAGTACCGCCAATCAGAAGAAAGCACAGTTTACCATTGCGGTGGTGGATGAGGGGCTTTTGAGCCTGACCCAGTTTCCTACGCCTAAACCCTGGAATGAATTTTATAAAAAGGTGGGCCTCTTTGTGGAAAGTTTCGATGTTTTTTCCCATGTCATAAGTGCCAATAAAGCCGATGTGTTCCAAAACTTCTCCATCGGAGGTGCGGATGCATTGGACTACCGAGAATCCCAACTGGATCCGGTAGACGGTCAGCGGCGGTTTATCCCCGTAAGTATGTTCAGCGGTCCCATCAGCACCGATGATCAGGGCAGAGCAACGGTAAAATTCACCATGCCTAACTATAATGGTGCCGTACGCATCATGATAGCTGGCACCCAAGAGGCGAGTTTTGGGCAAGCGGAGAAGACCGTTTCGGTAAAATCCGATCTCATCATGCAGCCGGGAATTCCCCGTGTGCTCAAACCAGGAGATGAATTCCTGCTGCCAGTTGCCCTCTTCAGAACCAATCCCAAGATATCTACTGCCAATTTTTCCCTGCAAACAACAGGACTCCTGGAAATATTGGGTAATACAACCTCACAGGTAAATTTTGGACAAGAGGATGAAGCGGATATCTCCTTCAAGGTTAGGGTAAAAGAGGCAGCAGGTGCTGCCCAAATCAACCTCACCGGACAAGCTGGTAATATCTCTGTAAAAACCACTACCAACATCCAGGTGGTACCGGCTTCTCCCCGCATCTATGAACAATCAACTGAAAAACTGAAAAAGACCTCACCCCTTTTCCTACAGGTTCCTGCGATAGGGCTTTCGGGAACAAATACCGCTCAGCTGACGCTCAGTATTTTTCCAGACATGGACTTCGACCACCGGCTCAAATGGCTTATTGACTATCCTTACGGATGCTTGGAGCAAGTAACGTCCGCAGTTTTCCCCCAGCTTTTTTTGAAAAAAATGGGCTATTTCCCCGGATCGGAGACTGCCGAAATCGACAAGAACATAAATGCGGGAATTTCTAAAATCCAGCAATTTAGCCTTTCAGAGAGTGGATTTTCCTATTGGCCGGGAGGATCCGAAGAATCAGAATGGGGAACCAACTATGCCGTACACTTCTTGGTGGAGGCAAAAAAAATGGGCTACTCGGTACCAGAATACCTGTACAGCTCAGCGATAGAAAACCTCAAATCGGGTGCCCGCCAACACCGTGGAAAATTAATAACCCGAGTGAATCGGGCATTTATTTTGGCTTTAGCAGGAGATCAGCCGATTGCGGAGATGAACTTGCTACTTGAAAATGAATTGGACAAGATGAACCGCATGGAAAAAACCATGCTGGCAACCGCCTACCACCTGGCAGGTGTGGAGAATGTCCGAGATCAAATTCTTTCCTCTTCGATGGCAGTCACCAAAACGTATGATCCCTTTGCTTATGATTTTGGCTCCGTCCACCGGGATGATGCCATTCTGCTATATAGTGCCACACTGATGAATCATTTGGACCAGGGAGAGCTGCTCGCCAAATCCCTTGTCTTGACCCTTTCAGGAAAGGATTACCTCAGCACCCAAAGTTCAGGATATATGTTATCGGCGTTGGGCAAGTATTTTGATGCCGCAGGGATCAACACCTCGGGTTCCCAAATCATCAGTGGTAACGTCACATTGGCAAATGGGACAAAAGTTGAATTCAATGAAAAAGGAAAGGTAAATGTGCCTATTCGGGAAAACTTCAATCAACCCATTCAGGTAATCTTAAGCAATAGCTCGGCGGTGGAAGAAGTCTATGCCAGTCTATCCCTGAGTGGTGTTCCGCTAAAAGATGTCCGACCAGCCATGCAACAAAACCTAAGCCTAGGGGTCAGTTGGCATGACGAAAGCGGAAAAAGTATCAATCCCGCTTCCCTGAAACAGGGTACGATTTTCTACGGAAAATTCAGGGCAAAAAATAGTGGACCGACTAGTGAAGTAACTGAAATTGCCCTTACACAACTCCTCCCATCCGGCTGGCAAATCGAAAATACCCGGCTTAACAATACCCTCCTTCCGGATTGGACCAATAGCCTGAACCTGAATAAGGAAAACTACATGGATATCCGAGATGATCGGGCCATGTGGTTTTTTAATCTGACGGGAACCGAGACCAAAGAATTTGTGCTAAAAATCAACACCGTATTTGCAGGAGATTTTTGGCTTCCTGGTACCTTACTCGAAGCCATGTACAACAACGACTACAAAGCCAAAACTGATGGAAGAAAAGTCCACGTGGGAGTATTTAAGTAAGCGAAAAATAGGGATATGGGCATCCTTGATACTGTTGGGGGTTCTCGGTATTTACCTGCTGCTTCCCCCGGCGAATACCCTATTTCCGGAAGATTACAGCATGCTTATAAAGGCCGAAAATGGTGAGGTCCTACATGCCTTTTTGAATGGTAGGGAGCAGTGGCATTTCCCCCCGGAGCAAATTGCTATAAATGAAAAACTAAAACAGGCGGTCCTCACTTTTGAAGACGAAGGATACTACGGGCATTTGGGGGTGGATGTGCCGGCACTGATTCGTGCCATGTATCAAAACCTATCTTCTGGAAAAACGGTTAGTGGAGCCAGTACTATCCCCATGCAGGTAGCCCGCATGTCCCGCCAAAAGCCCCGTACCTATATCAACAAATTGTTGGAGGCTTTTCTAGCAGTGAAGTTGAGCCTGCACTATTCCAAAGAAGCCTTGCTTGGTTTGTATTTGGACCATGCCCCTTATGGGGGAAATGTGGTTGGATACCAAACCGCTGCACGCATGTTTTTTGGAAAAGAAGCTCAAGAACTCACCTGGAGTGAGGCCGCCACATTAGCGGTCCTACCCAATGCCCCCGGCTTAATTTACCCCTCCAAAACCTCCACGGCCCTGAAGGAAAAACGAGACCGACTCCTAGCCAAACTGCTAAAGAAAGGGCATTTGGAGGCCCAGGCTGCTGCTCTTGCCCAAATCGAACCTGTTCCTGAAGGGTTTATTCGGCTGACTTCCCAAACCCCACATTTGGCCCAATTCCTTAAGAAACAGTATCCGGCAGAACGGGTTCTCCAAACCACCATAGACGGATACCTGCAACGGCAGGCCAATCAAATTGCGAGGCGCTATGCCCGAAGATTGGCTCCTTACGGGATACACAATCTTTCCGTTCTGATTGCCGATACCCAAAGCGGTGCAGTTAAAGCGTACGTGGGATCTGCTGATTTTTTTGACCCAGTGCATGGAGGACAGGTAAATGGGGTAACCGCAGCCCGATCAAGCGGTTCCATCCTTAAACCTTTTCTCTATGCGCTCAGTATGGATGAAGGGCTGATTATACCGGATAGTTACATCCGTGACTTACCTACCTATTTTGAGGGTTTTTCCCCAAAAAATGCCAGTAGGGAATACCAAGGTGTGGCCACCGCCAAAGATGCCTTGATCCAGTCGCTGAATATCCCGGCGGTGAGGTTGTTGAATAGCTATGGTCTTTTTCAATTTTATGGGTTTTTGAAAGCAGCGGGAGTGCGGTCCCTTTTCAGGACTGCTGACGATTATGGGTTACCACTTATCTTAGGTGGTGCTGAGGTATCGCTGTGGGATATGGTCAGCCTGTACCGAGGTTTGGCCAATGAGGGACTATTTACGGACAATTACCTTCTTACCCAAGAGAAGCCTACCAACGCTTCCCAACTCATCAGTCCGGGAAGCAGCTACCTGACACTGGAAATGCTCAAGGAACTCAAACGTCCTGGCAGTGAGTATTTCTGGGAAAGTTTTGTGGGATCGAGAAATTTTGCCTGGAAGACAGGCACAAGTTATGGACACAAGGACGCCTGGGCCATCGGTGTAAATCCAGATGTAACGATTGCGGTATGGGTTGGCAACTTTAATGGAGAAAGCAACAAAAACCTAAGCGGAGCGGGAACTGCCGGACCAGTCCTATTTGATATTTTACAGGTCTTTCCCAACAATAAGAACTGGTTTAAGAAAAAGGAAATGCATTTTAAAGCACAAAGTATTTGTTCCATGTCGGGATTTAGGGCTACTGAGGCATGCCCTGAATCAATATCCCGGGAAGTGCCCCGTGGAATGAAGCCTCTCCAAAGCTGCAGTTACCATCAGTTCCGATTTTTCTCTCACGACCACACCCATCAAACATGTTCGCTCTGCTGGGAGGATGAGGGACATCTACGGGAGTCCGTCACCGTTTACCCGCCGGATATCGCCTACTACTTGCGCCAAAAAGGGCAGTATATCTCCCCGTTGGTGGCTCACTTGCCAAGCTGTCCAGCCTATCAGGCAGAGCAGGCAGTCAGCATCATCTACCCCAACATGGACGCCAACTTATTCCTACCTAGGGATTTTGACGGAAAAACCCAGGCGGTACTCTGCCGGGTAGGACACAACCATACGGATGAGTCCATCTACTGGTATTTAGACGATGATTTTCTGGGTAGTACGAGCAAGACACACAGTCTCCCAGTACATTTCAAAGAGGGCTGGAATACGCTGAAGGTCATTGATTCCCAGGGAGGGCAAGATACCAAGCGGGTATTTGCTGCTACAGCTAATTGAGGGAATCTACAGCGTTACGGACTTGTTTCTTTCCAGACCTAATGGGTTATCTCTTCTAAGGTTTCTCCGATCTCGCTAAATCTCTCCACCGGAAAGATTATTTACGCTTGATTCTATGAAACAATCTTTCATGTGCCCGATCTGAGCCATCTTCATAGGCGGCCTCTGTCATCTGTGTACTTGTCCCGAAAGTGAAACGATCGGGATAACTCCCGTACCTGTAGTTCATTTCCTTGTCAAAGAACAGGTAGTTCAGGTAGGGGGAATGGCAAAGCTTTTGTTGTTTTCGGATTGCCTAAAATATCAAGGTCTCCCCCGATGCCTTTGTTACTTTTTTGCTACAGGTGTTCCCTGACCCCAGTCAGTGGTCAAAAAAGTAACCAACCTGTCCTGAGACGTCAGGGAAAATCCCGCCGCTGTGCATCTTTTCAGCTAAAATTTAAGTCTACCCGCACACAGGCAAACTCCTCTGTTTTTGGTTTTACTGTTTGCGTTTCTTATTGGATGGTACCTGAACCAAAAAACCTCGTCAAACTTGCCTGTGCCCTTGCCCGCTGCTGCTTAAATTTTTTAACGCAGAAAAGCTGCAAGGCGGAAATTTATTCAATCAGCCAGTATGTAGGGCAGACAAGCTCACCTAAATGTGGAAAATGATGAAGCAAATCTTTTTAAAGGCCCTAAAATGCTCCAACGCTATCAAGATAATAAAAGCTTGCCTACTAAGTAAAAAGACAGCCTATTAATGACCATTGATAATTTTATCAAGGCTGCTAAAATCAACTTATTGTAAAAAGCCCCAAACATTTCAGGGGCTTACTTTTACCTTTCAATATTTCATCAAGAAGCCCAGCAGGAAACGCATAAGCTGATTCCATTACCACCCAACCTTTTCAAATTATCGGGTAAAAACTCCATGTTGCATTGATCTTCATATTCGTACAAAAACCATAGACTAATATCTTCTATTGATATTTTGATAGATTCCAATTGCTCATACTTCCCTTCAAGGATATCTAGAAAAGGATTAATGAAGTCAAAGTATTCTTCACTTTCTTGTTCTTCAACTTCAAGACACCAGATATTGCCCATTTGCTTATTGGACTTTACGCTAAGTAGATTTGAAACCTTCTCTATTTGTCCATCACTTGAACATGAGATTCGTAGATTGTAGATGCTCTTACTCATAATTAAAACCCTCCGAAAAAGTCTGATGCATCTAAACCAGTATTAAAACGCTTTCCTTTAAACGGCCCAGTACCTGTTGATCTGATCCTACCGCCACATCCTACTGCCTGGCATGAAAGTCATGCCAACCCGTAAGCTCATCTTACCTACTCCAAAGCCCGGCTTCTCGCTAAAACCTCCCTGCAATCTGGCCCGTCGCTAGATTAGTCCCATGAGACTAATCCTTCACACTCTGTCCTACAGGAGGAATCCTTCACGCTCGGCCCTATCCTTACCGTATCCCCAGGAAGGACAGCCACAGATCTGGAAGGCCCCGTCTCCCCGTCGACTAGTCGACGGGGCATGACCCAGTTCTGACATTCCCGTATGGTCAAATAGGGAAGAGGCGATATGCGGTGCTTCCCCATAGGCCATAAACTGCATGGACTTTTCCTCCAGGTTGTTCCGTTTTTTTTGCCGGTAATGAAAAAAGAATTAACTATCCGTTTTTTTATTCTCTATATTGATTCTTGGAATCTAAAAAAGCAAGCCATGAAATCCCTAAAAAAAGAAGACCTTGACCAGGAGGTTTTTGACCTATATGATGATTATGCGCACAGTAGGATAGAACGAAGAGAATTTGTTAATCGGCTTTCCAAATTTGCCGTTGGAGGCATAACAGTTGCCGCAATTATGGGGTTTCTTATGCCGAATTACGCCAAGACCAGTCTGTTTTCTGAGGCGGACCCACGTCTTGTCGAAGAGACAATCACCTATGATTCGCCAAATGGTGCTGGTACGATGAAAGCACTTCTTGTCCGCCCAAAAAATGCAGCAGGGAAATTACCGGGGATAGTTGTGGTGCACGAAAACAGAGGTCTCAATCCATATGTTGAGGATACCGCACGGCAGGCTGCTTTGGATGGGTTTATTGCCTTGGCACCTGATGCATTGTCACCAATGGGTGGATACCCTGGTACGGATGATGAGGGTAGAACGATGCAAGGAAAACGAGATAAAGAGGAAATGTTGCAGGATTTTATCGCTGGTTTTGAAACCTTAAAATCGCATGAGCAATGCACAGGTAAAGTAGGCGTAGTAGGGTTTTGCTTTGGGGGATGGATTTCCAATATGATGGCGGTTAGGGTACCGGATCTCTCGGCTGCGGTTCCATTTTATGGAAGTCAGCCTACAGCAGAAGAAACCGCAGCCATAAAAGCACCCTTGTTATTACATTTTGCAGGACTTGATACCAGGGTGAATGCGGGTTGGCCTGATTATGAGGAAGCGTTAAAGGCAAATGATAAAACCTATACGGCTTATATGTACCCTGAGGTTAACCATGGCTTCCACAATCATTCTACGCCACGATATGACGAGGCTGCAGCAAAGCTTGCCTGGGGAAGAACCATTGATTTTTTTAAGGAAAAATTGACATGAGAATTATATACCTAGTGTCACTTTTATTCTGGTCTTTTACAAGTTTTTCTCAAGTAGCGACCATCCATCGTAATCCTGAAATCCTTAAAATGGCAACCCAGGTTTCATCGGATAGTTTGGCGGAATACCTGTATGGCTTGGTAGCATTTGGCACACGACATTCGCTCAGCCACGACTCAGAGGAGAGGGGAATAGAAGCTGCAAGACAATATGTATTGACAAAGTTTCGCTCATTTGAATCCATATCTGGAGGCAGACTTTCTTCAAAAATAGATTATTTCACCATTGCCCCTGATGGGAAAAGGGTAGCTCAGGAAACCAGGATGGGCAATGTAATGGCGACACTCAAAGGAAGCGACCCCTATGATGACAGGGTTTTTGTGGTAAGTGGCCATATTGATAGCAGGGTGTCTGACATAATGAATCTGGAAAGTGATGCTCCAGGAGCCAATGATGATGGTTCCGGAGTTGTAGCCTTGATAGAAATGGTAAGAATTATGGCCAGCCAACCCTTTCCAGCCACTATAGTTTTTGTAGCAGTATCTGGGGAGGAGCAAGGGTTGATAGGCGCTACTCATTTGGCCAAGAAAGCAAAAGCCGAAAAGTGGAACCTTGTGGCCATGATTAACAATGACATGATAGGAAACAGCAGGTCTAGTGGAACGAACCTTCGTGACAATACCAAGCTTAGGGTCTTTAGTGAAGGTGTCCCACTGTTTGAAACCGATGAAATGGCCTCCATGAGAAGACAGACGAACGCTGAAAATGATAGCAAGTCAAGACAACTAGCCAGGTACATTAAGGAAGTGGGTGAACGGTATGTGGATCACCTTGAAATCAAACTGCTGTACAGGAACGATCGCTTTTTACGTGGAGGAGATCACACCCCTTTTTCCAGAGAAGGGTTTACTGCAGTACGTCTTTGCGAGATGAATGAAAATTATACCCAACAACATCAGGACATTAGAGTTGAGAAGGGTATAGCCTACGGTGATAAGCCCGAACACATTGATTTCGAATACCTGCGAAAAAATACGGCGGCAAATCTAGTGGTCTTGGCCAGTCTGGCAAAGGCTCCCTCTGTCCCCAGAGAAGTGGGAATTGTGATTAGTGAACTCACCAACCATACTCAACTCACATGGTTAGCTCCAAAATGGGGAGAGGCAGAAGGGTACTATGTTTTAATCAGAGAAACCAATGCATCCATGTGGGAAAAGAAATTTTATACTAAGAATTCAACAATTGATTTACCCTACTCAAAGGACAACTACTTTTTTGCTGTGCAGGCAGTAGGCGAAGGTGGGGAAGAAAGTCTGGCTGTCTTTCCTGTCCCTTTGCGTTAATAGGGAAGCTTCATTGGTGTAAGCAATAGATTTTAATTTAAAATGAACTTTCCTGATTAACCATCAGGTTTTCAATAGGCGAAATTCACTAAATGTGCTGCCGAAAACGTTTTAAACATTTTATTGAAATAGTCGCAGTATTCAGAAAAAATCCCAGGATTATTGCAATCTATGCCAGTTGAAATCGCCAGTGCTTCCATTTCAACAGGCACTGGAATGGTGGCGATTGCCATGAAAGTTTTTTCCTCGGTAATGAGCATGATCATGTACGCATAGCGCCTGTATTTCAGTCCGTCCTGCCCTAGGAGGTGTTCATTTCCCAGAGACAATATCCATACAATTTTTCGACCACCTTGGTTTCTGTTTCCGATCCAAACTGAAAACTCAATGTCTATTGTAAAACCAATTTTATCAAATAGCATTATTGTAGGCGTGGTATAAGCAGTTTTTTATTGTTATATTTTTTATATTTATTGGTAATTATCCTCTAGCTATTCTAGCTTATTAGACAATAAGTTTAGGAATTTTTTAAATAATTTTATATATTCATCAAGTATTAATTTTTTTGACCTGATATCTTGTTGTCGATGGTTGTTCTGTTTTATTTTTATTTTATTTTTATATAAAATATTTTGTGGTGATCTAATTTGATTTTAGGATGAGGTATTCTTTAGTTTTCGCATTGTTATTGATTAGTGGATATGGAATTTGTCAATCCACAGCTAATAAAATTGAATCAAATGGAAACATAGGTATAGGTACCTTGAAACCAGCAGCGAAACTGGAGGTTGTCGGACAAACAATAATGAGAGGTGTTTTAGATATAAGGGGAGATGAGTTTGCTCAATTTATTCAAGGAAGGAATGCGGATAAAAGAGGTGTTGCAATAGGCCCAAATGACTTCGGATTAAAAACCAGGTACAGGAAGTGGGGAGGTGGTTCAAGGGCTTTTAATCAGGTGTGGTACGATCAGGGGGGAAGTGATTTTTATTTTGGGAGTTCTAAAATCCCCATTTTCTCGATAGCCGAAAAGGGGATAGGTGTGGGCACTAGAAATCCCACCCATAAACTGACAGTAGCAGGTGCAGGGAAATTTATGGGAGCCAAATCTGACTATACAGAAATTAATTCAAATAATAGTGGGCAATACATCCGTCAATATGGGAATGATGGCACTAATTTGAGTTGGATCATTAGGGGTTATTCTTATAATGGCTTGCAGGCGGAATTTAATAGTGGAGGAGTTTTAGTTAGAGGTAAAGTCCAAGCAGAAGAAGTAAACATTACGATGGAGGATTGGGCTGATTACGTTTTCGAAGAAGATTATCCATTAATGGATCTTGGTCAACTAAAGTTATTTATTGACCAAAATGGGCATTTGCCTGGAATTCCTGATAAAGATGAAGTGAAAAAAAAAGGACTTAATTTAAGTGAGATAAACACCAAATTGCTTGAGAAAATAGAGGAGCTTACACTTTATATTTTAAATCAAGAGGAGGAAATTCAGGAACTTTTGAAATTAAAAGAAGAGGTAGATAAATTGAAAGACGCGATTTCTATAGATTAGTAAATTGGATACCTTTTCATGTAAGTGAAAAGTCTTTATTTTGCTTTAGGATTAGCAATTGGGCCTTTAACAGAGCTGAAATTTAACAATTGGAAACACAAGCACGATTTCATGAAAACCCTTTTCTCTTATGGTCGATTGAACTACCTACTTAACATTCATTTCCCGGTAGTAGTGGCCGGTATTATAACCTAAAAAATTATTTATAGTTATGTTCTTAAAAACTTTATTTTTAATGGTATTGACCATAATGACTCAATACGCTTATGCAACCACAGAAAAGGATAAAATCAAGGTCCTGATCATAGATGGTCAAAATAACCACACAGATTGGCCTAAAACAAGCCTGATGATGAAAAGCCAGCTGGAAGAAACTGGTCTTTTTCAAGTGACGATTGAGCGGACAAAATACACCTGGAATGGTGCGGAAAATAGTGAATTTTTGAGCTTGGCGGGCACCGGAAAAACCGAGGATTTAAAAGAGCCAAAAGCTGATCCAGATTTTAGTCCAAATTTTAAAGCTTATGACGTCATAGTTTCCAATTTTGGATGGAAAGCCGCTCCATGGCCTGAAAAAACAATGAAAAAATTTGAGCGTTTTATTCGTTCAGGTGGTGGGTTTGTCAGTGTTCATGCTGCGGACAATTCCTTTCCGGAATGGTTGGCATATAACGAAATGATCGGAATAGGAGGCTGGGGAGGTCGAGATGAAAAAGATGGCCCTTATGTTTATTATAATGCGCAAGGAGAATTGGTTAGGGACAATAGCCCAGGATCAGCAGGTGCTCATGGATCAAAAAACAGCTTTACCATCAATATTCGAAATAAAAATCATCCAATCACTGCGGGAATGCCAGATACATGGGTATCCGCAAAGGACGAGTGTTATGCTAGATTAAGAGGGCCTGCCAAAAACATGACCATTCTAGCTACTGGCGAGGATTTGACCAATAAAAATAGAGACGGTAGACACGAACCAATATTTATGGTAATAGATTATGGCAAAGGAAGGGTCTTTCATACCACATTAGGTGATGATCAGGGATCTCTTGAAGGTGTTGGTTTTATTAGTTCCTTTACTAGAGGTGTAGAATGGGCAGCCAAAGGGGAGGTGACCTTGCCTATTCCGGAGGATTTTCCTACAAAAGACCAATCCAAATCTAGGCCGTTTACCTTCTGATAAACTACTTTTCAAAAAAATAGGAATGATTTTACTTCATCACTTCGTAGGTTAGGTTTTGAGATTATAAAAATTTACAAAGAAGTTCGTGCGGTTTTTAGCATATTATATTGCTGTAGCTGGTTCCTCTTGAAAAAAGTAAAATGTAGGACTATTAACGCCTTTTACCAACGATACATCTTGTTTACGAAACCCATTAAACAATGAGAATAACCAAACCCTGTCTGTTCTTGCTAAGCTTTTATCTCCTTAGTTGCGCACCTGATAAAGTACAGCAAGAAAACACCGAGCAAAAACCTAATATTTTATTCGTTTTTGCAGATGACATGACTTTTACCCTCCTTGATGAGCTGGAGCAGAATGAAATATTTACCCCAAATCTAGATAAATTAATGTCGGAAGGCACGTCCTTTACCAAAGCCTACAATATGGGAAGCTGGTCAGGTGCAGTTTGTACTGCTTCCAGGAGCATGATGATTTCAGGTAGAAGTGTTTGGAATGCATTTGATGTCAAGGAAGATTGGAAAAAAGGGGAAAAGACCGACTTGACCTTACCTAGATTGCTTGAAGAATCCGGATACGAAACCTATATGACGGGCAAGTGGCATGTGGATGTTCCTGCTTCTGATATTTTTAACCATACCACACACATTCGGGGAGGAATGCCCAGGGATGCTTGGGCAGGAAGCAATATGGGGGCAAAATTTGATTCCATAAATAAGATTGGTGCAGAACCGGCAACCATAATGCCAATAGGGTACAATAGGCCTCTTAGTGAAGAAAGTGACAACTGGTCCCCAACGGATCGATCCCTTGGAGGCTTTTGGGAAGGAGGAACGCATTGGAGCGAGGTGTTGAGAGAGGATGCCAAATCTTTTTTAGATAGTGCCTCTAATTCAAGCAATCCTTTTTTCATGTATTTGGCCTTCAATGCAGTTCATGATCCCCGGCAGTCTCCGGGTAGCTTTTTGGATTTGTATGTCGCGGAAGACCTGAAAATCCCTGAGAGTTTTATGCCTGTTTATCCTTACAAGGATGCCATAGGCAATGGGCCTGGACTAAGGGATGAAGCATTGGCTCCTTTTCCGCGTACACCTTATGCCATCAAAAAGCATTTGCAGGAGTATTATGCTATAGTTTCTCACATGGATTATCAAATTGGTAAAATTTTTGAAGAATTAAAAAGGAAAGGTCTCCGTGAAAACACTTACATCATCTTTACGGCTGACCATGGACTTGCCATGGGAAATCATGGATTAATGGGAAAACAAACAATGTTTGATCATAGTATGGGAGCCCCTTTTATTATTTCAGGTCCCAATATACCGAAAGGAAAAAGGCTAGATCATGACATCTACATACAGGATGCGATGGCCACAATTCTGGAAATAGCGGGTGTAGATAAACCAGAATACGTCGAATTTGAAAGCATTTTGGATTTAATAAATGGTGACAAAGATGTGATCCATAAGGAAGTTTATGGTGCTTATTTGAACAGCCAGCGAATGATAAAAAAAGATGGGTTCAAGCTTACCGTTTATCCAAATGCTAAAAAATTGCTTTTATTCGACATGGTAAAAGATCCTTTAGAAATCAATGATCTAGCAGATCAGCCTCAATACAAGGAATTGAGGGAAAGTTTATTTGCAGAGCTTCAACAAAAGCAGGGGCAATTAAACGATAAGTTGGAATTAAATAAAACCGACTATAATTTTTAAAAAATGGTTTAACTATTTTTATTTCCCTACTCGTTTTGTCATTTATTAAACGTTTTGGAGTTTGGGCCTTTTTGTCTTGTAATAAGCACAGATAAAAAGTGATACAATTAACAAAAGGCCTAATATTATTTAATAATGGCCGATGATTATACCAATTAGGCCCTTAGGACACATGGCAGGCCACAACCCAAACCCACTTTGGAAAGTTTGGCAATATCAGATATGAAAATTATCTGAAGGAGGTGTTTATTCCAGAACCAGAAAGTCTTTTTGATAAGGGTAACAATGGTTCAAAAGCTACAAGATGAAAAGTTATATATATGATCTTGTGTCTCACACTAGAACTTGCAAAGAAGTAAGTTTTATTTTTTACTTTTCTTAAATTTACCATAATAGTTATTATTTTTATGGTAAAATAAATATTTTATATTAAAAAAATGGACTTTTATATTTTTTATAGAATTAGTTAAAATTTCTATCGATACTAAATAATCCGTATGTATTATTGTATAATTATTTTTTAAATTTTCATACCTCATTATGGTAAAGCATTGTACTTTATTATTATTGGTTTTATTTTTTTATTTTGAATTGGCAGTTTGCCAAATATCAATAGAAGAGGATAAAATTTCCGACAACACAAAAAATGTTATTTCCTTAAGTCCGCTTAGGGTTTACGATTCAATACCACAGGGAAATAATTTTAGTGATGGAATAAAATCTAGTGTAGGTGAAATTAATATCAAAGTACCTTATAATTTCCCTGATATGGAAAATTATTTCCAGTCCGTTTTAAAGCAGAGTCGAGACAATTAAGAATCTGAATTTCAAACTACCTACTCAGGGCGATTATGAGGTAGCTACTGAGAAAGCTCTCAAAAATCAACTTCAAGAAAATAAAGAATTAGTATCAGATGAAACTTTTAGAATTTTGCCTGGTAAAGCAATTAAAAAAAATGAATTTTCATTGTTTGACAGTTTAAGAAAAATTGGACCTAATTACAGGAACATATTACCTAAGGCGGAGTATTTAAGAGATGACTTAAAAAAAGTGATTTTCAAAAAAAAGCTAACCTTTTAGATCGAATGTATTTAGATACTGCTTTAGGTTTGAGTACAAGTTCTTCAAAGTTAAGAAATATATCCCCTGCATTGGGGTATTATTTTAACCCTAAAATGGTCTTAGGTTTAATGAAGGGGACTATAAACCAGTCAATCCAAATGTAACCCTATCCGATACCCGTGACCAGCTCTGGGACCGCTATAAAGACCTCAGAGATACCATTGCTACCGGTTTATACAATGGCAATATCAGCTGGATGAACACCGACCTTCCGGGTCTGGGAGCGTCTGACCGCATGCAGGCCATGGTATATGGTTATGATCAGCTTCATAGGATTGTCCAGGCTAGGAGCTTGACCGAGTATGGTACCACAGGATATCAAAGTCCAACGGGGTCAAATGCCTATGATGCTGATTACAGTTATGATCCAAACGAGGACTGAGCGTAAAAAATTCATATATTAATATGAATTTAGCGAAGGGCCAGGATATGGGGGGCCTAACTTTACAGCGACTGGATGGGCAGAAGGCCATACAGGATGACTTGACATACAGTTACTATGACGTAACCAATAAACTTAAAAATGTAGATGGCTCCTCCGGAGAGAATTACAGCTATGACAAGATTGAGGGCCGAGCGTTAAAAAATGATCCCTTTGAATCATTTTAGTGAGGAGCCAGGCCGTGCGGGAGAATATCTGACAATGCCGAAGGCATAGACAGCATCACTTGGACGCCTTACGGGAAAGTGAGGGCAGTCTATAAGGACGACAACTCAGAAGTCCATTTCAGGTATGATGCGGCTGAGGATCGACCGTTAAGAAACAGTCCGGTGGACTGTTTTAGGGAGAAGCCAGGACGCAGGGGAGGGCATAGCTAAGATCACTGAAAGCGACACCACAGTTTATGCCCGAGATGCCTCTGGAAATGTCATGGCTGTCTATAAAAACGACACCTTGATAGAACAATCTATCTATGGCAGTTCTCGACTAGGGCTTATGACGGCCTCTTCCAAACCAGGCTACCGAACCCTGGGAGGTAAGAAGTACGAACTGTCCAATCATCTGGGCAATGTCCTAGCTGTAGTAACAGATAATATCCATTTAGATCAGGATAGCACTTGGGGCAGTGTGGTTAATATGACGGATTACTATCCGTTTGGACTGGCAATGGATGGTCGAAGCGTGCAGGACAGTAGTTATAGGTATGGGTTTAACGGGAAGGAAGGAGATTCCAACGGTGAATGGGGTGTACAGAGCCATTATGACTATGGTGCGAGGATTTACAGCCCACAGGTGGGAAGGTGGTTATCTGTTGACCCCTTAGCAAGTGAGTTCCCAGCTTGGAGTGCATATACCTTTGTATTCAATAATCCACTCCGTTTTGTAGATCCTACAGGGATGGCACCAGATGATATTATCATAGAACACACCCTTACAAAAACCCTGACTCGGGTTAAAACAGACGACCCTACGGACACATGGGTCAGAGATGGAGTAACAACGGAAACAGGTTTATCAAAGGCACAAACGGAAGGCAGAGTTGGAATGATGACTTATGGTGGTTCTGAATGGAAATCAAATGAGGTGAATATACTTTATGGTCAGGGTGCAGACAAAAGCAAAGTATCAAACTATACAGTTTCAGTGCTGACCAACGCGATGAATGAATCGGGCAACAGCTCCATACAGGTCAACAGTACTTTGAGAACTCCTGAAGACCAGGCTCGTATAATGTCAGACTTGGTTAATGCCAATGGTATGGCTCATACTAAAAAATTGTATGGTTCACATGGTGATATGGTATTGGATAAATACCCTGACAAGCCAGCAATGGTTAATCAAATAAATACAATAGGACCCAGCAAAGTCTCAATCCACTTAGGAGACCCTTCAAAAATAAACGTGGTTGACGTGTCCCCTTGGAGAGGGAACATAACAAACCCAAGAAATTTCGCCAATAAAATCGGCATATTTAAAGGGGTAAAAGTTTTATCTCCATGGAACAGCAACGACAGGGCGATAAACGTAGAAATCCCCCAACTACAGAAATAAGCGATGAGCAATATATATACAATGATATTATTTACATCAATACTAGTAAGTGCAACTTGGTGTAGCACAAAAAGTAAGATTGATAAAGGCCACTTAATTGGTGATTGGGCACCAAGTCCAGAGGAGAATGTAGATTTTACAATATCGAAGGATAATATCAAGTATTTTGAAGATGATTATTTATATACTTATAAAATAAAGCAAAATACATTTTCTCTTATTGACTCTGGACACTTGATAGCTAATTATGAAATCATCTTACTAACCAAGGATAGTTTAGTCTGGAAAACAGAGGAAGAGAATGTATTCCGGCTTATTAAACGTGAATAAAATTAATTTCAAGTTTAAGAATTAAATTATGCCATGTTTAACGGGTAGCTCTTTTTATTAGTCATAAACCACCTATGCTTTGGTATCCCAGATATAGATATCAATAATATTGAAAAATTTGCTTTTAGTATCAGTGTTCATTGTTGGATGTCACCTTAACGTTTGATGTTTTACTTGGTTTACTTTCAAATATGGCATGACCTTCAAGACTATTCCACAGCTAGCTGTATTTGGCTTTGGTGGCAACTAAATATGAGATTTCGTTGTCAGGAGTAATATACAACTCGAACACTGGTCAAGCCATGAAAGGAAAAAATATAGGAATTGAATATTTTATACACATCCATTCGGGATTCGAAGAACGCGCTTTTCATTTTTTCAATTGAAAACTCTTCTATCGAAAGAAAAAACTATCTTTAAGCTTGTCTATTGGGACAAAACATTCTTTAATTAAATAGATCCAGACAGTTATTGGATTGCGGAGAAAGGTTGTAGTAGTGACTTGAAAATCAATCTGTAAAGTCGTTCAGGTGCTTACCGTTATGGCTTTAATGGCAAGGAAGAAGATTCCAATAGTGAGTGGGGAGGACAGAGCCATTATGACTATGGATTTAGAATCTATAATCCAAGTATAGCGAAGTTTTTGAGTGTGGATCCGTTGACGAAATCCTACCCGATGCTTACACCATATCAGTTTGCAAGTAATAGACCCATTGACGGGATTGATCTGGATGGATTAGAATATTGGAATTCCACCAGTATTTATTCAGAGGGGCTAAACGTCGCGGTCGGAAATTTTGTAGGAGGAAATTTGGGAGTTTCTAATGGAACTGCTTGGGATATGATTGGTAAAACGCAATTTACAACTTATACGGCCATTTGGCCTGGAAATCAAAACCTAGAAGAAAGTAGTGATAATCCAAGAATGATTATAGCAGCGGAAGTGAGCATGGATGGTGGATTTAGCTTTGCATTTAATAAACCTACTTTTTCCAAGGCTATGGAAGTTATTGGCGTATCAATGAGTACGGTGAGTGTTAAATGGGGCCTGGGGGGTAGTGTTCAAATTGGGGAAAACCTTCTTGGAATAAGGTTTGGCGCAGGGATTGGTGGAAGCTTTAAGACAGGTGACCAATCCGTGATTTATGAATCCATATCCATTTCTAAATCGGAATCAAATACTATCGGAACAGGTAAGGATTGGTATTTAGGAAATCCTACTTTTTTCAGGGATGGACAAGAGGAATTTTTAAAAGCAGAAAGTGAAATTATGATTGACGGTAAAGCTAGCGGGATCAAGGTTTTTAGTGGTACGATAGAAGGGGCTGATGGAACTGAAATCAAATCCGATGGTATTTGGAAATCCCGACCATATTCTGAAAAGGAAAAGGAATACAATAAGTAATTAATGAAATGAGGTTTAGTTTAAAAAAATATTTAATTTCCTTGCTTATCATTTCGATTGCAGTTCCGCTTTTATGGTATGGTTATGTTGGGTTTTGGCAATTAAGAACTAAGCTGTTGATGGATAGGGCAGAATCAGAGTTTGTGGTTAGGTATGGGTATGTTCAAAATCAAAATAATTTAGCCCAAACTTTATTTGGAAGAAATATGGAGGAAGGTCGTGAATTAGCAGAATATTACTTTAAATTAAATAATGCGCTGAAAGATTTTGAGAGGGAGATAATGGTTTTCGATGGTGATACGCTGTACAAAGACCCAATACCATCTCCCGTACCACTAAGATTTGTTGGAGTTAGATCAAAACTTTATGTTGAACCAAATAAGTCCAATAGTGAAGTAGTGAAAGCCTATGTTTTCAACATAGATTGCTGGGGTTATTTTATTGCCTACATTCCATCAGTTAATATTCATGAATTAACGCCTCCGGCAGAATTGTATGAGAAGTTTTTGGAACATATAGAAAAATTACCAAAATCAACGAGCCGAAAGTTTGGATCATTAAGTCCTTATGGGTTTTATTGTAATTGATACCGTTATGGGTTTAATGGCAAGGAGGAAGATTCGAATGGTGAATGGGGCGGACAGAGCCATTATGACTATGGGTTTAGGATCTATAATCTTGGGATAGCGAAGTTTTTAAGTGTGGATCCGCTTACCAAAGAGTATCCCGAACTAACTCCATATCAGTTTGCAAGTAATACACCTATTCAAGCGATAGATTTAGATGGGTTAGAAGCATTCTATGTCCAATATGGGTTAAGGGGGTCTATTCCAATTTTCAATGGTATAGGGGCAACATCAAGTTATCATATCGGATTTGCATTCGATTTCGAGGGAAACATTGGAGTTTATCAGTCACAATCCCTGGGTATTCAAGGGGGTGCGGGATTAGCATCTGGAGGTTCTGTTGGAGGTAACTTCCAAGCAAAAACGGTTCAAGAACTTAGCGGCTATGGTATTAATTTAGGTGGGTTTTTAGGTGGACCAAAAGGACTAGTTCCCTTTGAGGCAAGTGGTGAAGTAAATTTTAATCTAAAGGGTCATAAAGCCTCTGAATTGTTAAGTGGCTTTAATTTTGTAATTCCAAATATTCCAGGGTTAACAGCTGGGTCATCTTTATATTTAGATGGCTCACATTTTGAATTCATTGAAACAGGAAATATAGGTGATACCCCCGAAGAATTCTTTTCCACATTTGATAATCTTATAAAGAAATTTGAAAAAAAGCTTTCTACCAGCCTCAATGAGTATGGTATTAAATTAGAAGACATTGGATACGATTCAAATGAGTTTTCTTCACAAGTTTTGGACGTACTAGATAAGGCGGATTTGATACCTAAAAAAGAAAGAGACTAATATGCTAATTTTTCAAATTTTGTTTTTACTTATTGGTGGGGCAATATATTTTTTACTTATATGGAAATATGGTCAAGCTAAGTCAGATGGAGAAGAAAAAAAAGCACGAAATATTAAATTGGGTATTTCGATTCTGGTTATAGCATTAATTGCTTTGGCTTCAATTTTCTTTACCAAAAGTTTCTGAATTTTAGCTTTAGAATAAAGGAAGGTACTACTTGTTCTAAATGTAATAATTTAGGAATTAATAAATTTTTTGAAAGTTGCATTGGCAAGGTAATAAACACCTAAAAATTGTTGTGCAGGTGTGTACCGTTATGGGTTCAATGGGAAGGAATCTGAAGACGAATTAAAAGGACCCGGAATCAGCTATGACTTCGGAGCGAAGATTTATGATCCTCGCTCAGGTAGATGGTTGGCTGTGGATCCTTTGGCAAGCCATTCCAATAGGAAGGTCGCCTTATTCGGCGATGTGGAACTACCCTATCAAGTACACTGACCCTGATGGAAGATGTCCCATATGTCCTGGATCATATTATTATACAAAGGCAAGTTTAATTTTTTCACAGTTTACCAATAATATTAAAGCTCCATCCCAAAGATTGTTAACTGGACAATCAGGTAACTTAAATTCAGAATACTCATCCCAACTCCGTAATTCTCAAGCATCTCTAATGTCGACCGTCTCTACTATCAATGATGGGATGGCAATAGCATCGAGTGTAAAAGTAGCTTCTGCACAAGGAGGTTTGTTAGGGGCAGAGGTAGTACAGGGTTTTGGTACAGCTATAGAGGTTGCGGGTATTGCCACAGCCCAGCCTGAAATAACTTTGGTAGGTGGATGGGTTACTGGCGCAGGCAGTAGTCTATTGGAAGGGACGATCAAAGCTTTAACAGGAGATCTTACCACAAATGAAATTGGTTATCAAGTAGGCAAAGGGATTGTGTTTAATCAGCTTTTTAAAGGAGGAGATAAGGCAGAAACTCTGAGTAAAGAGGCAAATAATGTTTGGCAAGTCATTGTAAAGGGGTGGGAAATGCTCAGTGACTGGACCTGGGAGTTGGGTACCGGCGGAGATGACAATAAAAATAAATAAGATCTATGGATGTATTAAACATACTTATTGGAGTGTCACTTATTCTTGTTTCAATAATTATTTCCATTATTCAAATTAGGGAAGGAGTATTCAAGAAAAAAGGAGGAGCCACTATTGGGGATGTAAAATTAACTATAGCAGGATTATTCTCAATTCTAGGAGGTTTATGTCTTTTAATTAGTGCGTTTTAGTACAAGTGGATTAAACAAATCCTGGCAAGCGCAGGCCTTTGGCCTTCACAAAGCTGCGACATTATTCTGGAAGAAGTCTTTGAATTTTTTGTTGGTGAGCATCTTGTTGATGAGCTTGAAGCTGGTCAGTCTGTCTTCGTCCTCAAGCTGCTGGATATGCCTGAGCTGTTCGATGGCGGTTTTGTCCTTGGTGACGACTTCTCTTGGGATGCCCCCGTCATAGGCTAGTATCCAGCCCGGTGGGCATGTTGAAGAGTTTTGCGGCCTTATAAAGCTCTTCCAAGGTGATTGGCCTGGTACCTTTTCCCAATTACTGAAGGCGGCGGTACAGAAACACCATCCGCTGGGTTAAAAGGGAATAAAATAAACTTAAAAATCGTTAACTTTATGGGATAATCAAAAAACCATCAAATGGATATTGCGGTAAAATACAGGATCATATCGGAAATCATCAATACCAATGATGAGGGTGTTTTAAACGCCGTCAAATCACTTTTGAACATTGAGGACGAAGTGGATTTTTGGGAAGAGTTAAGTGCGGAAGACCGGGCGGCCATCGATGAGGGCCTGGAGCAGTTGGGTAAAGGGCAACACCTGTCCCATGAATCCGTCCGTGAGGAAATCAAAAACCGGTTCAGCTTTTAGGTTTGGTATTGGCGATCCGCTATTCTCTTCGTGCTAGGCATGAGGAAATAGAATTGTTGGAATACGTAGTTCAGAAGTTCGGACAACAGAAAGCAAAAGAAATATATGTAAATATCGAAAAAACGTTGGGTCGGCTATCGGAATCGCCGGAGATGTACCGTGAATCGAATATAAGAAAAGGCTTGAGGAAATGCGTTTTCAGTAAACAGACGAGCATTTATTACCGTATCAAAGAAGGCAATATAGAGGTTGTAAGCTTTAGATCCAACCGGAAGGATCTTAAGAAATTTAAGGTATAATCAAGCCACCGCCTACAACCGGATCAACCGCTCCGAAAGGACGTTTGGAGTAACAACAACGTTCGCAGGTTAAGCGGTGTTCGTCATCGGTCGTCGGCAAAAGCTCCGCTCAGCCCGTCAAGTAAGCTTCGTTTCTCAGCCCATCTTTTACCGCTCCACTCCCCTGCTCTTGACCATAACTACCTGCTTAGATGCTTATGATAATTTACTATATTTATAATTAAAAGGAATAAAATGAAAGCCATAGGATTTAGAAAATCGCTTCCCATATCTGAAAGGGATAGCTTTATTGAGTTTGAAATAGGCAAGCCAAGCCCGTCGGGGTTTGATTTGTTAGTAAAAGTGGCTGCAGTATCCGTGAACCCAGTAGATTTTAAAGTAAGGCAAAGTGCTGCGAAAGAGCGTATGCTGGATGATCCCAAGATTATCGGTTATGATGCAGTGGGCGAAGTCGTAGCAGTAGGTGACAAGGTCAGTCTTTTTAAGGAAGGAGATGAAGTTTATTATGCAGGAGATCTTACCAGAAGTGGGAGCAATGCAGCTTTTCAGTTGATAGATGAGCGAATTGTAGGGACCAAGCCTAAAACTTTAAGCATGCCAGAAGCCGCAGCGCTTCCATTGACAGGATTGACTGCTTGGGAGTCTATTTTTGACCGAATGAAAGTGGACCCAAAAACAGCTAAAGGAAAGTCAATTCTTATTCTTGCAGGTGCCGGTGGGGTGGGCTCCATTGCCATTCAAATTGCAAAACAGGTAGCCGGACTAACGGTGATTGCAACGGCTTCGCGGGTAGAAACTGAAAATTGGTGCAGGGCTATGGGAGCGGACTTTGTAGTGAATCACTATGAACTCCAATCAAGTATGGAGAAGATTGGTCACAAGGAAGTAGATTATATTCTGGATTGTGTGGATATTAATGGCTACTGGGAAACCCTTATTGATATCATCAAACCGCAGGGCCATATAGTTACCATTACGGGGAGCAATGAACCCTTAAACCTGGCGTTACTTAAAAATAAAAGTGTCTCCTTTTCCTGGGAATTCATGTTCACACGCTCCATGTACACCGCGGATGATATTATTAGGCAGCATCAAATTTTAAACGAGATTGCTGATTTAGCGGATAGAGGTATTTTGAAGTCAACCTTAAAAACAGAGCTGAATGGATTTTCTGCGGAAAACTTTAAAAAGGCACATGAGATGCAGGAGTCAGGAAAAACAATTGGCAAAACTGTCATAACATTTTAGGTAATGCTTATTTCTTCAGACTTGTTTTTTCACTTCCAATTCATTGTACTATTCAATCGCTCTAAAATGGTTAAATGTCTTTCCATTTTGCCTGATTCGCGCGCAAAATTACCTTGCGATACTTATCCTGGAGGGTAGGTTAGGGTTTTGTCAAAAGGGTTTTTCGGCAGGATATCTCCGAGTTTCTATCGATTACTAATATTCATGGAAAAGTAGGGCTTGAACGTGAAGCATTTTTCTTATTTTATGATGGGATTTTAATTTCCACTATTTAAAAATATGGTTTCAATCAAAACAAAACTAGCTAGGGCTGGGATCAATACATTTTTCTTTTTGTTGCTTTTTACTATTTTGTTGGCCTACCTATTCCCTGAATGGGGAGCATCTAAAGGGGGATTCACAATAGATAAGCTCACCTACTATGGGGTCTCATTGATTTTTTTATTTTATGGTATAAAGATAAGCCCCTCAACATTGAAGATTGGCTTATCCAACTGGAAGCTCCACTTATTGATTCAAAGTACTACTTTTATAATTTTCCCCGTATTGATTTTAATACTCTATGGGTTTTTCGGAATTGAGGATAATTTGTTTTGGTTGGGCACTTTTTACTTGGCAGCACTTCCTTCTACCGTTTCGTCCTCAGTAGTGATGGTATCTATTGCTGGGGGAAACCTACCTGCTGCTATATTTAATGCCAGCATCTCAAGTATTATTGGGATAGTGATTACCCCGTTATGGATGGGGCTTTTCCTAAGTGCTGAAAACGCAAATTTTGAGCTTTTCAACACTGTTTGGAAGCTTGTGCAGCAAATTTTCATACCGGTGGTTATAGGTTTCATTTTGCATAAATGGCTAATAAATTGGGTGCAGAAGTACCTTAAACTGCTTAAAAACTTTGATCAGTTGGTAATCCTGTTGATTGTTTTTTCGGCATTCTCGCAATCGTTTGGGGGAAGCATGTTTGAAGGTCAGAACATACTGACCTTGGTTTTTTTTATGTTGCTTTTATTTTGCTTTATGGCCGGGGGAATGTACCTATTGGGCAGATGGCTTTCCTTTGAAAGGGGAGACCGGATTACAGTTTTGTTTTGTGGATCCAAGAAATCATTGGTTCAAGGAGCTGTAATGGGTAAAATTCTGTTTCCTGATCCGGTCGTTTTTGGTGTAGTGTTGCTCCCATTAATGCTCTACCACACCTTACAGCTTATTCTTGGCAGTGCACTGGCCGAAAGAATGGCCTTTTCCAAGGAAGATAAGGTGAAATGATATCTCGGATTTCAGTGGCGGAGAGGAATTATGCTGCTGACTGCCAATGTTAGTCAGACCTATCGCTATTTTAAGTGAAAGATTTATCTCCAGACGCTTCAGCAGTTATTCTTTCTGCGATTGATTTACCCAAGTAGCGGTCAATAAGTCCATGCCCTGCATAAAGTAGCGGAGTCAAGGCTATGGCCACCGTGAATTTATAGATGTAGTTGATTATACCTACGGCAATGATTTGTTCAATAGACCAATTGCCAAATACATAAAAGGCAATTCCTAGCACCACAAAAGAGTCAATGAACTGGGAGACCAAAGTAGAACCTGTTGCCCTGAGCCATATCATTTTTGAACCTGTAATGCTCCTTAATTTTTGAAAAATATAAACATCAAGTAGCTGACCAATTAAAAAAGCGATAAGAGAACCTATGATAATACCTAGTCCTTGCCTAAAGATGGTGTTGAATGCATAATCTATATTGAAAGGATTGCCGTTGTTATCTACTTCATTTACGTCAAGCCAGAAAGTAGCTGGTGGGAGTTTGGTAACTAGTGAGATCACGATAAAAACATAGGCAATTAACCCGGCAGTAATGAAGCTGATTTTTCGCACCCCTTTTTTGCCGAAATATTCATTGATAATATCAGTGGTGATAAATACCACCGGCCAAATCACAGCTCCTGCAGTCAGGTTAAAATCCAAAATATAATCTCCAAAAAAAGTCCAGTTGGCAGGTGCTAATCCTAATGTATCCTCGCCAGAAAAGATTTTTACACCGATGATTTCTGCCAGAATCGCATTTGTAAGGAAGATGCCTGCTAGAATGATAAATAAATTAGTTTTCTTGGATTGGTAAACTTTTTCGCTGTTGTCCATATTTATTTGATAGTATAGGTGGTACCTTCTTCACTCAATAAACTGGGTTCAAAAGTTTCCCTAGCCTCATTCAGTAGTAGATCCAAATTAGCATACCTGCTTGAATAATGACCCAGCAAAAGATTTTTAACATTAGCGGCCTTGGCGATTAAGGCTGCTTCTTTGGCGGTACTGTGTTTGGTGAGTTTTGCCCGTTTCTTTTCCGCCTCCATAAAGGTCGACTCATGATAGAGTAAATCTGCGCCCTTTATGAAGGGGACTAAATCGAGGTCAAAGGCTGTGTCAGAACAATAACTATATTTTCGAGGAGGTGTTATTTCACAAAATTCAGAGGATTTAAGAAGCACATTACCAGAGTTGTCTTTTACATCACGTCCTTTTTGAAGGATGTGAATGGCGGCTACTTCAGGCAGGTGTTTGGCCATCATCTCTTTATTCAGGTGTATCCGTGGATTTTTTTCTTCAAAACTAAATCCTGTGCAGGGTATCCTATGTTGCAAAGGGAAGGAATAAATTACCAAATCTCGGATTTCCGCTAGTTTTATTTTCCCTTGTGGAATAGTAAGATGGAAAATTAGAGGGAAGTTCAGTATTGAAGCAGAGTACTTTAACTGAATGGTGATGATGTCATCAAGGCCTTTTGGACCATAAATATGTAAAGGTAACTTCCTGTTGTTTAGGTGGTAAGTGTTTATTAGCCCCATCAATCCCAGGTAATGGTCTCCATGAAGGTGGGAAATAAAAATGTGGCTGATTTTGGAGTACTTTATTTTGTATTTTCTCAGTAGTTGTTGTGTCGACTCTCCACAATCAATCAAAAGAGATTCACCATCCCAGGAAATCAATTGAGATGTTTGGTTACGGCCATGTGCAGGAATGGCCGAATTGGAACCCAGAATGGTGATGTTGAAATCCAAAGGCTTTTATCGGTTATTCTTCTTCATCTTTCTCAGCACCATTCTCTATTTCGTGGATGAAAATAGCTTCTGCTCCTGCTTCGTTATCATCCACTACTGTAAAGACTTTATCAAGCATAGATATTTTTAATAATTTCACTACATGCTCCTGAAGGGATGACAATACAAAAACACCTCCAGCCTCATTAAAGGCTCTGTTTCCAACCAATAAAGCACTTAATCCGCTGGAATCAGCATATTTTACACTTTCCATGTCCAATATCAGGTTTTTATAACCTTCAGCATGTACGGTAAGTAGTTCTGATTTTAATTGTGGAGAGAGTGTGCTGTCGAGCTTTTCTTCCATTATTGTAAAAACGACAAATTGTTCTTTTTTATCTACAGCGTATTTCATTATTTTTTATGTATTTACCTATTTTGAACATAAGTGAGAAAATTTTGTTCCATTTGTTCCAAATAGGTGGTTATTTTAGATAATGGTTTAAAATTAGCTTAAAAATTGATGGGGCCAAAATGTTCCGTTCAATTAAATATTTGCCAGTATAGCCTCTTTGATCCTTTCAGATGCACCATGACTTTTTGCTGGCTGAAAATCATGTCCCGTGATATGTTCATACAGCTCAATATATCTTTTTGATATAGCTTCAATTATCTCTGGCGTCATTTCTGGAATGGATTGTCCTTCCTCGCCTTGAAAACCATTTTCAATCAGCCATTGTCGGACAAATTCCTTAGATAGCTGCTTTTGCACAACTCCTTCCTGCTGGCATTTTTCATAGCCTTCCAAATAGAAATACCTGGAAGAATCCGGGGTGTGTATTTCGTCAATAAGGAGAATTTGATCTCCAAACTTACCAAATTCATATTTGGTATCCACCAATATCAACCCTTTGCTACGGGCCATTTCACTACCTGACTGGAATAGTGCTCTAGTATATTGCTCTAATTGCAAGTAATCTTTTTCGCTGACAATGCCATCACTAAGGATTTTGTCCCTGGAAATATCTTCGTCATGTCCTTGGTCTGCTTTGGTAGTAGGAGTGATGATAGGTGTTGGAAGAGCATCGTTTTCTTTCAAGTCCTCAGGAAGGGCTACTCCACAAATACTTCTTTTGCCATCTCTATATTCTCTCCACGCATGTCCTGCCAGGTACCCGCGAATTACCATTTCCACCTTGAAGGGAATACATCTTTTCCCAATTGTGACGTTGGGGTCAGGTGTGGAAGTAACCCAATTGGGGACGATTTCGGCCGTGGAGGCAAGAAAATAGGATGCAATTTGGTTAAGTACCTGTCCTTTAAATGGGATTGGCTTCGGCAATACCACGTCGAAGGCTGATATGCGATCAGTTGCAACAACGGCAATTATTTGCTCAAATATATAGACATCTCTTACCTTCCCTTTGTAAAAGTCTACTTGCCCCGGGAATTCGAATTGTGTGCTTTTTATACCTTGGTTCATCGTGCCTTAGATTTTAAACACAAAAATAGAAAATAATCTGATGCTTGTTCTAATTTTTCAATGTTACTGAAAATCTATCGTCAAAATTGTCAGCAGCACGTAATGGATTGTCAATAGCCTATTTTGGGATAAAGTTTGACGCACTATTCCTTTTGACCTGACTTGTAGGTTATTTCTTCTATGATGGTGCCAGACTTGTCCCTCGAGGTGAATTTGCCATGTCTCAGACCGCGATGATACCTCCCATCCATGGCTACTATTCCATTTTCATGGTAATCGATGTAATCGCCATGCTTAATCCCATTTTTGTAGTTGATTTCAGTAGCCTTGGATCCGTCAGGAAAAAAGATGACAAAAAGCCCCTGGAGACTTCCTTTACTAAATCTCTTTTCCTCAATCATTTGGCCAAATTCGGAAAATTCCTGCTGTATTCCATTTAAAACCCCATCGTTAAAGGATTGTTTTTCATGAACTTCTCCGCTTTCATAATAGCTAGTGTGGGATCCATTCGGTTTTCCATTTGCAAATTCCGTTTTGCTCTTCAGTTTTCCAGAGGGGAAGTAACTTTCTAATAGCCCTTCAATATTTCCGTCTTTAAATGTGGCAATCTGTGATAACTCGCCATTTGGATAAAATGACTTTACTTCACCATGTGCCAGATTATTCAGAAATTGAGTTATTTTAAGCGTATCCTTAGTTATTGGGTGAATGTCAATGAAATTTGCCTCCTTTCTTCCGTTTTTATACTGGCCAACCTGTATCAATTTTCCAAACTGGTTGTAAAGCTGGTAGGCCCCATGCGCCATGCCTTCTGATGTTTCAAACTTTTCCTTAATGATGGTTTCTCCAGCATCGTAATAGGTTGTGTGAACTTGAGCGAATCCAGTGCTGGTAAAGCAAGTCAGTAGAAGCCGGATTATAAAAGAAGAGATTTTCATTTGTTGTCGTTTTCCTATATAAACCTGGTATTAATCACTGATTGTTACATTTTTTCTATGACGATAGCAGAGGCGCCACCACCCCCATTGCAAATTGCAGCAACTCCCAGTTTTCCATTTTCCTGATGAAGGATGGAAAGCAAAGTAGTAATGATTCTACTTCCTGAGCATCCCAGTGGATGGCCCAGTGCCACTGCTCCCCCGTAAATATTTAATTTTCTATCAGGAATTTGAAGCAATTGCTGATTGGCTAGAGCAACAGCGGAAAAAGCTTCATTTATTTCAAAAAAATCAATGGCGTTTATATTTATTCCGGCAATTTTTAAAGCTTTTGGAATGGCCAATGAGGGTGCGGTTGTAAACCACAATGGATCACTAGCGGCATCTGAAAAGCCTAATATTTTACCAATTATCGGTAAGTTTAAGGATAAAGCTGTTTTTTTGTCGGCTAAAATCAGGGCTGATGCACCATCGCTAATGTTTGATGCATTGGCTGCTGTAACCGTCCCTTCAGGTAAAAAAACAGGCCTTAATTTTGGTATTTTTTCGAAGTTGACCTTTTTGAAATCTTCATCTTCCGAGATGATACTCGTATCACTGCCTTTGCCTTTAATAGTTATTGGGCTTACTTCTTTAGTAAATAAGCCTTTTTTCCATGCCTCAGCAGCCAATTGATAGCTTTTCATCGCATACTGATCCTGAGCCTCACGGCTTATTTGCATTTTTTTCGCTGTGTTTTCTGCACAATTCCCCATAGGGAAGTCATTATAAACCTCGTGAAGCCCATCTTTTTGGAGCCCATCTACCAGGTTTCCATCGCCATATTTGTAACCAAAACGAGCCTTGGGAAGATAATAGGGAGCATTACTCATGCTTTCCATACCGCCTGCCACCACTATTTCAGCTTGTCCACACATGATGGATTGTGCGCCCAGCATCACAGCCTTCATGCCTGAAGCACACACTTTGTTAATTGTAGTACAGGGGGTCGAAACGGGTAATCCTGCTTTTAATGCAGCTTGTCTGGCAGGAGCTTGTCCCACATTTGCGGAGAGCACATTCCCCATCAATACTTCACTTACTAGTCCGGAGTCTTGTAAACCACATTTCTCCAAGCCGGATTTTATCGCAATACCTCCTAATTCAGAGGCAGAGAGTGAAGACAATTGTCCTCCAAAACCACCAATTGGGGTTCTTGTGGCTGCTATAATATAAACTTCTCTCATCTGTTAAAATTGGTTTAATAATCAGGAAGCCCTCGTTTGGGTTGTTGGGTAGGTTTCTTTTTATTTTGCTGAATGTACCTGAGCTCATTGCTATTCATGGCATCCAGAATTTGAGCAGCTTGTTCGGGAGTAATGTTCATTTGCTCCAATCGTTGTCTAAGTTCTTCCATCGCTTTTTCCCTTTCGCTTAGATCACTTTCCATACTGTTTTTCTCGTCAGAATTTTCATTTTCCTCCGTTTTTTCCCCACGCTTTTCTTCCATTTCATCTGACTTATCGGCCCCATCCTCTTGTGTTTGCTCTTCTCCTTCTCCGTTTTCTTGTTTTTCGCTATCCTGCTTCTCCTGTTCCTGCTGGTCTTGCTCCTGCTCCTGCTCTTGTTGCTCCTGGTCTTTTTTGTCCTGATTTTGTTGGTCTTT